>Ga0207057_1134_pt2 | contig 16609 bp, 10 predicted proteins | sample Alteio_BWMinCont_33_FD_153265 | JGI IMG/M metagenome (GOLD analysis project Ga0207057, IMG submission 153265) | Enriched cells from forest soil in Barre Woods Harvard Forest LTER site, Petersham, Massachusetts, United States -... | ecosystem: Environmental > Terrestrial > Soil > Temperate forest >... | reverse complement strand
GTGGGTTCGAGGTGTCCCAGTGCAGTACCGGTGACTGGGAAAACGCGATCATCCAGGGTTTTGCCGCGTGGCGCTCTATTGAGCGAAACCACGGCGGTTTGCTGAGTTTGGACCTTGACAAACGGATGATCACCGTGAGTCAGCCGGGGTAAGCGGGGCCGTCCGCACGGCGAGCGCACTCGCGAAGGCGACGGTGTCGGTGTGGCTAATGCTGAGGAGCCAGCACTCGATCCCGAGCCGCTCGGCTTCGGCGAGGGCGGCCCCCCTCAATCGTACCTCGGGCCGGCCGTCGTCACGCCGAAGTATCTCGACCTGCTGCCACGAAATCTCGCCGGTGAAACCGGTCCCAAGCGCTTTGACCACTGCTTCCTTGGCCGCTAGCTGACCTGCGAAGAACGGAGCCCGGTCGTGCTCTTGGCATTCGACCGACCGCTCCGCCCGGGTGAAGGTGCCGAGGAGGAAGTCTTCCTCCATCGCTGCCAGGAGCCGTCGAACCCGCTCAACGTCAGCAACATCCACACCGTGACCGACGATCATTTACTGGCCTCCCATTCAAGCTCGCGGCCGGATCCGGTCGGTCTACCAAGCAGGCAAGAGCAACCCGTTAGCCACTAATGTATCAAAGTGTCTAGCCAGATTCTGAGCCAGGGAAGCAGAGCGAATGAGGAGACCGACCTCCAGGTTGCGGTTTTGCGCAGCTTCGGTGAAGTTGGCGGAGGAAATGAAAAGATCGCGGCCATCGACTACAACGCACTTGGCGTGCATGGCGGACTTCTCGTGGGCAGAGATTTCAAGTGACCGTGGATCGTAGTAGACATCAGGCAGCGGGCGATCCTGGGGCCACTGCATTGTTCGGAATCGGTCGGCGAAATGGTGGACGAGCAGTGACGCCATCGTTGTGTCGCCTGGCCCGCGCTGAATGTCCAGAATAAGCCGCACCTTTAGACCTGGTAGCGTCGCCATTCGGTCCGCGAGGGCTTGGAAAACAGCTTTTCCCTGGTAGACAGCATACCCTGCAACCAGAACAGAAACCTGAGCATTTGCGAAGAGTTCGCGAACAACGACCCGCGTGTCGCGGTTTGCTACGCCTGGAGCTTCGGGGCCACTCATGACGAGATCGATAGCATCTTCCAAGCGAGGACGGCGTTGGCGGTCATGAAGAACCAGGTCCAGGGCAGCGGCAAGTTGTTCGTCCGAGAAGCCGATCTGTTGGAGTTCCTCCATAGCCTTGATAGTTTCGGGTGAAATGGAATGCCCTAATAAGCGTTCAATAAGAGCAGGGGTGAAAGGGGGGCTTAGTCGCCCTGAGCGCAATGCGGCAATTAGTGGGGGAAAGTCAGATTCAGGAAGTAGCAGGAGCGAAGAGATCATTAGGTCGCCAGGTTGAAAAACTCGACACCAAGGTTTTCGAGAGTCGGCACGACAAGGGCGCGGTCAAGAAAATCGTTGTGCTGCTCGCAGGAGGTCTCGGCGATAAGCAAGCAGCCGTGGCACGCGGCACCTTGAAGAAAACGGCGCTCGTGAGTATTTTCTGGTTGGTGTTCGGCACAAACGGGATCGTTCGAGCAGAGTTCGCCAATCTCCAAAGCTTTGCGGATGTGCTCGTGGATCCGTCGGCCAACTTCGACCAGCCCACCAAGGGTTCCTTCGGAGTCCGAGCTGCCAGTGAAGAGCAACACCCCGTAGCCGACACTGGGCAGGGCGTAGATACGTTCGCGAATTGAACTTGCTGGGTAGCCGCATTCAAGAGAGACGGCGGTGATGAGAAGGTGAGAGAAGGAATGCAAAAGGATGTACGGGAGTCCGGGAAACTTGCGATGCGTGCCCTGGTGTTCGGTGACCCAGGCGTTAAAGCCGGTTTCGAGCTGGCGGCCGCGTTTCTGGACCTCCGGTCTTGCAAACCAGTGCTCAATTGCTTGGCGTTTGAATTGGAGGAAGACGCCCTCCCCCCTGTTCTCTGACGCAGGAAGCCAGGTCGTCTCGCGGCCCAGGGCGGCTCGGCGCACCCCGATTTCTAATTCACCCTCGATGTCCGGGGCGGCTGCCTCGAAGCGTGTGAAGCCGACCTGCGCGATAACCTCGCGGAGGCGATGGACCAGGACGACCCGTTCGAGGGCTTTGGTCCATGGGGCCTGCCACTTTTCTGGCAGTAAAGTACGTGCGAAAAAAGTTCCATCGGGCTGATCGTTACCGATCTCCTGCTTGCTGGCTGTGAGGGTTTCGAGTTCCGCTTGCTTGACAGTCTTGGTGTGCTCATTGGAGCCCGTAGTGCGTGACTGGATCTCGGCCAAGACCTCGTCGTCGGTGAGATCCTCCAATGCGGCCCTGACTTTGGCCTTGCGACGTTCATAGCGAAGCTGATCGAGGTTCTCGACAGCTTCGAGGGTGTCCCAGATGGAATCGACGGCCTGCTTGATCCGCTCGTCGCGATCGGGGAGCGAAATGACGCTGAGAAGCTGCGGAAAGTAGGCATTGCTGGCGTTACGAATGAGCAGGCGATTGGGCTCCCCGCATTGTTCCTTCTCGTAGGGCCCCAGCCAAGGCCGGTTCCCATTGCAGTGGCCAAGCGCTCGGTTTTGCAAGATGGCGGCCTGGCTCATACTCCGCTCGGCCTTGCACTCGCATCGAATCCATACTTCGCCTAGGTCACCGCTTGTTCCACGTTCGTCGATCCATAGCTGCCGCTTGCATTCGGTTGCCGCGCCATGCACGAACGCACGCCAATCGATGTCGCCAATGTGGCCGTTGCGGCAGGCTCTCACAAAACGAATGGGCACCACAGGGCGGCGTTTCTTGTTTTGGTCGATGAATTTCCCTCCTGTCAGCGCCAGTCGATGAACCATCATGCGGGAGCGGAACGTGGGAGCGTCATCCCCCGCGGATGTCTCCTGCACAATGAACCACTCCGGGAACTGCCAGGCAGCAATGCCAGTCTGCGGTGCTGTTGGGTCCTGCGGGTCAGGGGGTGGAGCGTAGAGTTTTATGCTGGGGACTTCGAGCAAGATGCAGAGCTTTTCGGCCAGGCGAGGCTCGACGATCTCTTCGCTCACGCCGGTCCAGTGTTCGAGCCCGGCGACCAGGACGGAATGGTTGGGCAAATCCAGCATCGCTCCTGGGCCAAAGGTGCTGACGACCTGCGCTTGCCGTAGTTGGCCGTGTGGCCTTTTGCTGCGTCGCTGGTTCATGGTTCGTCCTCCGGGGATTCAAGCTCGATGCCGTCCATGGTCTTGAGCCAGAGATTGACGCTCGGTTCTACGTCGCGCAGAGAGCGGTTCGCTCGGAACTTGCGATGCCGGGCCGGGAGTTTCTTGAGTTCGGTGTCCAGAAAGTGGTGGAGGAGCGGTTTGGCCCCGCCAGCTTCGTACTGGTTGTACTGTAGAGACGTGTTCACCTGGCCGTAGTCCATGGTGATGCGACTCCATTCGTCGAAAAGATCCTTTACCCGCCCGCGAATGTGTTCCCGGAGCTGTTCCCGTTCTGCGGGGTCGCTCGCACCGCAAGCATAGGCACGCTCAGTGAGGCTTTCGATGACGTAATTGAGTTTTGTCCCTTCTTTGAGTATTTCCTGAGCGCCAAGTGGTGGTGTCAGAGGGCCGTGCCCCAGCCGAGCCAGCGCGACCAGCGTTCCGGCCAGGCCTCGATCCAGAGCTCGCGGAGAGAAAGGTGTGGCGCTCGTCGCTTCGACGCTCCGGTAGAACGTCTGGTGGTAGTAGGCGAAGCGTTCGTAATGAGAGCGGTCACGCGGCTTGTGAACGTTGAGGATCGTTACGACCAATCCAGGGCGTTCGTGGTCCCGGCCAACCCGGCTCGTGGCCTGGATGTACTCCGCCGACGTTTTGGGCTGGCCGAAGACAACCATGAGCCCAAGCCGAATAATGTCGAGACCGACGGAGATCATGTTCGTGGCGATAGCAACGTCAACGTGTTCCTTATCGCTGAACGGGAGCGACAACCCGCGCTTGGCCTCGGAGACCTTGTCAGTGCTGACCCGGCTGGTTAGCTCTACCACGTCATAGGCGATCCTTCGGTTATCGAAGAGGCTGTCCTTCTCGCCAACTCGTTTGCGGCCGGCGTAGCCAAGCAGCCGACTACCGACTTCGTCCTCGATCACGCGACGAGCGCCGCCGAGTTCGCGGAGGCTGTTGAAGTACCCAAGGAGTGTCATGTACGGATCGGCAGGGTTCGCCGGGTCCCCCTTCTTGCCGTGGCTCAGGTACGCCTTCTGAGCGGCGGCCAACAAGGCGAGATAGCAGCGCAACATGACCACTTTAGGGCTGCGGCCCTGAGCCGCGATGCCAAGGTACAGACGAGGATGGCTCCGGGTCGAGTGATGGGTCTCGGCGAAGAATGAATCGCGACGGTCGGGGCCGGGTGGCGGGAATACATCCACGAGTGGATGGTTGAAGAGCGTGCGAATCTGGTTCTGCGCACGCCTTACCGTGGCCGTGGACGCCACGATCTTTGGGCGAATCCTCTTGCCGTCACTCTCCCGACCGCAGAGTTCGTCGAGAGCGGTCTCATAAAGTCCTGCCATTGTACCCAAGGGACCGGATATCAGATGCAGCTCGTCCTGAATGATGAGATCGGGCGGCATCAGTCGTCGGCCGGGAAGGGGGGTTCCTCTGCCGGTCTCGCAGGGACCATAGAAGCCGTGCTGATCGTGTCGTTCGACGCGGCCGAAGAAGCCGCCCACCTCGCCGGTCCACGGCATGGCGGCGAATTTGTCCACCGTGGCGATGAGGAAGCAGGGCAAGCGGCGATAGATCGGTTCATCGACGGCCAAGATTGGAAGCGGCTGGCCGCGGCTGAAATCGCAATGGCGGTTGATGCAGTTGATGCGGAGATCGGTGGGATGGTCGCGGTTGGGCTTCAGCTCGAAGGAATTGGCGTTGAACTTGGTGCCGCACCACGGGCAGTCCTCAAGGGGAATCGGCGAAGCCTTCCTCTCATTATTCTTGTAGGCAATGGTCTTGGCCCGTGCCGTTGCGGAATCGTGGTCTCCGACATGGCCCATTCGATTCGGCGTGGCTGCCTGACCGACCCAAAGGCCGATCTCGAAGGGCCACTCGCCGAGCTTCTCCACGTCATTTTGACGTTCCAGCTCCAGAGCACAGATCAGCGTCGATGCACGGCCAAGCTGATCGAGCGTAAGCAAGCGAAGGGTGTACCGCATGAGAACGGTCAGCCCTGCCGAAGCAACGCCAGGATTTCGCAAGCGCCGGAGGACGAGCGTGAACGCAGCCAACCCGAGATAGGCTTCGGTCTTGCCGCCGCCGGTCGGGAAAAAGAGCAAATCCACGACTTCGCGATCACCGTGAGCAGGGTCGGCCATGCCAGGGAGGTTCATCAGGATAAACGCAAGTTGGAACGGGCGCCAAGCGGGATTAATCGTGGCCGGTTCCTTCTTCGCGATCACGCCCAGACGCCGGCGGGCTGCTGTGGCCATGACACGGTTGGCGAGCCGAAACGCTTCGAGGCACTGCGGATCGTTGAGTAGTTCGATCCCCTGGTCGATGCGGCGGGCGGCGACTTCGGCTTGCTTGAGTAACCGTTCCGCCGTCTCTTTCCGTTTCTTTGGGGACTTCGGAGCCTTCTTCCGCTGCTCGTCGATCCATTTGCGGTACTGCTCGACGAATGCCCCGAGCTTTGTTTTGGCATCTTTCCCATCGGTGAGCTTGCTCAGAGCATCCATCTCCAGCTCAACACCGCTGATCGCTGCGGGGGCGACGCGCTCGACCTCCCCCAGCGGAATCCAGCAGGTGCGTACGGTGGCACACTGGCCGTCCTTCAGGACGGCCTCGGTAGCGACGTTGTGTCCCACAGCACAGTCGCGGTCGTCGCGGTACTGGAGATCGGCTACACGCTCATCCCAGTCCTCGCTCTCCAGACTGCGGAGATCGGGACGGGGGACGAAACAGTCTCCGATTGCGACTTCGAGTTGGGCCTGAAAGGCGAAAGCCTCGTCGCGGCGGTCGTCGGCTGCCGGTGTGCGGCGATTGACGAGAAACAGCGAGAGGGAACGAGTCCCCTTGGGCAAGCCGCCATCGCGGCCGGTTGTCACGACGGGGCGGACGGAGAGAGCGACCTTGAGCCCGTGGCTTTTGGGGACTTCTTTCTCGATGGGTTGCTTTGTTAGCTCGGGGATCGCAAGCGAGAGCTTTTCTTCACGGGGCGTTCGCTGCCACTCGGCTCCGCCGCCGTGACCATCTTCGGGCTTCTGGAGTTGGTAGTCTCCCCAGCGAACCGTGACCGTTAGCTCCCTTGTGTCGGCCGGAACGAGCAAGCTCATGCCGATTGAAGATGGAAGATACGCCCGACGAGCGGCGGCGGGTTCGGGTGTCGCGGCATCGTCCAGGCCTTTGGCGTCGCCCACTTCATCCAGTCCTTCGGTACTGCTTTCTTCGGCTTTCTGCGAGTCATCCGCGTCGATGGGGACGAGAAAGCCGGTGAGATACCAGCGGGAGGGAGCCTGTGGCAGCACTTCGTTGGGTGTGCCAAGTGCTAAATCAGGGCCGACGAGGTCCAAGCGCAGGGCATCAATCAGTTGTTTGCGAATATCCACGGGGGTCATGCTACAGCCTTTCGGGGTCTGACCTCAAGTTTCTCAAATGCCGGGGAGACGGCCCTGTTTATTCTCGTTCGGGGCGGCCTTGCGGGCTCGTTTTCCGGGTTTCTTCGTCGATGTCTCCGCGGCCTGGCCGCTCAGGCGTTCCTGTTCCGCCCGCTGCTTATTCAATTCCAAAAGGCGGGCGAGAACAGTGTCTCGAAACTCGTCCGGCCAGCGGTAGCGCCAGGGCCTTTTGCGGCCGCGTGCGGCGGGGCGGTCCTCGGCGGCGTCTTCGTCCTCTTCTTCGTCGTAATCAAGCAGGAATTCGCAGGTCGTCTGTAAATCGGTCCAGGCGTAGGCGGTGAGGACGGCTCGGTCCATCGCGGCGTGAAGCTCGCGCAGCTTCTTGATTTCAGCCGAGGTCTCGTTCGGATCGTGGAATCGGTTGTACGTCTTGGTCAGCCCCTCGTTGTTCTTCACCAGCAGGGCGGCGCGGAACTCGTAATACTCCTTGCCCACGGCTTCCAGCTTTGCATCGGTCTCGAAGTTTTCGGGGAAGGGGTAGGATTCGAAGCAGTCGGAGGGTGTGTAACGAAGCCGGTCTTCCAGTGACGATGCGAAGAAACGTGCCCAGGTTTCATGGACGGACGATTGCAGAACACAGAAAGGGGAATAGCCTTCAAACGGAAATACATCCAAGGAGTGTGCGAACACTGTGTTGCAAGCGGCGTAAGCAAACCCCATATGCGGACATGCGCCACAGTTGATAACAAGGACTCGCGAAAGCCCTTTGATCGCGGCGTATAGTTCAGATCGGATGCGCCAGAACTGCCACCACGGCCACGCAGCGACATCAGCAGCTTTGGTCGCGCGGGCTGGCTTAACTTTCTCCTCCAAGATTCGCATTAGATCGGGCCATCTCCTTGCTTCAGACTCGCTCATGTCATTGAAAAAAATGACATATCGCGAGTGCATATGGCGCGGGTCGTTGTTAACCTCATCACCGCCAAGAAAAGGAAACACGCGACCCTTATTCGATGGGTTGCGCCGAAACAACTCCTGCATCAAGGAAATTGGCGATGCTTCCGGGTCATCATCCGCAAAGGTAAATCCCATTCCGTAAGTGATACTTCCCTGAAAGCTCTTGCCTCGGTTGTCACTCAGTCGCTCGGGATCATCATGGCCACCTTCGTGGAAAAGATAGGCCGTGATTCGATCTACTGGTTGCCCATCGAGGTCAAAAGGAGCGGAAATGTCTGCCCTGACTACATGCACGATGCTTACGACGACCGCAGCCTGGCCCGGCCATTTGTACCGGCGACGGGCAGCGTATATTGTGCCACCGTGAGTGCAAATCCACCGGAGTCCAGTATTCCGGCTGTCCCCTTGGCGAATGGTTTTCGTCGCAATGAGGCCAAAGGTTCCAATCGATCGAAGGAGAAGAAAACTACGTCGAAAGAAGTGAGCAACAAGGTCAGCATTTCCATGCGATTCCGCATGTATCGCCTTTAGCCAATCCAAATACCCTTCTCGTTGACCGGCTGACAGGGTGGTCTTGCCCGCGAAGGGCGGATTGCCGACCATCGCATCGAAGCCGCCGTTCTCGCGGCCGAACACCTCTGGGAACTCGATCTCCCAATGAAACGGATGAATCGCCTTGTCGCCGGAGCGCAGCTCCCGCTCGGCCTTGGTGGGGCGTAGAGCCATGCTGCCCGTCTGGAGAAACTCGGAGAATTGTTGCAGCAGTTCCTCGCGTTTCAGCTTGCGTTTCTTATCATTCTCCTCGGCGAAGAAAGCGGCTATGACCAGGTTGCCGGCGAAGCGGACTAGGTTCAGGCTTTCGTCCGCGAGGGCGAGCTTTTGTTGCTTGAGCAGAAAGGGGACCTCGTCTCCGGCCTCGATGATCTCTTTCCGGACGCGCGTGGCGGCCTTGATCCGCTCCTCGATGACTTCCTGGCCAAAGATGCGCTGCGGGGCGGGGAGCCAGTGGAAGTCGGCGATCTGTTTCCGCGTCAAGCCGACCAACGAATCGCCATGACGGAGGGCGTGATCTAGGAACGTGAATGGATGGTCCTTAGCGAGGGTCGCGAGCCACAGGGACAACTTCGCCAGGTCCACGGCCATGTAGTTCTTGTCCACCCCGTAAAGGCAACGCTGAGCGATGAGCCGCCTTGCGTGCAGGATCTCATCTTCATCCGGCGGAATTCGGGGCACCTGGTTGTGGACGTGCCAGGCCTTGACCAGCACATCCCCCAACTGGCGGCAGGCTTCCACCAGAAAGGCGGCGGAACCCATCGCCGGGTCGCAGATTTTCAGGTCAAGGATTTGCTGGGGAGTGGGTTTATCCCCGAGCCTTTTCAGCACGGGGTCCAGAGCCTTGCGAACGATGGGTTCGGTGAGGATACGCGGCGTGTAGTGGGAACCACTCCGGCGGCGTTCATCGGATGGTTGAAAGATCATCGCGCCTTTTGGAACGGTGTTGGGCGTCACTTCGTGGGCAATCTTCTTCTCCAGGGCAGCAAGCAGGTCGTCGATGGTGCCAGCTGTTTTCAAGCCTTCCGCGGCCTGGCCGGTGATTTTCTGATCAGCGCGTTCGGCCAACCATTTGGCCCGGTCCACAGCTTTGGCCGCAAGCAACTCTTCGAGGTTGATGGTCGTCGGCGCCCCGTGCGACTTGACTGGCTTGATGGCGATGGAGCGACCTCGGGCGACTTCCAGATAAAACCCCATGATGGCTTCGTAGACGCTGCCGATCTGTTCCACATCGAGCGTCCGGTAGCTCAGGCGTTCGCCGTCGAGGATCAGCAGGTTACTGAGCACGCGGAAAATCACGCCATCGGCAACTCGGGGGATGTCCGAACGGTTACCACTGGCGGGCTCGGTGGTGCGTCCTTCGAGGAAGGGATAACGCTCCGGGTCGAAGAGATAGCCTTTGCGTGCCGGGATGTGGAACCCCGCGTGGCTGCCGCCTTCGTGGACAAGGCGAAAGAGGGTGAGGAGTTGAGCCCAGCCGCCGTAACGCTGATTCATCGTGTCGGGAAAGCGACCAGCGTCCGCCCGCAGACGGTCGAAGAGTCCCGTGACGGAGTAGTAGTTGACGTACACTGAATCCGTGGATAGAAGGCCGCGGTCCTCGGCGTAAAGGATGAAGACAAGCCGCATGAGGACCGTAAGGAGGCCGGCGTAGACGTGGTTAGGGTCCTTGGCAAGCACGTCGCGGAGAAGCTTCCCCTTCAAGGCGTCATCGGCGGCCTGAAAGCCGCGAAGCAATTCGTACAGCGCCGCTAGTACCTGCTGGGCGAGTTGAGTGGAGACGACATTCTGATACTTACGGCTGTCGGCAAGGATCGCGGCTAGACGCTGCTTCTCGGGCAAGCTGAAGAGCCGCTCGGCGGACAGGAGCATTTCCAGGGCGGCGAAGATGGGCCGGCCGGCAACGGTGGCCATGTCCGGTACGCCGAAGGTGGCGTAACCGCTCGTTTCTCCCCGTGGAGCGTAGACGAGCCGCAGGTGCGTGTGATTGAACAGGAGCCCGATAGGGACCTCTGTCTCGCGGAGCAACCGTTCAAAGCGGGCCTGGGGTGTCGCCTGCCAATGGCGTTCATCCTGGACGTTGATGGTATCAAAGTCCGTCGCCCTCGGCAGGCATTGCACGAGCATGAGCCAAGGGTGTTCGGCATTTTTCGGCTGAAACTCCGGAACGACAAATGTGGGCTGAAGCGTGTCGTGATATTCCGGCAAGGCGACTTCCAGGGAAGCAGGGGGATCCCGCAGATCATTCGCCTCCCAGGCGAGGACTGACTGCACGAAGGATCGGAAATCGGGAATCTCTGGAATAATCTCCAGGTCCTTGTTTCTAGGCAGACCGGCCAGGAATTTCTGATGCTGCATGGGGGTGGCGCGGCCAACGTGTGCCTGGGCGGCGAGCAACGCCGGTATGGAGACGACTAGGCCGACCGGCTGAACGTAGCCGAGCCATTCGAGGTGAGCAAGAATTTCGGGATCACGCGCCATAGAGCTATCCTGTCACCGGCCAGAGATAAACAAGACCAACCGGCTCGATCCGCGTCGCCTGAACCTGGTAGAGGCCAGCGATTCGCTGTGGCTCGGTTTGAAGTTCACGGTCAATGATGGTGAGCCGCTTGGCCCAATACCGCTTGTTCGCTTCGAGCTGCCGTAGCTCGTCCTGATTCTCGAAGAAGGGCAAAGTGCCCTGCGCTTCGGCACGGGCCTGCTTAGCCTCTGTGTTGCTAATGTGCTTTTTCTGCGTCTCCAGAATCTTCTGCATGGCCTTCGCTTCTTGCTGGCCACGGGATTGCAACTTCTGTTTCGCGTCTTTGGCATATTCCTCGCCGCGTGCTTGCAAGTGAGGGAGAAGGTCCTTGACGTCACTGGCAGCGATCGTCTGGAGTTGTTGCTGAATGTTCTTGTCAACGTGTCGTTTTGCGTGTCGAGTAAGGGAGTCCCGTAGAAGCTGGAGTGTCTTCGTCTCCGCCTCGCGGGCGTAGGGAGAGAGAGGACTCTTGCGGATCTTCGGATCGGTCCAGCGGGCTGTTATAGGAACGATCTCTTCGTGAAGCCGTGCGGCTCCAGGGCCATAGAGGCAGAGTCGTCCGAGCAAGATAGCCCGCGGAATGGCGTCCGTCGTCTGGGCCAGGCACGCTCGGGAGAGATCGTGATGCACGAAACCCTGGGCAACGAAGCGGGCGAGCAACCGCTGAACGACACGGTGCTCCAGGTGCAAGTGTACGACTTGGTCGTCGAGCTTGCCTGTATCCTCGAAAACAACGGAGCGGATCGGAGAGGCACGTCGCCATTCCCAGAGCTTCTGGGTACGGTCGCGCGGAGCGCGAAGTGTATCGAGAGTGTCGGCCCACGTGGGGTCGGCGGCTTCGCGCTGGTCAAGGGCCGGAAAGCGGAATGTGGAGACGGTTGTTTCTCCCGATTTGTTGTCGGCGGACTTGAGGGGTTCCGCCCCGATCAGTTCCAGGGCAGAGGAAATGGCTTGCCGAAACTGTTCATCATCTAGGCCGATGCTCTCTTTGGACTTCTCGACGAGATCTCGAAGAGCCTCCACCTGACGGCGGAGATCGTTATGGCGTTGGCGGGTCGCTTCGAGTTCTTCATCAACGGTCTTTCGGTGATCCGCCTGAAGGTCGGCGGCGAGGATTTCGTTTTCCAGCTTTTCGATGCGATCACGGCGGATGCCGGACCGGAGCGTGTCGGCTAAGCGTGCGTCAATAACCTGGGCCAAACTGCCAAGTTCCTTCTTGATCCGCTCAGTTTTCTGAACCAGGACCTTCAAAATGCGGTCCTCTGGTCGCTGCTTGTAGATGAAGTAGTGGCAAAACACCTGGGCCTGGGTCTGGAGCTTGCGGTCGATACGGCCGTTTCTTTGCTCCATGCGGCTAGGATTCCACGGCACGTCAAAGTGGAAGAGATTCCAACACTGGGCCTGGAGATTTAGGCCCTCACGGGCGGCATCAGTGGCGATGAGAATTCGAATCGGGTGGTGCTTTGGATCAGCATTGAATGCCTGCTTGATCGATTCACGGTCGTTAAGTGCGCTATCTGGATTGATGCTGGATTCACTTTTTCGTGAGGGGGTCGAGCCGGCATAGACGGCAATGCGTTCTCGAGCGCGATCGCTCTTCTCGATTGCGACGTCAAGTTGTTGCTTTAGATAGCGTTTGGTGTCCTCGTACTCCGTGAAGATGATAATGCGGAGATCGTTCCAGGTTGCGCCTACCTTCCCCAGATTTGGGCACATGCTCTCGCGAATCCAGTCGAGCAGTTTCCGTACGCGGGCATCAGGCTCGGCTCGTGTGGCCTCAGCCACTTCGGTCATCTGGTCAAGAAGCCTTTGCTCACGAGCGAACAGTTTGCGATCGTGCGCGTTGTCGGCCGTGGGCGTGGTGGCTGCTGTTGCTGCCGTAATCTGGGCCTCTTCCTCGGCTTGAAGTTCCTCGACCGGCAACGTAGCGCGGTCGTCGTCGCTTCCTGGTGAGCCTGTGAGCAAATCTAGCTGGATTTCCTGGGGAGCGGATTTCGCGGCGGTTGCCTGAGATTCCTCCCAATGGCGTTGGACGGTCCTGCGATGTACGCTCAGTGTTCGGGCAAATGCCTCGATGGAGGACAACAGGCGTTGCTGTAGGCCCGTGATGAGCAGTCCGGCGGCCGCTTGCTTGCGACGGGTCTCGCCGCTCAAGCGTTCCTCTCGAAGCTTGCGATATTCATCTAAGAGAGTGGCTAACTGTAACTCGGGAGCGTCGGCTGGGAGGCCGTCAATATCGAGTTGCACGACCTGGCGAACAGGGAAACCGCCTTGGATTTCCCGGATGTCGTCCTTGAGGCGACGGACCATGACGGCGTTCAAGAGAGTCTTATCGACTGGCACGCCACGGCAAAAACGCTGGGGGTCCATGGTTTCCAGCAGGGCGGAAAAGCTATTTGAATGGCCGTTATGCGGGGTCGCTGAGAGAAAAAGGCGGTGCTCGAAACGAGGGGCAAGGTCCCGAACGGCTCTCGTGATCTTGGAATCAATGGCGTACTTTTGCCCGCTGGAAGGGGCAGCGTGATGCGCTTCGTCAAGAATAAGGAGGGTTCCACTGCGGAATTCTCCGAGCCAATCGCGAAAAGGGGCGGCATACGCTTCGTCGATAAGCAATCGGTGCGAAATCAGGAACCGTGGATGGGTGCTCCACGGGTTTACACCAAAGCCACGTTCGCGACGAACGCGCTGCACGTAATCCTTGTCGAGAATCTCGAACACCAAGCCGAAGCGATTTTCGAGTTCGTCCTGCCATTGAAGGAGCATAGACGGCGGGCAGGAAACGACGATTTCCCGAGCCTTCTTCCGGAGCAGGAGCTCACGTGCAATAAGCGCCGCCTCGATGGTCTTTCCCAGGCCCACGTCGTCGGCAATGAAGAGGTTAACCCTCGGCAGCAAGAGCGCCTTTTGGAGCGGCTCGAGTTGATAGGCGTCTAGATGAATTCCGGCTCGAAACGGCGATTGAAACAGTCGCGGGTCCGTCGCAGTTACACAGTTCCAGCGAAGGGTATTCAGGTAAGCGGAAAAGAGGGACGCTGAATCGAAGCCCCGTTGAGCGATTGCGTCCCAGGCCTCACCGGTCATGAGCTCGGCGTCGAGTTCTCGCTCCCAAAGCACTGCAAGGGGCTGCCCTTGGGCATCGTCGTCAACGCAAGAGAGCTGAACAAGCGTACTGTCGGGTGGGCTCGGCGGCGGAACGACCTGTTCTACCAGGTAGAGTCGCTGTCGCACTCGTGCGATCCGGCCAGGGACAAGTAATTCTTGTTGGTTCGACATTTCGTTCTCCGGGGTCTTACCTGTTCAACGCAAGCACCGAAGACCATTGGCGATGGACGGCCGACGGCCGGACTCGCGGCGCTAACGTTCGATGTTGCGTGCGGCTTTCGCCAGGAAGCGCTCCAGGTCTCGGCGGAGAAACAGGCGGTAGCCGTTGGCCGGGTTGCGGCGGACGGGAATCTTGCCTGCTGCGGCCCAGGCCCGAAGCGTGTTTTGTGAGACCCCAAGCGTCCGGGCAGCCTCTGCGACCCTTACGTACTCGTTGAACTTTTTCATGCCGTTTGCGTTCTTTCCCTAAAAACCCCGCTGTGATAGTCTACCAAACCCTGCAACCCAAGGAAAGGGGGGTGCCGAAAAACCCTTGCTTCGAGTCGTATGGCCCTTCCATGCCTTCCTGGAAGCCCGCCTCCTTATTCTTCCTTAAGAAGGTCTGGCCAATCGGTTCTTCATGAACAGCTTGCCACGTTTGTCCGTTAGTGCTCTGATAGGTTCAAATTAACAGATAGGTCTTGAATACTACATAACCACCTTCGAGCTTCCGTGACACATTTAGACCAACTCCTCCGGCTTGGTTCATCTGCCGTGCGCCATCTTCAGGTAAGGAGCGCCTTGAATCCCTTTCTATGGCTTTGTGGGATTTCATCGCCACTCTGCTTAGGAATGGCTTATGTCTTCCTAATGAAAGGAGCGATGATCTTATGTTACTTTATTGTTGCGATTGGCCTTCTTCCCATTCCAATTACCTGCGCTATTGGCATCGGCTTCGCGTGGTATTGCCCAGAAAAGCTTCAATCCGAGGAATATCAGCTTAGACTTGAATCCTTACAAATAATCCAACAAAAAACCGGTCAGCTCACCATCGCGCCTACCTCGCTCGAGGCAATCGCGAACCCCACCGTTCCGCGTCTTCCAGGGGGAGAACACCAATGACCATGCTTCGTAGTTTTTTACTAACATTCGATCCTACCTACGTAACGCGTCAACAGGTGCTTAATGTCTTGGACACGCGTTCTGAGATAAAACACTGGTATGCCTTATTCCCGGCGTCAGTGCTGGTGACTTCACCCCATTCTGCACACGAGGTTGCCGCAATAATTCACAGCAGTTTCCCTCTATTGCAGTTCCTAGTAACTGAGGTCCTCGCAACACAAGCAAACGGGTGGCTTTCCAAGGCAGCGTGGGACTTCATCACCCACCCCACGTCTTCAGGCAGGTGGCCGGCCACGCCGTCCCACTCTCCTAGGCCTGCCGGCCAAGGAGATCCAGAGACACACATCGACGCGTTAAGTGAGGATGTTAAGAAAACGACAGGTGCGGGAACGCATTCACATGGAAAGCTCAAGTAAAAGCACCGCTTCCCGACCTACACTCGATTCGTTGCAGGTATCAGCAATCGACGCACCCTTTTCGCACGTCACTCGTCTCTTGCCTAACCACTTTTATGCAAGAGACGAGTCCGGTCAGACAGAAGAAGGGGCTTCCGCTTCATAGCATGTGATGTGGCAGCCTAAATGTATATGCCCTCCGCGAGATTCAGACTTGGGGAGGGATAGATTGCGCAGTGATAAGGCGATGGTATAGCGAATTGCTAGCACACGCAACAGTGCGCATAACGGTCCGAGGACCGGCAAAAGCAGAGAGGACGATGGGTGTTTGGGAAAAGCGGCACACCCATCGAAGCCAAGAACATTCGTTGATAAACCTCTTCTACTCAAGCTTCGCGGCTGCCTCGAACGCCTGGAGCGCCTTGTCGTACTGGTCATTCGCAAGGGCCTTCTCACCGATAGCGATGAGTCCCTGCTTATGTCCGACCATGTTTCCGCGGCCGCCTCGTCCCCTATCGAATGATTACTTGGCCTGTTCCCACAGACGCACCTCTTTGTCCTCGCCTCCAGAGGCCAGGATCCCCGCGTCGCGGCTGAAGGCCACACTTCTCACGGCACCGGTATGTCCCTTGAGAATGGCAAGGCGCTTGGCCGTGGTCACGTCCCAAAGGGCGACGGTCTTGTCGCCGCTGGCCGTGCCTAACACCTTGCTGTTCGGAGAAAATGTCAAACAGTTGACCGTCCCCTCGTGACCGCGAAGTGTCGCTACGTCTTTGCCCGTGATTGCGTCCCAAATCCACACGGCACCGTCCGTGCTACCGGCTGCGAGAGTCTTGCCGTCCGGAGCGAACGCCACGCAGACGACGGGCTGTGTTGGCCCCTTGAAAGTCGCACGCTCTTTCCCCGTTTCGCAGTCCCAAAGCTTGACGGTCTTGTCCTCGCTCGCCGTTGCCAGCGTGGCACTGTCCGGAGAAAAAGCGGCGGCCCGGATATCGCCGTCGTGTTCGCCCTCGAAGTCTGGGTCCTGGGCCAAAGGAAAAGAGTGAAGCATGGGTTTCTTTTGCTCATCGGCAACCAATGCCCAGGTCTTGCCGTCGGAAGTTATGGCGAGGGTCCGTGCTTTTTCGGCCCCGAAGCCGTGTCCGACACCTCTGGCTACGGTTCCTAGTGAGTTCACCGAATCACCTCCCGGCTTGGTACACGACACCGCGAATTTGTCGCCATCGGCGAGCGCGGCGATGAAATCGATCGGATAGGTCTTCCAGACCCTGGCGTCTTCGGGCTTGATTCGTGTGCCGGTCGTGGCATTCCAAACCAGGATCAGGTCGTCTTTGCCTCCGGTCAGGAGCGCCTTGCCGACGAACGCCACGCTGACGACCTTCTGTTGATGACCCCGCAGCACCGCCCGTT
>Ga0207057_1153_pt1 | contig 16631 bp, 17 predicted proteins | sample Alteio_BWMinCont_33_FD_153265 | JGI IMG/M metagenome (GOLD analysis project Ga0207057, IMG submission 153265) | Enriched cells from forest soil in Barre Woods Harvard Forest LTER site, Petersham, Massachusetts, United States -... | ecosystem: Environmental > Terrestrial > Soil > Temperate forest >... | reverse complement strand
GGGCTTTATGCTTCCTGCTGCTTACATCTTTAGCCGTAGTTTATGGCTTCCCATTTTTTTGCATTTTAGCTGGGATTTTGCAGAGCCGGGAATTTTTGGTGGAATAAATCCAAGCACCTCAATTACACAAGGTTTGTTTGTAAATAAAATCACAGGCATTTCATTAATAACTGGTGGAGAAGCAGGTCCACAAAATTCACTGCAAGCATTAATAGTTTGTTTGCTTACAGGCCCATTATTTTTAGTTTTAGCAAAACAAAAAAATAATTTTATAAAACCAATTTGGCAAAAATTGCCAATGGAATAAAATTTTAGTTGTTATGAAAATATCAGCAAGCATACAAAGCAAATTAAACCATCAGCAAACTTTTGTGCAAACAAATGAATCAGTAAAAGAAATAAAGATTGATCCGAAAACTTCAGGCTTTGGGTCTTCAATAAATGGTGGCGAACTTTTGCTTCTTTCATTAGCCACTTGTTTTTGCAACGACATTTATCGCGAAGCTGCCAAAAGAAATATTATTATTATATCAAGTATAGATGTTGAAGTTACCGGTGATTTTGGAGCAGAGGGTGAACCAGGTTCAAATTTTAAATACAAAACGAATATTGTTTCCGATTCGCCTGCAGCAGAAATAGAAGAGCTAATAACTTATACAGATAAAGTTGCTGAAATTCATAACACTTTGCGACAAGGATTGAATGTTACTTTGGTGAAGTAGAATTCTTTGCCAATATTATGCTTGTCAAAATGTGAACAAGTGAATAACATTTTTCAGCTTTGATTAATTATTTAAGTGCTGCCCAAAATGAGATTCCGGCGCACGAAATTCTATTGACTGATAATCTTAACTAGATTGTAAATAAAAACCCGGGATCCGGTTGACGGACGGAATGCTATTGACTGCAATTGGCCAACTATTGAGCATTGGCGACCATTTTAAAATTACACAACAAAAACTTTAATTTTTCTAAACCATATTAAATAGTTGCAACCCAATAACACGCATGAATTTATATAATCGTCTCTGGATCTTGGTGCAAAAAAAGCTCTTGTATTAGCAATCTTGTTTAAACATTTCAATAAGCACTCTTTTTGAATGTGGATAGTTTTTTATTAAATAATGATGTATTTTTATTGTTTATCAATAAATATTTATCTATATTTGCATCATCATTTTAAAATTAATAATTATGGAAATAAGCACAAAGCAGATACTAAAAATACTGTACATCCTTTCATGGATAATATTTTTTGGCGTATGTGTTGAAGCCGGCGGCTTTATATTCAATGCCTTTTTTACTTTGTTGTTAAACCCGGTGGGTGCCAAACATTTTTGGCAGGAAGTTGATCTCTCAAGTCTTTATCAATACGACCACGGGTATTTTTTTGTAGAGACATTCCTGATGAGCATTGTAGCTGTAATGAGGGCGTGGATATTTTATCTGATCATAAAAATTTTGCACGATGAAAAATTAAATATGACCAAACCTTTCAGCAAGGAGGTTGGTCGTTTTATTTTTAGAATATCTTATTTGGCTTTGTTTATTGGCTTGTTCTCCTGGTGGGGAGCTAAATATTCGGAGTGGTTTATTAAGCAAGGAGTGAAAATGCCTGACATACAATATTTACGTTTGGGCGGAGCTGATGTGTGGCTGTTTATGGGCGTTACACTTTTTGTAATTGCGCAGGTTTTTTAAGAGAGGAATTGAAATTCAAACAGAAAACGAATTAACTGTATAAGCTATGCCGATAATAGTAAACTTAGATGTGATGATGGCTAAAAGAAAAATGTCGTTGAACGAGCTTTCAGAAAAAGTGGATTTGACATTGGCCAATCTTTCCATACTCAAAACCGGTAAAGCTAAAGCGATCCGGTTCAGTACGCTCGAAGCTATTTGCAAAGTATTGGATTGTCAGCCGGGAGATATTTTGGAATTTGTTAAGTGAGATATTTCAACTTTAACTTAAATTTTCATAATGAAAATGGTCAACTTAATCGCTGACCATTTTTTGCATTATCAGTTATACGTTTCCATTAATTTTTACATCCCTGGCAACAGTATTGTTTCATGAATTTCAATGGTGGCATCAGGGTGCCAGCCGGAAAGATGCGGATGGTTTTCCAGCAAACTCATCACTTCATCCAGGTTTTTTCCTACAACCAATGAATAACCTGAAACCTCTTTGTCGCTGGGTGATGAAGAACCACTTGCACGAAGGCTTTTGCCATTTATTAAAGGAGCACCGACATCAATCAGATTGTTGCCAACTCTTTCAATCCATGCCTGCCACAGAGCCATGCCTGCGGCTTGTTGTTCGGGTGGAACGTTAGCCATTTGAGCCATTGCTTCAAAAGGCGCATGGTAAATAATTAAAAATTTTTTACCTGTTTTTTTCACTTGTGGTTTTGCTGCGGCTTTTTTTGCTGCTCTTTTTATTGGTTTTTTCGCAACTTTTTTGGGTGCTTTCTTAGCCACTTTTTTAACTGTTTTCTTAGCTGCTTTTTTTACTGACTTTGCCATGATGGTTAATTTGATCGTTAGATAAATAAATTGGATGATAAATGTAAAATGTTTTTTATTATCCCAACGTTAAATTAAGTGCACATTTTATCTTTATAAAGCCTGAATAAAAATTTTCAATCCTCATTTTCGGCTACAAGAAAAATAGATTCGGTTAGTTCTGTTCTTTTATTGCGATGAAACTTTGCAGTATAAAAAAACGGCAACATGAAAATTATATTAACAGGTTCGTTAGGGCATATCAGCAAACCACTCACGCAAGAGTTAGTACAAAAAGGACATGATGTAACAGTCATCAGCAGCAATTCAGAAAGGCAAAAAGAAATTGAATCTATTGGTGCAAAAGCAGCGATCGGCACCATGAACGATGGGGATTTTCTTACAAAAACTTTTACCGGCGCAGATATTGTTTATTGCATGGAAACACTCGGTCATGGTTTTTTCTTCAATCAGGAACTTGATTACATGAGTGCCATTCTCAACATTGGCAATAATTACAAACAAGCGATTGAACAATCAGGAGTAAAAAAAGTAATTCATCTCAGCAGCATCGGCGCACACACTGATAAAGGGAACGGCATGCTCGCTTTTCATTACAAGGTGGAGAAAATTTTGCAAGAACTTCCGAATGATGTTTCTATCATGTTCATGCGCCCGGTTGGATTTTATTATAATATGCTTGCGTTTATTCCTGTAATAAAATCTTCAGGAGCGATCATTCAGAATTATGGCGGCGATGAAAAAGAACCATGGGTTTCACCTGCGGATATTGCAACTGTTATCGCTGAAGAAATAGAAAAACCCTTCGAAGGCAGGATGATCCGTTATATCGCCAGTGATGAAGCTTCACCAAATGAAATTGCAAAACTTTTAGGCGAAGCCATCGGCAAACCTGATTTGAAATGGGTCACAATTCCTGATGAACAAATGTTCAGCAACTTGATTGCAGCAGGCATGAATGCTGGTGTGGCAAAAGGTTTTGTTGAAATGAATGCAGGCAGGCGCGGCGATCTCTTGTATGAAGATTATCATCGCAACAAACCAACGTTGGGAAAAATTAAGCTGAAAGATTTTGCAGAAGAATTTGCCGCTGCATTCAATAAATCTTAGTGAATGCAGCTTTTAGATTTTAATGGTGACAAGCTATGATATTCATCAGCAAGTTTTTTTAATAATAAAACAGAAAAATAAAATTTTATATGAACACACAAGAAATTACGATTGCAGGAGAAAGTAAAAATCCATTAAGAGTTAAACGCTTTGGATATGGAACCATGCGGCTTACAGGAGAGGGCATTTGGGGAGAGCCTGCAAACCGCCCGGAAGCATTGCAAATATTAAAACAATGTGTTCACAACGGCATCAATTTTATAGATACAGCCGACTATTATGGTGCGGATGTAACCAACCGTTTGATAGCAGAAGCATTGTATCCTTATCTTGCTGATTTGGTAATATGCACAAAAGTGGGTGGGGCAAGAAAGCCCGATAAAAGCTGGGTGCCATTTAATCGCCCTGAAAATTTACGCAGCAGCATAGAGAATAATTTGCGCACGTTGAAATTGGAACAAATAACCCTCGTTCATTTCAGGATTATAGCCGGCAGCAGTGTGCCATTTAAAGAATCATTGCAGGCTATGTTTGAAATGCAGCAAGAAGGAAAAATATTGCATGTAGGCGTCAGCAATGTTAGTCCCGATGAATTGCAAACAGCTATGGCCATGGGCAATATTGCCACCGTTGAAAATATGTATGGACATGCGCAACGCAATTCTGTACATATTTATGGACACGAATCGAGAGGCGGCGAAGAAGTGCTTGCCATTTGTGAGGATAACAAAATACCATTGGTGCCTTACTTCTCTTTATTTCAATCAATGCCCAAGAAGGATACCAGGATTTCGGCAGTTGCAAAAAAATATAATACTACCGATGCTCAAATAAATTTAGCATGGCTGCTGCATCGTTCCCCATGGATATTGCCCATACCAGGCACTTCATCATTAAAACATTTTGAAGAAAATTTAAAAGCAACTGAAATAGAATTGAGCGAAGAGGATATGAAGTTTCTCGATTAATAGAAAATTAATTTTTTTAAAAAACAGCAAAATGAAAACAGTATTGATAACAGGTGCTAACAAAGGAATTGGTTTTGAAACAGCTAAACAATTGGCGCAATCAGGCTATTTTGTTTATTTGGGCAGCAGAGAAAAAGCCAAAGGTTTGGACGCCATTAATAAATTGAATGAATTAGGAATTTCAAATGTATCATTGATAGAAATTGATGTTACGAATATTGATTCTATTAAAAAAGCAAAACAAGAATTGGAAAACAAAACCGGATCTTTGGATGTATTGATAAATAATGCAGGCATTGCCGGAGAGCTGCCTCAAAACATATCAATCGGTGCAATGAAAAATTTGCGGAATGTATTTGAAACCAATTTTTTTGGTGCGATACAAACAACGCAACAATTTATCAGTCTTTTAAAAAAATCGGATGAGCCGGTGATCGTAAATGTTTCAAGTGAATTAGGTTCCCTGGCGGTTCATAGCAGTACGCAAAATCCTAATTACGGAATTTATGATGCCTACAGTTGTTCCAAAACCGCGCTGAATGCTTTTACCGTGATGCTTGCAAATGAAATGAAAAACACTAATTTTAAAATAAACAGTGTTTCGCCGGGTTATACCGCAACCGATTTAAACCATCATCAAGGCACACAACCAGTGGAGCAAGGTGCAAAACATATTGTAAAATTTGCAACTTTGGGCAACGATGTTGTTACGGGAAAATTTTTCAAGGAAGAAGAAATACCTTGGTAAAACAGAACAACAAACTGTTACATTGCGTTATATAAAAGCATCCCATAAAATATAAAAACATGCAACCGCTCCGCATCAAAACCATCAGCGAATTTCACCGGCTCAGAGGCTTACCAAATCCCGAGCATCCGTTAATCAGCGTGGTAAATGTTGCAGAACTGAAAAGTGGAGATGATGAAGGACCGGCAAATTATATATTTGATTATTATTCCATTTCGTTGAAAAGGAATTGCATCGGCAAATTTAAATACGGTCAACAGCAATATGACTTTGATGAAGGAGTAATGTTTTTTATTGCGCCCAACCAAGTTTTTGGAGTTGATCACCGCAAAAACCAAACTTCTAAACAATCGGGTTGGATGTTGCTCATCCACCCTGATTTTTTATGGAACACACCTTTGGCAAAAACAATAAAGCAATGCGAATATTTTGATTACTCAGTACATGAAGCTTTATTTCTTTCAGCAAAAGAGGAATCGATCATTGCTGGCATTATGGAAAACATCCAGCAGGAATATCATTCCAATATTGATAAATTCAGCCAGAGCGTGATCATTGCACAGATTGAATTATTACTTACTTATTCGGAAAGGTTTTATCAACGCCAGTTTATCACCCGCAAAATTTCCAATCATAAAATCCTGGATCGTTTGGAAGAAATGCTCAACGAATATTTTAACAGCGATAATTTAATAAAGAATGGTTTGCCAACTGTTCAGCATATTGCCGAAACATTAAATGTATCGCCAAATTATTTAAGCGGATTGCTTAAAACATTAACAGGACAAAGCACTCAGCAACACATACACGACACGCTGATCGAGAAAGCGAAAGAAAAACTATCCACTACCGATTTATCTGTTAGCGAAATTGCATACGAATTAGGTTTCGAACATCCGCAATCGTTCAGCAAATTGTTCAAAACAAAAACCAATTTTTCTCCGCTGGAATTCAGGCAATCGTTTAATTGAGAATTATTTTTTGTGACTAGCACTTGTTTTTCATGGCATCATCGTTGTGTCACTCACTTGTGCTACATATAGTTATTGAGCTTTTATCGCAGCGTAAATTTGTGCTATATTAGCTGCATAGAAGAAATATCTTACACAGTTCAAACTGCGACTAAAACTAATTAATGGGTGATACAACTCACATACAAATTATAAGTAAACAGCTTGACAAAATAGCTGAAGTCGTTTCAACTCATCCCACAGGCATGACATCAGGACAAGTTGCTTTGCTTGCTGCAGCTATTGGTGCAACTGCTGCCATTCTTTCACAACTTGTAGTTTTTCTATTGACACGTTTTAAAGAAAGAGGAAACCTCAGACGTGAACTTGTTGCAGAAGAAAGAAGAATAGCTTTTCTACTGACCGAGTATTACAAGGATTTGGTAATGCATAAAGTTCATAAACAATATTGGTATCGAACATCCGAAGTTCACCAACCTGGAACTGAAGACAGCAAAGACAGTCACGAAAGACATTTTACAAGCAATCAAAGAAGTTTTGAAACGATGACTAAAATTCGTGAAACAACATCAGAATATTTTAAGACTGTTACTTACTTTACAAATTTGACAGGGCAGAACAAAATGATTAGTGAAACTCTATCTAAAATCAAATCATTTAAGCCAAGAAAAGCATCGACTTTTTCAGAAGTGACAACATACCGCGAATTGCTAAAAGCTCAACCAATAGAAGAGGAAGCTCTTAACAAAGAATACCTTTATTACTCTGATTGCTTTGACAAAATAAATGTTGAGATGACAAAGAAAATGTAGTTAGTATAATTTTGATTTATGTTGGTAGACAAATTAATAATTTAAAAAACTACAAAAATGAAACTCTCAAACAATAAAATCCTCATCACAGGCGGCGCAAGTGGCATTGGCTTGGGGCTCACCGAAAGATTTATAAAAGAAAACAACACAGTCATTATTTGCGGAAGGCGTGAAGATCTGCTAAAAGAAGTTGCCAACAAATTTCCTGCTGTGATTATCAAAGTATGCGATTTGTCGACTGAAGCAGACAGAATTAAACTGTATGATTGGGTTGCAGCAAATCACAGCGACCTGAATGTATTGATAAATAATGCAGGTATTCAAAACTGGATGAACATTTCCGACAGCAACTTTTACCAAAAGTCAAATGAAGAAATTACTACGAATGTTATTGCGCCAATTCATTTAACAACGTTGTTCGCCAACTTAAAATCGCTCAACACAATTATTAATGTCACATCAGGATTGGCGTTCGTCCCGTTTTCAAAAGTTCCTGTGTATTGTTCCACCAAAGCATTCATGCGTTCGTTCACACTTTCATTGAGGCACATGTTGAAATCAACAAACATAGAAGTAATTGAAATGATACCGCCAGCTTTAAATACTGACCTTGGCGGAAAAGGCATCCACGATGGGCATCCTGCCGTTAGCGATTTTGTGGAATCGGTATTTCAGCAAATGAAAGAAGGAAAAACCGAACTTACTTTTGGCTTTAGTGAAGGAAGGGCGAAAGCAAATAATGAAACGATAGCTGAATATTTTAATAGGATGAATCCATAGTTAGTAAAACATAATAAGATGAAAGCTGCTGTTATATATAGAAAAGGCGAATTGCCTCAATATACAGATGTTGATGAACCTGTCGTTCAACATGAAGATGAATTACTGATTACTGTGAAAGCCGCCGCTATTAAACATATTGATAAAAGTGTAGCAAGCGGCAAACATTATTCTTCGGAAGATAAAAAGAACGCTAGGATAATTGGCGGCGATGGTGTGGGAATGTTGAAAGATGGTACAAGAGTTTTTGCGCTTGGTGTTAGCGGAATGGCGGCAAAGAAAGCCGTAATTGAAAAAAACAGGATGGTGAAACTACCTCATGGCATTGACGATAGTGTTGCAGCTGCATTGCCAAATGCTGTTGCAGGTTCAGCCATGGCACTGCGTTTTAGGGCATGTATGAAACCTGGCGAAACTGTTTTAATAAATGGAGCTACGGGCTTTACAGGTAAAATAGCAGTGCAGGTTGCAAAACATTATGGTGCAAAAAAAATAATTGTTACAGGCAGAAATGAAGAAACACTTCAAGCTTTGTTGGCATTAGGCGCAGACGAAATAATTTCTGTTAAGCAGGAGGATGAAAAATTTATTTCACGACTTCAAGAAATACACAACAACACACCGATCGATATTATCATAGATTATTTATGGGGGCACACTGCAGAACTTATACTTTCATCACTAAAAGGAAAAGGTTCATTCACACATAAAGTGCGGTTCGTTTCAATCGGCGCAGTTACTGGCGATACAATTCAATTATCAGCAGAAAATTTAAGAAGTGTTGACCTTCAGTTATCGGGTTCAGGTTTGGGTAGTTGGACGAAAGATGAAATGAAAAAATTGTTTAGTGAAATACTTCCCGAAATGTTTCAATTGGCTGCTGACAATAAATTAAAAGTTGAAACCGTAAATGTTAGTTTGACAGACATTGAAAATTTATGGGATATGCAAGTGCCGGATGGAAAACGATTGGTGATTACAATATAAATTTAGCTCCGGTTTTATTTTCAACCTTTGTAATTTTATTCAGTATTGTTGTCGGTCAAGGTTTTTCTACTTCTGTTACAAAATGCCGATGTTCAGCAAAAGTGTGAATTATATAATCTTTTCTTTGAATCGTGTAATATCTGCCTCGCACCTGTCTGCTAATTTTGTATTCTGTTTTTCTCATCCTGAGAAGTTAAGCATGAATTAGAATCATTATAAATAAAATCAAACAGCACATGAAACGCTTGATCAAATACATGTTCAGCATGCATAATAAAATGCTTGTAAATGCAGAGTTGGGAAAGCTCGGGCTTCATTATAAAAATATTGCGCCAGGCGAAACTGAGATTGAAGAAAATATTTCTTCAATGCAATGGGACGAATTGTATGCAACTTTAAAAAAATCTGGTATAGAACTAATGCATGATAAAAGAATCATGCTTAGTGAAAAAATAAAAAATGTTATTGTTGAACTCGTGCATTATTCGGAAAATCCATGGGGGATAAACTTCTCCGGGTATTTGAGCGGAAGGCTGAACTACGACTATACATATCTTGCTGACATGTTCCTGGAAACGCAAGGCTTTACCATTGAGCATTTTCAATTATTGCAAAAAATTGAACGTGTTAAAGAGATGCTCGCTTATGGCGAGATGAAAGTTACTGAGATTGCACGGGATATGCATTACAGTAGCGTTGCTCATTTATCAGGCCAGTTTAAAAAAATAACAGGGTTAACACCTTCGTTCTTTAAAAAAATAAAACATAAAAGATTCGAGACATTACAAAATATTTAAATCATTTAGTTATTGGCAAGAATCTTCGGGACAATCAAATCTTCGATTTTTCTTCTTTGATGATTAGCAATTTATTTTTATTATTCTTTCAAAAGTCTGCCTTTATAATTTTCATCGCCATTAATAATACTGATCAGATAAATTCCTTTTGGCAAATAAGCAAGATCATATACATTGATTGTATTAAGACCTGCATTCACAAATTTGCTTTGATGATAAATTGTGTTGCCGCTAATATCCATCAGAGAAATTTGAATGTTATTTTGATTTTGGGAATTCAATTGGATTGTGACCATACTTTTGAATGGATTCACCACAGTAATATTAGAAACTACACCTGCAATATTTATCATCTTCATTTCGCTGTAAGATATTTTATCATCAATGCTTGTTTGCGCAACGCGATAATAACTGATGCCTGTGAAAGGATTATTATCTTGTATAGAAAAATTTTCTGCAGTATCAACATCAGGGCTGCCTGGCAACATCAAAAGAGTATTCCAAACTGTTCCGTCCTTGCTTCGCTCTATCGTAAATGAATTGATATCTTTTTCACTGGAAACGCCCCATGTCACCAACACTTTTTTATTCGGCTCAAGTGTAGCGTTGAAATTATTTAAAACAATCGGCAATGTTTGAAAGCTTGGGCCGGTGCATAACTGCGTATCAAAAAGATAAGCTTTGCCTACTCCATTATCTCCTGCAACCAATCCGAATAAAGTTCCTAACGTGTTGCCGAGGTTTAATAAGCCACTGCCAAAATCAAGTGTTCTTCCCGGTGCGCCGACCAATATTTTATTTGGGTTGCTAGCACCTCTCACTTTGCCTGCGCCTGCCACACTATAGCCAATCAATGAAGTAACATTCACACCCAATGTTGCATCATACGTTGCATTCACGGTGAATGAAGGAGTTGTGCTGTAAGTTCCATTTGCATTTCCTGTGAACACGTAAGCAGAGCCGCCTGCAACATTTGCGCCTATCAATTGCGCGCCCGAAGCAGCAGGCTCACCAATAATAATATCACCGATGCCATCACAATTCACATCATTTACATTGTCTATTGAAAAACCAAAAAGCAAACTGCTTTGTATAAGATTTAAAATAGTGCTTGAATTTCTTGGTGAGCTCAATTGCTGATCAGGAGAAATGACCCCCGAAACAGAACTTGTTTTTTTTATAAACACGCTCACTGTTCCTGTTTTCACTCCCACGCCACTCACCAGATTAGTAAGCACGCCGCCCAACGGCGCACCAACAAGAATATTTCCATTTCTTGCGCCTGAAGAATTTCTTACGCCTTTAACGCAATAGCCAAACAAATTGGCAATGTTTGCAAGCGAGCCACTTAAATTAGTGATGATACTCCCTGAGCTCGCACTAAGATAAGCGCCCGCTTGCGTTGAAACACCTGAGCCATTGCCATAATATACCATCGAGCTTCCCTGTAATATTTTACCACTTAATAATGCGCTTAACGAACTTAAATCAACTCCCGCAGGAGCTCCTACTACAACGTCCGGATACCCATCACCGTTATAATCGCCAACGCCGTCAACACTGATGCCAAATAAAAGACCGCTTACATTCGATGAAAGCAAGCCCAAACCAAGCAAAGAAGTAGTTGGTGGATTCAATTTCACTAAACTAAAACTGCCACTGCTGCCTGATAAAAAAACAAATGCGGCCCCCGATTGCACATCAACAATTGAAGTGCCGAATAAATTTGTTGTGATGCCTGCATAAGTTGGTGAGCCAACTATAATATCATTCTTTCCATCATTATTCAAATCTTCTGTCACTGCAACTGAATAACCAAATAGCGCATTCACGCTCAGGTTCACACCATTTTGTAAAATGCCAGTGCCACTTAATTGCAGCGTTAATGATGGCGTTGTAGTTGTTGCGCTTAAACTTCCACCGTAAAAAACATACACTTTCCCAACCATGCCGGATGCAGTGCTACTACCGCCAAGTGATAATGTTACCTGATCCATTGGCGCGCCAACAATAATATCATTTTTTCCATCTCCATTAATGTCACCACCTGCAATGCTAAACCCAAACAGCGCGCCTGCAACAGCAGTTGAAGATTGCAACATTACACTTGGTGTTGTTGGCAAGCCATTTGCACTGCCATAATAAACAAACACAGCACCAACACTTGCCAATGTTCCTGATCCTGAAATGAGATTTACTAAACCAGGCGCGCCAATTGCCACATCATCATAACCATCACCATTCACATCACCAAGACCTGCAACTGAAAAACCATAAGCTGCATCCACTGCAAGCTGTCCTATTAATGAAGGAAGAATGCCCGTTGCAGTGCCAGTCCATTCCGGTGTGTGGTTCAATGGATCAATCGTTAACGGATATTTTGCTTTGTGATCATCAACAATTATTTCAAGAATATTTTTTTTCTGAAAGTTTCATAAACGCTTTCAACGGTTTATCATTCGCATCCCACACTTTTAACCCATCGTATTGAATGATTGTTCTTCCCGAATCGTTCTTAAACTTTAATATATTATCATTAACTAATTCCAAATGCAAATCCTTATTTTCTATTTGCATCCTTACAACTAAATTTTTACTGCCTTCTGGTTTTTTTGCAATAATAAAATTCTGTCTTAATCCATCTTCATCGTTTGTATATTGTATATAGAAAAATGGATGCGATTGTATTAAGCTGCCTTCATACGTTGTGTATAATGGTTTAGTAGCTGGTTTCAATCCAGCAGTGCCTTTGTTAATGTCTAATAATTGAAAAGATGCCTGCCACGATTTGTTCAATCCATCATCAGGTTTATTATTGAGTGGAGTTACCGAATAGCCATTGCTGTTAATATTATAAATAACTTTTTGTTTTCTGTTCGCGCATCCGAAAGAAGACGTCATGCTTTTAAAAAAATATTCATTTTTTAAAATTGCTGCTTGTGCATTGCTCAGCCACGCAGCATCAGCTTTGTTTGATTTGGAGTTTTGATTTTGTGCGTTTACGAATGAAGTAACAAAAAGCAAGAAGAAAATGGGTAGAAAGGGTTTCATCGAAATAGTTTTCTTGGGCAATAGGGTTTATGATCATGGTTTTCATGAAACTGATATTGGAGTGCAGACAAAAAAATGCCTGCCTTGCTTTTGCGTGGAAATTGGAATGCGATGCATTGCCGGGAAGAACAATTCTGCCTAAGCCGAAATTATTCTAATTGCAAAAAAGCAATAAGGTTAATGAATGAGGATAAGGTTGGTGAAAAAAGAAAAAATGAGAAGTGAAGCTTCTGAGTAGGAGAGTACGATTCGGGATTAATTCCTTTGCTGGTAGCGGCTTTTATTGAGCTTCTTTATGGGAGCAAGTCCGGTTTTAATGGGGTAGCGGTCTTCTGATCTTAAATGCCTTTCTGTTGGGTCTGAATTTTTTCTGTTGAATACTTAACAGCACAAAAGAACAAATTATAATACATTCTTGCAAGTGTTTTTTAGAAAAATATTTCTACGCATGGATTATTACGCTTCCGCTTAAGCTTCGATTAAGGAGAAAAGCAAAGAATTTGTAAGCGTTAACAAAATGCATTTGATAGATAAATACATTTGACTTAATTTTGTAAGGTAAACTTACAAGTTTAACTTTTGAATATGATTAATGAACAAAACAATGCGCTGCTTGCATCAGATCTTCGAACAGTTATTTCAAGGTTGATGAAAAAGCTGCGCAGTAAATCAACAATCAGCGAAAAGCTATCCATGACAGAGCGCTCAACAATCGCTTTGTTAGATCAGCATAAGGAACTATTGCCGAGCGAGCTCGCTGCCATGGAAAAGATAACAACACAATCTATGTCTCAGATATTGAACCATCTTTTCGAGCTTGGCTACATAAACAGAAAAATATCCAAGACAGATAAACGCAAAGCAATTATATCATTGTCAAAAGCGGGAGAAAACATTTTGTATAAAACAAGAAGCGAAAGAGATGAATGGCTGAGCAAAGCATTAAATGAAACTTGTTCTGTGAAAGAACAGGAATTATTGCGCCGTGCCATTGAGCCATTAACAAAGTTGGTTGATTTTGATTGAGATTATGCTATAAACTCATAGCACCGAAAGAAGATATTGATTATGAAGATTAGTACATTCAGCGCTTTTAAAAGCCGCAACTATAGATTATACTTTATTGGGCAATCCATTTCATTAATAGGAACATGGATGCAGAAAACTGCCGTAAGCTGGGTTGTTTATTCGCTCACGCATTCCAAGTTTATGCTTGGTGTCACATTGTTCGCGACAATGTTCCCTTCTTTTTTATTTTCATTTCTCGGTGGTGTGATTTCAGATAGATATGACCGTTATAAAGTCTTGCTGCTTACGCAGATTATATCTATGATACAGGCAATCGCCCTAACTGTGCTGATATTTTACAAACATTATACTATTTGGGAAATACTTGCGCTGAGTGTCCTGCTCGGCATTGTGAATGCATTTGATGTGCCGGCACGTCAATCGCTGGTGTATGATATGGTAGATGATAAAAAAGATTTGCCGAATGCGCTCGCGCTAAATTCTTCAATGGTTAATTTATCAAGATTGATTGGTCCCGCTATCGCGGGAATCGTTATAGAAAAATTTGGCGATGATATTTGTTTTGGGTTGAATGCATTCAGTTTTGTTGCGGTTATTGTTTCATTGCTGTTAATGCGACTGCCAAAATATATTTCAAAACCGCGCACTACAAATATAGTAGGGGAGTTGCGCGAAGGCCTGGCTTACATTAAACGAACGCCTTCTATTTCATCTGTGATCTTAATGCTCGGGCTTATCAGCTTATTTGTTTTGCCATTCACCACGTTGATACCAGTGTATGCTAAAGATATATTTCACGGAACAGCATCAACATTTGGAGTGATTGACAGTGCCATTGGATTGGGCGCATTTTCCGGCGCGATATTTCTTGCATCATTAAGTGCAGGAGCTAATAGAAGAAAAATTCTTGCGACAAATACATTTGTTTTTGGAGCAGGTCTTGTGCTTTTCTCGCACACACTGTATTATCCGCTTTCGCTCGTGTTCGCTACCATCAGCGCTTTCGGAATGATGTCGCAAATCACGATCAGCAACACCTTAATACAAACGTCCGTTGATCCTGCAATGCGCGGAAGAGTGATCAGTTTATATGCAATGGCCTTTTTTGGAATGCAGCCGCTTGGTGGTTTGCTTATTGGTTTTGTATCGCAACATATTGGTGTAGAAAACACCATATTATCAGAAGGCATTATTGCATTAGTGATCGGCGTGGTTCATGTTAAGTTCCTTAAAAAATATAATGTCAAAAAAGTTGTTCAGCCAATTGTTGAAAAGCAACCGATAGAAGTTGCTATTCAGGCGTGATGTTATTTTAGAATTATATGAGTTCGTAGAATGAAGTTAAACATAACAGAGACTTGTCATTCCGAATCCGGCGAAATACAAGGATTTTCAAAAGAGGTAATTAAGGATGAGGAATCTTTAGCATTTGCAATAACAAGTCCTTGAGATTTCTCGCCCTTCTTCGCGAAGAAATTGAAAAGCTTTAATGGGTCGGGCTCGTAATGACAAGTCGCTGAAGTAAAAAATAACGCACCAAATATTTAATAATCATCATCAACTTTTACATTCATCATACAAAACTAAAAATCATGAAATGGTATCACTACATCGCCTGCTTTTTTGCAGGGGCATTTCTTGCCAACACAGTTCCTCATTTTATTCATGGCGTTTCGGGCGACAGATTCCCAAGCCCATTCTCTAATCCACCGGGCAAAGGGCTTTCATCACCAATGGTGAATGTGTTTTGGGCACTGTTGAATCTGCTGATAGGTTATTTGCTTTATCGTGCAGGAAAAATTTCCAAAAGCAATGTTCCCGCGCTCGTCGTTTTCTTTATTGGGATAATTGCCATGAGCATTATGCTGAGCATTTCATTTGTTGACAAGATGAGCAATTGAGTTGAAGATTCGCTTTTCGTCATTTCGAACGCAGCCATCAGTGGCTTTCTATTTGAACGACTTGCGGCGCAGTGAGTAATCTGCTGCTCAATTTGTCAGGAGATTTCTCATCCCGCGCAAAATAGTTTTATTATATGTTCGCGAAGCGGGATTCGAAATGACGATGTACCCTTTGCGCCTTCGCGTCTTTGCGTGAAATATTCTTTAACAGAAACGCTGCCAAAAATCCCTAATTCCCATAAACTTTCTTCCCACCCGAATAAGTTGCAATCACTTTTGTGCTCAGTATATCAGTGTCCGCAACCTTCATCAAATCTTTATCAAGAATAATAAAATCTGCTTTCTTTCCTTTTTCCAAACTGCCCACTTCATTCTCTAAAAAATCCGCTTTTGCAGCCCAGATCGTCATGCCGCGAATTGTTTCTTCTCTACTCAATGCGTTCTCCATTTGAAAACCATTGGCAGGAAAACCCTTCGCATCTTTTCTCACAACGGCAGCTAAAAAAGTTCTGAAAGGAGAGATGTCTTCCACCGGAAAATCTGTGCCCAATGCGATCCATCCATTTTGTTGCAGCAATTGTTTGTAAGCATAAGCACCTTTCAATCTTTCACTTCCCAAACGTTCACCCGCCCAATACATATCGCTTGTTGCATGTGTTGGCTGAACAGATGGGATGATGGATGATTGCCCGAATAAATTAAAATCATTTTGATTGATCACTTGTGCATGTTCAACCCGCCAACGTTTATCATTTTTTCCTTTTAATGCTTTTGTGTAAGTCATTAAAATTTGTCTGTTCCCTGAATCACCAATTGCATGCGTGCACATCTGGAACTCCGTATTGGCGAGTATTGCAGCCAATGAATCATAATGTGTTTTTGTATTCAGCAAAAAACCCTGCCAGCCTGCTCTATCGCTATATGGTTGCAACAAACAAGCGCCGCGGCTTC
>Ga0207057_1152_pt1 | contig 16704 bp, 18 predicted proteins | sample Alteio_BWMinCont_33_FD_153265 | JGI IMG/M metagenome (GOLD analysis project Ga0207057, IMG submission 153265) | Enriched cells from forest soil in Barre Woods Harvard Forest LTER site, Petersham, Massachusetts, United States -... | ecosystem: Environmental > Terrestrial > Soil > Temperate forest >... | reverse complement strand
CATCCACGTTAACTTCTATGCTGTCTATATTTATTTGCTCGCTGATGTTTCCAGAAATGAGATTAGAATAATAACCGCTCTCTTTCAAGTTGTCATACTGCTTTTTTGCGGACCCGTCAGCGAGATAAAGCGCTCTTGTGATATTTGTCGCGATCACTTTCTCGTCAGGATCAAGCGTAAAGAAATCATGATGGAACATGCGGATATGGTCACGCGCTTCAACAGGTATATTATCTTTCCTATCTTCTGCGTATGCTTCCAATGCTTTGCCATTCGCTAAAATAAAAATGCGCTGCTGAGATTCTTTTGTCGTTTTATGATTTGAATACAATGCATAAATAGAGATGCAAATGCAGCCTGCGATAAGTGCAATGGAAAACATTTTGATATGCCTGAATGCTGTGTCGATATTTTTTGCTTGCTGGAACATGCCTTTAATCTTTTGATTCTCCTTTTAATCTGTTCGCCAAAAAGCCCGATGTTGAGTTTGTGCCATCTGAAGAACTGCTCTCGCTCTTCCCAAAATAATCGCTGTTCGATCCCTGTTTGCTGATGCTGTCCCTGATGATTGAAGCACCGCTGCTCATCATGTCTGTGGTCATTGCCATGCCGCTGCTTGCTGACGAGACAGATGTTTTTGCAGACGAGTTGAACATATTGGAAACTTTGTATAGCAGCGTGTTCCCACCACCTGCATTGACGATATAATTGGCGACGGATGGTATCGTGAAATAGCCAACGATGCCAATAATCAAAAAAATCAAGTAGCCTGTATCTGTTGAACTGAAATAAGTATCACCGTTTGCTTGAATCTGGTTGATGTCAAGCTGTATCATGTTCTGCTGGATTTTCCCAATGATGCTGCCGAAAATATTTGCGACGGGAAGCCAAAGAAAAATATTGATGTAGCGTGCGATCCAAACAGTGATAGTATGGTGCAATCCATCAAATACTGATAGACCAAAAACAAGAGGCCCTAAAATTGCGAGCACTATGAGATAAAATGTGCGGATGGTATTGATGCAAAGCGCCGCGGCCTCGTACATCACTTGCAATATCTCGCTCATCCATTCCTTGATGGCGTTGCGGAAATTATAGCTCATCTTGGCCATCGCAAATTGGATATCGTTGCCAACAGATTCGAGCATGCCTTCGTTCGCGCCGGTCGGGTCATCGGGATGAGTGTATTGATACCACTTATCTCTGTCACCATTTCCATCTGGCCCCACATACATTTTATAGAAATCAGAATTCTGTACGGCTTGTTGTTTTTGCGCAAGCAATGTGGCGATGGCTGCGTCTGAATCTGTGACCATACTGTTAGTTGCAGTGACTGTTGGTTGCATCACGCCATTGATAAGAGCGATCACAGAAGGGAAAATCAATATAGCAAAACCAATAACGAACGGCCTGAACAATGGATAAAAATCAATCGGCTCTGCATTAGCGATGTGCCGCCACACCCTATAAGCAATGTACCAAGTCGCTGCAAATGCTGCGATGCCGCGGCCAACTCCAATCAGGCTGCTGCACAATGGCAGCATCTGATCGTAAATAGTATCCAATACAGATTGCAAACCCTTTATATCATTTGCAATACCTGATTGTGCAAATATTGCTTCAGGTAACGCAAATGCACATACGAAAACAATAAAAAAGACTCTCGCACACTTTTTCATTCTTCACATTTTTTTATCACCATTATGGCAGCCCATACAAATTCTTAATCGTCCCCGCATCATTAGATTCTGCGGCCCTTTGCACAGCAAGTATTGTTGTGCTGTTATTGAACTGCCGAAGAAATAAATATTTGTCTTTGGTGTCATCATAAATGCCATCAATAGCATGCATCCTTTCGTTGTCGCTCATGCGCAATTTATTTACGGTTAGCACATTCAATAAGTTCGAGAGATTCGTCAAAGTGCCGCTGATAAGATTATTGTAAACATTGATCAGGTAAGTGATCTCATCAGGGTTAAAATGCTTGTCCTGTTGGAATCTGCTCAATGCTGATTTATATTCTGAAACGATCTTCGATTCATAATCTATAATGTCGATTGCATGCTGATAATTCTTTACAGCCGGGCTCACCGCAAGCAAGCCATCAAGAAAAGCTTTGTGCAAATTGAAATTGCCTTCTGAAATGCTTTTTATGGTATTGTAACCAGTATTCAAAATTTCGTAGCCTTTATAAAGATCGCTGAGAATATTTTTCATTTGCGACAGCTTCTGGATGTCCAGGATCAGTCTTTCTAGTTCATAGCTCTGCGCTTTTACATTTGCGCAAACAAAAATCAATGCAACGGCCAATAATTTTTTCATGTCTTTTTAGCTTTGAATTTTATTATAACGAGTGAGCCCTGATCAGTTTTCTGATCTCTGCCGTATCCATTGATTTCCTGATCCTTTGTTTGCCAAACATATTCAGCCCGTTTTCAAATTTCCTTAGTTTGCGCAAGTAGGTTTTTATTTCATTGTCCATTGTGCGCAGCTGCTTTATTTTTTCCTGCTCGCTGACCTTTGATTTTGTGTGAAACATTTTCTTGATATTTTCCACATATGCCTTGCCGTTAGAAGACCATGAAGTCAGTGCGGCGCAGATGCAGGAAAGCTCCTGGTCTGAGATGCAGAGATTTAGATTTGCCTTCATGACGGCCCTTGCAGTTATCTCTGTGATCTCTTCAACCCCGCTCGCAATCGCATTTACTAAATATGCTTTGTTCATTGCCATTTTATTTAAGATTATATAAATTGCTCAAAGTGCCGGCGTCTCCGGTCTCCCCAGAACGGTTCAATGAAAGCAACGCGGCTTCACTTGTGAACGATTGCGTGAATGCATATTTATCTTTCATGTCAGCGTAAATATTATCAATCCGATGGACTCTTTCGTTGTCTTTCATTTGATAAGTGTTGTCAGTTATAATATTTATCAAATCACTCAGAGATTTAGTACATGCATCCGACATGTTGTTGTAAACATTTTGCAGATAGCTTACCTCAGCAGGGCTCATATTCTTTATCTGCAAAATCTTTTTGAAATCTTTGATGATCGATTCCTGATAGGAAATAATGTCAAAGACTTTTGAATAATTAGCGATAGAAGGATTGACAGCCTTCAAAGAACTGAAGAATGCGCTGTGCAGATCAAATTCTCCTTTTTTCAAATCCCCAATAAAAGTCAATCCCTGTTGAGCAATTTGATATCCTTTCTCTGCATCGCTGATATACGCCTGCAAAGCGGCAATCTGTGCAAGCATATATTGTATGTCTTTTTTCTTTTGCGAAAAGAAATCGCTGAGGTCCTGTGCCTGCAACTGCGTTATCAAAAATGCTGTGATTATTATGATGAATATTTTTTTCATGGCAATCCGTATAATTGTTTCACTGTGCTGAGATTATTATTTTCATAAGCCCTTTGCAGGCTGAGCTGTACATTCTGGTTGTTGAACTGCTTCAAGTCGTTATAATTCTTTTGCATCCCCTTTGCCGCACCGTCAATAATGTTCATTCGTGAGCCATCGCTCATCTGTGTAACAAAATCGTTCACGACCAATAATGCCTGGTCGAGGTTTTTTATGCTGGCATCAATGATCCCGGAATAAACATTGTACATGTATGTTATCTCCGATGAAGAAAAATTCTTGTCTTGCTGGAACAAAGCATAAGCAGATTTATATTCAGAGACAATCTTTGATTGCAATTGGATGATGGTTTTCACTTTGTCATAATCAGCGATTATCTGCTTGACGAGCGATAGCTCCTGATAATATTCCGAGTAGAGATCTTTTGTTTGTTGCACCCAGTTAGTGATCCCGTCAAGCTGTAATTGAGCCATCGCATTCTCGAGTTCTTTCTGTGCGTCCTGCAGCCAGATCGTTTGGTTCTGCAAATTCTCTACTTCAAGGTCGAACGCATTGATCACTTTTTTTGCAAGTGTTGTGATCACGCTAATGATTGGAATTTGTGCTTCGCACGAAATTGAAAAGCAAATACAAGCAACTGCTATCAATATCTTTTTCATCATTTGATTTTTAAATAGACTGTGTTAGCCAAAAACAACTTTTTCTTTTCAGGGAGACATTCAATCGTCTTTCCTTTTTTCATATCTGTCAGCACATTTGTTTTTGCATCATATAGCGCCGTCCAATTTTCAAGCTTGTACTCCTTCGAGAGAAATTTTCCATTTCTTATTCGTTGAAAAGAAACCCTGCGCTCGACCGAAAAAATATTTGTTTCATCGTCTTCCTTTGTTATTTCCAGCGTGTCAAATGCGTGACTGTATGTGCTTGCCGATTCATTGACATATTGCCCCGTGATATTGGTCGCCTCTTTTTTGCAGGCCCAGAAAAACAAACTGAAAAGCATAAAAAAATATCTATCCTTCATACAATAATTTATAACTGCGATTGATTGCAATTTTTTAAAACACCGCTCCGTTCATGGTTTTCATGGTTACCTGTTTTTATCCGTACCCTCACCGAGCATTGCAGCCACAAAAGCTGTAATGCTTTTTTTAATTGAATGGCTTTTCCCCAAAACATGTTCTGTTAGTGAATAACTAAAATCATCAGGAGATCATTTAGTCTCTACTTTCGTGTTGCGAGTTATAAATAATTACTGTCCCTGTACGAAATCTGTGTTGCAGCCCTCGTGGCTGCAACTCTTTTTACGGGAGCTCTGCAACCATCTGCCCTGATCGATATTTATTATTAGCCCGCAGGCATTGCAGCGGCGAGCGCTGCAATGCCTTTTTGTATGTCTCCTCCAAACTTTCTTGCATATTCCTGCACTTTCATTTTCTCTGTTTCCTCTGTTGTGTATGCCAGGTATTCCTCCAGCGAAACTTCGGTGCGATAAACTCTTGATGATATCCCGCCCAATGAGATAAAAACTTCCTTATATTTTTTTGCTGGGTCGTTTGCTTTGTTGATAGATAGTACCAATGCTTTTTCCTTTTCGGTGAGCCCGAGCAATTCCTGTATTTGGTCAAATTTGTTCTGGTACTTACTTTGATCTAAAAGTATTTTGCAATCACTGTTGTTGATGATCGCTTGTTTGACCACAGGAGAAGAAATAATATCTTCCACTTCCTGTGTGACCACGATGGCTTCGCCAAAAAATTTGCGCACCGTCTTGAAAAGATATTTGATATACTCGGCCATCCCTTCTTTCGCGATCGCTTTCCATGCTTCCTCAATCAATATCATTTTTCGGATGCCTTTTAGCTTGCGCATTTTTGAGATGAAAACTTCCATGATGATCAGCGTGACGACAGGAAATAAAATCGGATGGTCCTTTATATTATCCAATTCAAAAACGATGAAGCGCTGATTGAGGAGATCAAGATTTTCCGAGGCATTGAGCAAATAATCAAACTCGCCACCTTTATAGTATGGCCTTAGCACATACAAGAAATTAGAAACATCAAAATCCTTTTCTTTGACTTTATCATTTTGCAGCACTTTCACAAAATCATCTTTCAAAAATTCATAGAAAGAATCAAAGCAGGCAAACTTTTTATTTGTTTCATAATACAGTTGCAATGCATTTGATAAAGCAACATATTCGCTGCGGTTAAAAACTTCATTGTCTTTTTTCCAAAGCGCCAGCAACAAAGTTTTAATGCTTTCTTTTTTTTCTGTGTCGAGCACGCCATCAATAAAGAATGGGTTGAATTTTATTGGGCTTGTCTCTGAATAAGTGAAATAATATCCCTTCACCATATCACATAATCCTTTGTATGAATGGCCCACATCTACAAGCACAACATGCGTCCCTTGTTCATAATATGAGCGCACCATGTGATTGGTGAAAAAGGATTTCCCGCTTCCTGACGGCCCGAGTATAAATTTGTTTCGGTTGGTTGTCAATCCTTTTTTGATGGGCTCATCACTAATGTCAACATGAACTGGTTTGCCAGTCAAACGATCGCCAAGGCGGATGCCGATGGGCGACAACGATGATCGATAATTAGATTCGAGATTCAGAAAACAGGAAGCCTGTTCAGCGAAAGTGTCGAATGTATCATTCATCGGGAAGTCTGCTGCATTGCCCGGGATGCCAGCCCAGAAAATCTGTGGCGCACCATCGACTTCCTGTTTAGGAACAGCATCCATTTGCGCAAGCGCAGATGAAACCATGTTCCGCAAATCTTTTAGTTCGTCTTTTTTGTCTGTCCATACCAACAAATTGAAATGCGCTTTCACGGGCAATCGTTGATCTCCGATTGCTTCATTCAAAAAATCATTGGTGGCTTCTTTGGCGATCGCATTCTCTCGTGAGTATGCAGACAATGATTGCAGCCTCAATCTTTTGCTCTCGAAAAATTTCATTGTTTTCTGAAAATCTTCGAGAAAAATGTATTGATTGTAAATGTGATTGCACGGGAGCAATTGGCCAAGAGTCGAAGCAAATCCAACAGAGAATTTTGTCTTGTCTGTGGAATATTTATCATAATTAATGCGCGAACCACAAAGACCAGGCAATTCGGTAGGATTGCTCAACGTGTATAACTGGCAATATTGATTGCCGATGCGAATCCCCTCTGAAAATGAAATGTCTTTGACAATTAATTTTTCATCTTCAAGCAAGAAACAATATTTCTCGATCACGCCTGCTTTGTTTTCTATGCTCATCAGTTCATCATCGGGCAATCGCCGCAACTGGATAAACCCTGAGTCGCTGAGTATCCTTTCGAACTGCCCTGCAGCATCTAAAAATTCCTGCAATAATTGCGGGCTCAAAGTTTCTTCTGGCACGATTGATCTGCGCAAAAGGTTTGAAAAAACAGATGATGATAATTTTCGCGATGCAGGTTTTTTCGTGAGAAATATAAAACATTTATGGTCTAAGAATGGGCGCTCATTAAAAAAACGTTCGGAAGATCTTGAAAGAAAACTGGTGTCGTCTTTTGTAAAATCAGGATCGTATTTTGAATCAATGAACCAATCTTGTTTATGAAAGACAGATTGTTTAGGAAGTATTTTTATTGCTTTGATCCACGACTGATGGAAGGATTCGTATTCTTCGTTGGAGAGCGTGAAGATTTCTGGCAGCGCCACAGCGAATGCAACTGTCACGTCTCCTTGTTTTGAGAGTATGCAATCATGCTCCACGCCCAATATGGGCAGTATGTCCTTTAAATTTCTTTCCATCACTTTCCCTTCTTCACGATTTAAAAAACAAACTATTTCTTCCCGCGCACAAGCTTAACGTGCGTTTGCTCAAACCCGAATTTTTTGTACAGTTCGATCGCTTTTTTACGGTTGCTCTTTGACGTTACTTCCAGTGAGCGGTAATCTTTTTTGGCCAGCCGCATCTCCAGCGCTTTCAGCATGGTACTGCCAACACCTAGTTTCCGCCATGCCTCATCAACATACAGTTCCTGGATCTCGTACACCATCCCGCCGTGGTGCAGCAATGATTGGCCATGGCAACTGATATAGCCGACCGCATTGTTCTCTTTATCGGCAGCCACGAGATACACATTGTTGTTGCCTAAAATGTTGTTGCGGTAATCGAGATAAAATCTGTCATAATCAAAAACTTTCTCTTCGAGGGCGCAAACAAAATCATATATCTTTTTCGCATCGTTTATTTCTGCCGGCCTAATGTTAAACTCACTGTTCATTTTTTTCTTTTAATTCCCACAAATATATTTCTTGCATTGCACTTTACTGTTTTCGGTATGCTGCGTTTTGCAACTTTTTTCATCATCCCATGCTCACCATAAGTATTGCTAAGCTTGTAGATGTACATGAAAAGAAATGTTCCTGCCACCAATACCAGACCGATACAGATAAAAGAATTAATTCCGATGATGTACATGATGGCGAACAATATCATTAGAGCAACCAACCCACCACCGAGATACCAGATGTATTGCGCTTTCAATCCTTTGAACTCGATGCTCTTGTTGATCCCTTTATTGATCTTATAAATGCTGGTAGCCATGAACGTTGGTTTAATTGCAAGCCCCATGGCTCGTGCCAGCATATTTCACCGCATCGACCGTGATATTTTTCGCGTCAGGCCCGTTCATTTGTTTCAGTTGGTCGAGCGCTATGTAAAGGCCTTGCGGCGTATTGTAGCTGTCGCCAGTGGACGGGTCAAGTATCAGCCCGACTTCCAATGGGTTGCCCGGCCTCACCTGATTGATTATGCTCGTCGTGAAGTCCACACAATTATGCTCCCACATATCGTATTGCTGGTTGCTGCCGAAGGCATTCACAGCGTTTATCTCTGTCTGTAATTGAGCAGGCGTTAAGCTCATGGTGAGCGATGCGTTCCATTTGTGGCCGGCATTGTTTACGATCTTGCCAGCCACAGGAAAACCTAATACTGCTAATGGCTTTGAAGTAGTGAACCCAAAGATCTGCGTCACTGATTGCGTCCCGTTCGTTTTTGTCAACTGCAAAAATGAGTGGCCTGTTGCTCCGGTCAAAATATTGAAAATGTACTGCGGGTTATCGTTAACCGGCAGGTCAGTATAAATAGTCACCGAGCATGTCGCGCCCGCATCAGGTATCGATGCAAAACATTTCATGAAAGTAGAGACATCGATGGCTGGGTTGTTCGCGCTTGTCTCGTAATTGATCATAATGTCCGGGCTTGGTTGCAATCCTCCTGGTTTGCCGGGTACAACAATGGGGCTATATATGCCTGATGAAGTACCATTGCTGCTACTGCCTGAACCGCCTCCACTCGCGGATGAGCCAGATGATGTTGATGCGCCTCCGCTTGCAAGGCTGACAAGATTGATATAATCGCCATAAGAAATGCCGCCACCTCCACCGCCGCCACCTGAGCTGATATAACCAACGACAATCACTTCGGGCAGGCAATCACTGCATGAGGGGACAACCGCCGCCTCACAGTCATCAGCGTCCAGATCTTCCTCTGCAACTACGCAATCGACTGTTGCTACAGCATTCTGCGTTACTTTTTTTACTGTGGCGACATGCTGGAAAGATGCAATGGAAATCTTTCCATTGAAGGTTTTCATGTTTGTGCTGTCGCGCCTGATATGGATAAATTTTCCTTGGCTGCAATTGCCAATAGAATCTGTTTGCAGCAAAATAAAATCACGTGATAATTTCCTATTTAAAAAAGCAATGCGCAAGAACCAATCGGATCCTTGCTTGCTCAGCACCGAATTATTGAAATCAACTTTTACGAAATCAGTGTCATTCAAATTTGTTTTCAGGTATGCTTTGACGTTAGCTAAATAACTTTGGTCCTGATTAGCGTTTACCGAGGTATTTTGCTGGTCTTGCTTTTTGCAAGCGAAAAAGATTAGAGAAAATAAAGCGACATAGATATATTTTTTCATGATGATTTTTTTGAGAATGAGCAATAGAATTTCTATGGCGATAAAAAATCTGTTTTATCGCAGGCTGTTTTGAAACAATATGTTCACTGAAATCTTATGGCCCTTTAGCGGGCATGCGCTTCATTCTGCACTTTTCCATTTCCGCTTATTTTTTAGGCAATACCGAAGAAAGATTTGATGACCGTTGCGACAATGACAAGGAATATGCAACTTCCGAACCACGCAGCAGCAACCTTGCCCGTGTCATGGTCTCCATGGTTCCATTTTTGATAAACTTTCACTGCGCCAATGAGGCCGAGTATCGCGCCGACCGCGTACATGAGGTTTGTGCCTGCCGCGAAATAGCCATTGACTAATGTTGTTGCCTGGGTGATGCCCGCATTGCCATCGGCAGTCTGGGCATTAGTTCTGTTCAGCATTAGCACCCCTAATGCTGATGCATAAATAATCTTGATTTTCGCTCTCCACGTTTTCATGCTCACTATTCTTTTAAGATTAATAATCTTTCGTAAAACCCTGCGGCAGGCTGCCCTCCGTAACGGGCAGGCACTGCATACAGGGCAACCACGAACCAACTGCTACAAACAAAGGGTACGATGGGCGCTCCATCCACCCTACTCAATTGCACTTGGCTTCTCTGCACTTCGACATGGATGGAGCTATCTCTTTATTATAGTTTCCACAGATTTTCTAAGTCTTCTTTATCCAGATCAATGGCACATTTTTCTTCGCATTCATTTGCTATGTGCTGCACAATCTCTTTTTCAATTTCAGTTCCCTTGAGCTGTTTGTACTCTGCCAGCTTATTATGTATCACAAGAATCAATTCTTGTTTGACCATTTTCTTTTTCTGAGCACTTGAAAGGATTGTTTTCAATTCTTCGATCAGCTCATGCACATCTGCTTGGTTGAATTTTGCTATTGAATCGACTGTCATTTCACTGTATGACATTGGACGGGATTCGTGCTGAGAATGGGTGGTGCTTTCTTTTTGATAGAGGGGCTGCTCGGCTTCGCTGGCGGCGGTGCTCTTGTTAAACCTTTTCAGGATTATTCCATCGGTTGACCATTTCATGATGTCTTTCCGGAAATAAAGGATGATGATGGCGAAATAATAAATTACAGATAGAAAAATTATAGTAGATGTAAAATCGCTCCAGGAAATCTTGCTGAACATGATGTTTGTTTTGACATGACAAATATCATACAGCAGGTAGGGGCCACCGTTATGAAATCGTGAATATTATTTATGAAAAAATTGGGAGGAAAAACAATCACTGAAAGATAAGTTTTCCGCGCTGCTTGACTTGTGCATCTTTTAGGCACAAGCTCTCTTATTTAAAGATCCTCTTATCAAAGGGGAATTTTTCGGTCGCGATTATTTTGATTTTTTTGAAATCCGGGTGATTGGGGTTGATGAGCAGGTTGTGATCTCCCTGCGTGACGGATGAAGGTATCTGGAGCACGCAATATTTATTCTCTGCCACAAACTGGTCGCCTATTGTTTGGGTGGAAGAAGGATGGGGGAATATATTCCAATTGGGTGGCAAATCTGTGACATTAAGTTTTTGCAATGAGATATCATCAGGGATAAATAATGTCATCATTATATAATCAGCTGGAACGGTTCCAAGAGTAAGGTGCACTACAACTTCCGCCATGGCCAGTGACCTGTTGGCTGCTGCATAGATCAGTTCAACGCCGACAGAGTTCCACCTCGCGCCCTTGATGGCTGCGCCTTTGCCGGACAGCGTCCCTGCAAATTTCTCTCTGGATAATCTGAACGCTTCCATCAGGCTAATATCCCGTAGTTGATTCTTGTGAGCTCGCCGATGACCATTTCTTTCCCGTAGGAATCGCTCAACAGTTCCAACGGCTTGACATTGCCGAGCGCGTAATTGGGGGTATCCAGCCACAGCTTGAATTTCTCCATGTCCCCGAACACATCCAGGCCAACATTTGTCACTTCGGCTACTTCTATGATTTTCTCGGACTGGATCGGCTTGAACTGTCTTGATGATTCTTTGTACCGTTGCAGGGATTTTGTGGAGAGGTCCAATAATTCTGCCCAGTAGTTTTCAGTGAACGGGGTATAATGCAGGATCAGGTCAAACAGAGAGTAAGGCACCCCTTCCTTGATGATCCACATCATGAGCATCTTGTTGTTGAGGAAATTGGAATAAGTTAAAGTGTTGCTGGATATCAAGAACCTCTTATCGATCCCTGAGCGCTTGATCAGGGTCAGGATCTCTTTATCCAATTTCTGCTCTAGTGTTTTTTCAGCTGCGGCCATAAAAAAGACATTTAGACATTTGTCCACAAAATTAAGACAAATTTCCGAAATAAGAAAGATTATTTGCAAGGGCTGCTTTGCGGTTGGCACTGACCGCTATAAACTGATGAATTTATTTGTTAGAAAATTCGACTAATAAAAAAATAATGCTATTTAAAATAATCAAAAAGCTTCGCGGGCGTCACAGCTAATGCATCTGCAAGCAAAAGGATTGTAGTTAGCGTTGGATTGATTTTGCCTTTTTCGATTCGATGGATTTGACTCAATTCAATGTCAGCTTCAAATGCCAGAGCTTCCATAGAAAGCTTCCTTGCTTTCCTAAGCTTTCGAATTTGTGACCCAAATTCTTCAATCCGCTTTTCATCCCTGGTATTGTTCATTCGAGATGAAATTCAGAGAATTTTAAAAATTTGTCTTAGGCATACATGCCTAAATTGTAATTTTTAATATTTTTATGTGAGAATTTATTTTCTTATGGAAAAGCTACAAAAAAGAGTGAGGGACCTAAATGATGTTCGCAAGATTTTCTCCAACGAAAATCTAAAAACAGAAATTGAGAAGGCTTTGCAAAATATGACCGCTGACCAAATAGAAATCCTAAAATGCCGATTTTATGCCAACCAATCTGCAAAAGAAATTGCAATTAAAAATAATTGTTCAGCGCATCAAATAAATAAAATTGTGAGAAAAGGCTTATTGTGTCTTAGAGAACATTTCGCTCCAACCCATTATGAGGAGGCCAATAGAATCCTTTACGGCAAGTTATCAAACCAAATATCTTTTTAAGCTGCCATTTCAGATTTTAGCTTCTCTGCCAATTTTGCAAGTGAAAGATTTAGGTCGACGAATTTTTTTAGACATTCTTGCAGATATTCAATAGTGTAATCTTTATAATAAAGCTTTTCTTTCCCGTTTTCATCATTCTGGATGAATAGGAATTCGAAAGATTTCAGATTCGAATTTTCTTCAAAGAGAAGTTTATGATGGGCGAAATCATTTCTTATCAGTTTAAACTCCCACAGCTTTTCTAATTCTTCTTTGTACTATTCATAATAATGAGGCTTGTATTTCTTCAAGTCTGAGATAGTACATTCTATTTTATTATCCATCCTCATCTCGTCACTATTAAATCTTCTTAATTGATTTATCGGATCAGGGGAACTGTACATCATAATGTATAACATTGTCCATTCCACATCGCATGCCATCATAATAAACCTACCCCGAATGTCAATTTCGGCTATAGTTTTCACGTCCTCATAAATAGGGATATATCCTTTAGGCTCTTGTTTCATAAAAGTAGTTTGAGAATTTCAATGAGCGGAAATCAGAAAAATATTCACTGATTTGCAAATCTATAATTTTAGCAATCTACCTTTTTAACTTCCCATGGTTCCTGAAATATTCCGGTGTGCAGCCACATTCTCTTTTGAACGCCGCAGAGAAATTAGATTGGTCGGGATATCCGATAAGCTCTGATACATCCTGCACAGTGTACTTCTTTTTGTCCAGCAATAAGAACTTAGCATGGCCCATTCTTGCTGCCAGGCCATACTGGAAAATCGGGGCGCCGAATAGATGTTTGAAACAGGCCTGCAATTTCCAGTTGTTCAAGCCGACCTTATATGCCAGCGCATTGATCTTATATTTCTTGGAAAAATCTTCCATCATGATCTCCTTTGCTTTATAAGTCCTTTCGATTTCATCAGAAGAAAATGATTTCGGCGCGTCCGGATTGATGCCTGATAACGGCTCAACAAAAATAGTGGTGAATTGCAAGACCGCGCCTTCGAAAAAGAAAGGCGCCATCACATCCCGCATATCGTATTGCAGCAATGAATTGATGATGCCGATCATGGAAGGGCTTAGAAATAGCTCAGTATTCAAAAGGCTGACGGGCTCTTTCCGGTCAGCTTTCTCAAGGAATTTATCTAGCATAGGAAAGTGTTCAGCAAAGGGAAGGAGGTATTCTTTTTTGTAATGGATATCAAATGTGTGATGGGTCTGGCCACCGATGAATTTTGATGTGTTGTTCACGAACGGCAAGTATGAGATTTCGAACTGTTTGTTCCTGAGCTCAAATTGTTTTACGCCATCCCAATTGTTAGAAAGGTCATTATGGAAAGGGATATGCAGCTCAAGCACAGCGAAATCTCCTTTTGCTACGACAAGCGCGGAATGTTTTATGATGTAAATGCTATTCCAAAGGCTGAACCCATCTCCTTCAAAATAGTTGAAGAGCATGTCCCCAATATTGCATTTCGCATACAGCTTCTCAAAGACAGGCAAGCTGAATTTCTTTAGTTCATCAGGCATTTCTTCAACAATCTCAATATCACCGCCTGCATCAGAAATGATCTTGATCTCAAATTTTTCCATAGCATCAATTTTTTCATAAATCATAATCACGAATCCATAACAACGCCCATGCCTATCCCATTTAGCTTGCGGGAGCAAAAAAATAATTCATGCCTGACCAAGACCTGCCTGCCTTATTCTGCAAGCCAAAAAACGACGGGAGTACATATGAAACATTGTTCCAACGGGATCTTCACGATATCGGCAAAATTTCGTTCCGCTCTTTAAAGCTTGATTCAGATCTGAGCATGATCCACGATTGGGTGAACCGTGAATATTCCAGAGCATTCTGGCAAATGAATGGCTCAAGGGATTTGCTGGAGAGCACCTATAAAAATATTTTATGCGATCCGCACAGCCATTCATTTATCGGATCACTGAACGGGCAGCCTACTTGCCAGATCGATCTGTACCAGGTCCTGGTTGATGAATTACGCTCTCACGTTAATGCAGAGGATAATGATTGCGGCCTGCACTTGCTCATGTCGCCACCAAATCAGCGAAAAAAAGATACCACTCCTTTATTTTTCAAAACCTTTCTTGCTTTTTATTTTTCGTTCCCCGAAGCTGAGCGGATGTTCGGAGAGCCGGATAGAGAAAACATAAAATCCAACAACCTCGTAACTGACACTGGTTTCAAATTCATTAAACAAATAGAGCTCTCTTATAAGACCGCCAACCTCTACTGCCTCACCAAAACCCAATTCTATGCAGCGCATCAAACCTCTTGACCTCGCCCGCGGATTCACGGTGTTAATGATCGCCCCGATCCACACTGTGATGTTGTACAGCAAGCTTGAGATAAGAAATACTCTTTTAGTAAATTTCCTTGCCTTCATCGCCGAATGGCATGGCGCACAGATATTCATGCTGCTCATGGGCATCTCATTCACGTTTTCAAAAAAGAATTCTTTTAAGCCTCTATTAGAAAGAGCAACATTTATATTGGGAGCGGCATACGCGCTCAATATTTTCAAATTTGTCATCCCGCATTTATTTGGCTGGCTTCCACAAACATTACTTAGCGAATTGCAAATACAAAATGGCTCGTATGGTTATCTTCAATTATTTCTGATCGGCGACATACTGCATTTTGCGTCTATTGCTCTCATTGTTTTATTTATCGTTCACAGACTGAAAAATTATCAATGGATAGCATTAGCAGTTGCCTTTATTGTTTGTATCGCATCTCCTTTTATTTGGGATATCCATTGCCGTTATTTTTTAGTTGATTATTTTTTTCAGTTGATTGGAGGGCAGTCACCTCATGTTTTCTTCCCATTATTTCCCTGGCTCGTTTACCCCCTGATTGGATTGACAATTGGATATTGGTTTCAAAAAGCAAAACATCAAAAAGTGTTTTGGTTGTTGAGAGATATTGGATGGTTGATGATAATAATCAGCCTTATCATAAAATATTTTTTAAAAGAAAACGAGCTAAGCATTTTTTATCGGACAAATCCTTTCGACACAACCTTGCATATCGGGGTTGTATTTGTTGCGCTGAGTATTTGGGATTGGATATCCATCAACGTGAAACAAAATCATTTCTTTAGGCTGCTCACCTATCTGAGCGAGCACATCACGCAGGTTTATATTATTCAATGGGTGATCATCTGCTGGCTGCTGCCAATATTTGGATACCAAACATTAAGTTTTATCCCTTCAGTGTTTTGCATACTGTTGACGACTTTTTTGACACTCACCATATCTTTTTTCATCAATGTCAGGATGAAGAAAGGTTAACTGAACGCTGACACACTATTTACTGATCATTAAACCTGCATTATGAAAGCTAAACCTATTCACGACATCATCGGCATTGGGATCGGCCCATTCAACCTTGGCATGGCTTGTCTTTCAAGCGAAATCAAAAATCTGGATTGCATTTTCTTTGATCAGCAAAAAGAATTTAACTGGCATCCAGGATTATTGCTCGACAACGCAAGATTGCAAGTGCCGTTCCTTGCAGACCTCGTGACGCTTGCGAACCCGTGCAGCAAATTCTCATACCTGAATTTCATCCATGCAAAACAAAGGATGATACGTTTCGGGATACACGAACAATATTTTATAACCAGAAAAGAGTACAATCAATATTGTCGCTGGGTTATCGACCAATTAAATAATCTCCATTTTGGCTACCGCTGCGAAGCGATTCATTTTGATAATAAAAGAAACTTATACCGGGTTTTTGTTAAAGAGATCGCCACCGACAAAATAAAATGTTTTTATAGCAATCACATCGTCGTCGGCGTGGGCACTGTGCCAAGCGTCCCGGCATGCTCAGCGACAATAAAACATAAAAACTTACTTCACTCCAGCGACTACCTGTTCCACAAAGAACAATTGCTGAAAAAGAAATCAGTCACGATCGTCGGCTCAGGCCAGAGCGCCGCAGAGATATTCTATGACTTGCTGAAGCACGAAGAAAATTTTGAATCGTTGAACTGGTTCACTCGTTCGGAAAGGTTTTATCCAATGGACTATTCGCCATTCGCGCTTGAAATGTCAACGCCGGATTATATTGATTATTTCTACGATCTTTCTGCTGATAAAAAGAAAGAAGTGCTTGAAAAACAAAATGCTTTATTCAAGGGGATCAACTTTTCCCTGATCAGCGAGATCTTTCATGCGCTGAATGATAGAAATATCAATGGCTCAAAAAATAATATTTCCCTTTTCACGAACTGCGAGCTGCAAAAAGTTTTGATAGATCAGT
>Ga0207057_1147_pt1 | contig 17266 bp, 13 predicted proteins | sample Alteio_BWMinCont_33_FD_153265 | JGI IMG/M metagenome (GOLD analysis project Ga0207057, IMG submission 153265) | Enriched cells from forest soil in Barre Woods Harvard Forest LTER site, Petersham, Massachusetts, United States -... | ecosystem: Environmental > Terrestrial > Soil > Temperate forest >... | reverse complement strand
TACGTCGTCTTCGACGGCGGTTTTATTCAGAGGGCTAAAGCGCTCTGCTTCTACCTGGAGGTGCTTTGCACCTCTTCTTGTCTTTTCTTGGCGTGGTGGCTGGCTTAGTTCTTGGAACTGCACACTCAAGCCGAAAGAAGGCTTGAATGGACCAGCCGCCAAACCCTAGCCGGAAACAAAGAGTGATGGGTACATATCTTGTAAGAACGCTACAACTCCCGATCGCGGAAGTACTCTGTCGACCAAGAAGGAGTCAATTGCAGTAGAAACTGGTCCCAAGACGAGGCCGGCACCTGGAATGAGTCCGACCGGAGTGGTCGCAGCAAATCTTACAGCCTTACCTTTATTGCTTGTGGCTAGCGATCCGAGTTTATTTCGTATTCCCGTTACTACATTTCTGAGATCCGCGTCGCTCATGTTTTCCGTCGTGGAGAGCCATTCTTTGAAGGCGCGACATTCCTCACTTTCACGGATTTTCAAAAGCGTTTCCGTGTCAATTCGTTGGCCCGGTCTGAAGTCGGGGACATCTGCTATTTCTATGACGCGCTGGAATTGCTCTTCGACAATAGTTGGGTTTTGTGGTGCTAGTATGCCTGCGAATTTTCCAAACAAAATAGGCGCTTCGCTCTCTCGAAATCCCGCTAGAGCCGAATAGGCTATCATCTCAGCGAGTCGTTGGTTCAGATTTGCGACGGCCGCCACGGATAACTGCAGCAAGGCATGGGTTTCATCAGGAGATAATCCAAAAGACTGCGCTATTGAATTCTTTACGTGAAAAACGCGGTCTTGAACTTCTTCAACGTTAATGTCTAGCAACATTTCTCTTGGATTCGGCCGACCCAATTTTTTTTCTAGCTGGGCGAGAATCCCGGCTCGCAATGATGGTGAGTTCGTGCGGAAATCAAAATCAATTTGCTGCAATAAATCTGTGCCAAATGAACTTGGGGGTCTAACAAGTGAGTTCCACGCTGCCTCTTCAATGTCACGGCGCTCCCTATTTTTAAGTCCGGGAATAGTTTGAAGACCTCGCAGTTCTTTTCTCAGCGTATCTTCCCTATTTGCTGCATTTACTATTCCGAATGTGAAGTGCTCGGGGGGTACAGATCGAACTCCGTTTCGATGGACGTCGGTAATAACGCTTGTAAATTCGCAGGAGAGCTTTAATGCTTCCGAATTTAGCAAGTCTTGAATTCCTGTTTTTCCAAAGGTTTTAACGAGCAAAGGAAGTTCACGCAATCTGAACGATTTGACAACAACACTATCGAAGAGAATCAAGCGACGGATCAAGACGCCAAGATCGATTGACGCTAAATGTTGGCCGGTGCGGATTGAAATCTCGCCAAAGATCGCGTGACGAACGTCCATTGGTTACCCCGATATTCTGTGTTATTGCTTCGGGTTCATTTTAACCAGCGCTTGTGACGAATTAGCAGGACTTGTTTGAAGCAGCAATAATGATTCGGCGTAGTGGCTCATTCAACAAGCTTGCTGATAAAAGAAAAACACGTCCTTCGACTCGGCTCGGATGACAGTTCTCAAAATCTAGTGTGTCGGCAAAACAGTGATATTTCGCTAGGGGCTCGAAGGGGCTGTTGCGGTTGTCGGTGTGGTTGGCGTGGCGGGTGATCCTTCGCGGATGAGTAGGGCCATTCTTGGGAAGGTGAAGCTGCCTCCGGCGTCGTCGATTACGTTGACCTGACAGGTGTAGAGGCCTGGCTTCAGGTCCGTTAATGGGACGTCGAACTGGAAGGCTATGGCGTCGCGGGTGGGTACGTTGAGCTGCGTGGCCTGGACGAGTGGGGTTTCGTAGACCTTTAATCCATTGCTTAAAAATTCAATGCTGGTGAAGACTCGAACCGGTGTGGTGGCGGTGTCTTTGCTGTTTTTACTTTTCTTGGTGGCGCTGTTGTCGGCGGCGGGTTGATCTGTAACTGTGGCGGTTGCTTTTGCTGGGTTGTAGATCTCGTACAAGAAATACAAGTGCTGGTTCTGGCGGAAGACGTGCGGGAGGTTGGGCACGACTTCCTGGCCGTCGTGAATCAGAGGATTGTCGAGCGGGTTGCCGGACCGTTTGGCGGCGGGGATCTTCTGGCTGGCGAGGACGACGGAGCTGAGCTTGACGGGCGCTTTGCGCAGGTCGGGCACGTTGATGTCGGTCTCGAAGGAGCCCATGCGTCCGGTTTCGTTTTCGCGCACGACGAACTTGAGATGGAACTTTCCCGCCGGGAGGGTGAAGCTGGTGGAGTACTGGATGTTGCGCTGGCGCACCTGCTGCGACTGATCGATGGCGAGCTTTACGGTGTCGCGCGCGTTGCCGATGATGCGGCCGGCGGAGTCCTTGACTTCGCCGATGACGTCGAGCGTGGCCTTGTCGCGGTCGCCGCCTTTGACGAAGGGGATCTGCGAGCCGGGGACGAGGATGGAGATGGGGACGGAGTAGTGGAAGTCGTCGAGCCGGAAATAGAGCGCCTGCAGGTAGACGGAGACGTCGGTTGCCGGGAGGTCGGTGGCTAGCTCGTCTTCGAGTTGGCGCTCGCGGTCTTCCTTGTTCGAGTGCTTGTAGTCGGCGGGAGCGTAGTAGCCGGGACGGTATTCGAGCTTCAGGTCGGAGCGATTGATCTTGATGGTGAGGCGGCGGTAGGAGCCGTCGCGGCGAGTGTCAGACGAGCGGAAGCCGATGACGTAGTAGGCCGACATGTCCTGCTGCATGCGCTGGAAGGCGGGGGCGAAGTCGTTGGAGTCGAAGAAGGCCTTGCCGCCGGTGTCGGATGAGAGGCTGGCCATGACTTCCTGCGAGTTGAAGTTGGCGTCGAGGTTGTTCTGGAGCGCGCCGCCATTGTAGGCGCTGTTGCCGCGGATGCTTCCGGTGGATGCGTCGCCTAAGGGCGAGATGGCCTGGAGGCCGCGCGCGTCGACGCTATAGATGGACATGTTGGAGCGCACGGCGGAGTTGATGGCGGCGTGCAGGGAGGCCTGGTTCTCGATGCCGTCGCGGGAGATGCCTCCGGAGAAGTAGAGCAGCGCTTTTTTCTGATTGATGTAGTTGAGGGACTTGGCGATGGAGGCGATGGCAAAGAGCTCGCGGTCAGTGTTGATGTCGTTGTACTCGCTCTCGTCGGCGGTGTAAGCGGTGGTGTCTTCGACTTGGTTGGTGGTGCTGGTGGCGCCCGGGGCGAAGCCCTGGGTCTGGTCGCCGGAGTAGCTGTTGACGGCGTTGAGGAGCAGCTGCTTGTTCTGGGTGAAGTCCTGGTCGAGAGAGAGGGATGAGTCGAGCGAGACGACGGAGACGACGTCGGCGGCCTGCATTTGCTTATTGATGTAGTTGCGGGCGGCGTCCTGCGCGCGCTCGACATCTTCGGGCTGCATGGAGGAGATGTCGAAGAAGAGGACGACGAGGCGGTGGTCGCGGAGGGCGTCTCCGGTGATGACGGGTGATTTGCCGAGGAGGATGGTGTTTCCAGCTTTGCCGCTGATGGTGGCTTCGTTGAGCGCGGCGGCCTCGTCGACGCTTTCGAAGTCGAAGCTGGTGATTTGCTGTTGCTTGCCGTTCTCGGTGATGGTGAAGTCTTTTTGCGTTAGTCCTTTTACGATCTGGCCGGTTTTTTTGTCTCGGACGACTACGTTGGTTAGGACGAGGTCGCTGTTTACTGTCAGGGTGAAGGATTGGTTTTGCTGGTCTTGCTGGTCCTGGGCCCGGAGGGGCAGGAATGACAACCCTATGACTAAGATCGCTAACAACCCCACCCTGACTACGTCAGGATGGGGCACCCGGATTTTGCTCGCGCCAGAAGAAAGCAGATCCTTCCACTTCGCTGCGCTCAGCGTCAGGATGACATCGATTTGCCTGATCATCTCTCTGTCTCCTAGAAGCGGTAGCGGGCTAAGAAGGTGAACTGGCGCATGGAGGCGGCGGAGGTGACTGTTCCGTAGGTGGCCGAGGTCACGGTGGTGTCTACGCCTGCGTATTGCACGGTGTTGAAGATGTTGTTGGCGGTGGCGCGCATTTCGAGGTTGCGCATGTCGCCGAAACGGATGCTCTTGGAGAGCGAGGCATTGAAGGAAACGGTGCCGGGGCCGGGGATGGAGTAGCGTGAGGCTGTTCCGTAGGTGGAGGCGGGTTGGGTGAAGGCGTCGCGGTTAAACCAGTTATGAAGGGAGCCGCCTCCGGCGGTGATCGATGCGCCCTGGACACGGTCGGGGCGCAGAGAGCCGGCGCTGCCGCGGGCTACGTCGGCGATGTTGGCCTGGTAATGCGGGGTGAGCGGCTCGCCGGTGGCGAAGTCAAAGGTACCCGACATGGAGATGTTGGCGAGGGCGTGCGAGAGCCAGCTTCCGTTGGTGAGCATGTGCGTATCTGGGCCGAAGGGAAGCTCGTAGACGAAGTCGCCTTTGATCTGCTGGCGGATGTCGAAGCTGGAGTTGGATTCTTCGGCGAGGATGTCCTGCCAGTTCTGCGCGACGACTCCGCCAACGCCGCCGACGGAGCTGGCGTCGTCGATGGAGTGGGAGTAGGTGTAGGTCGCGCCGAGGGCGATGCCGTGCTGCATGCGCTTGCGCAGGCGGACGGCGAGGGCGTTGAAGTTGGAGAAGGCGATTGAGTCCTCCCAGTCGTAGAAGACTCCGCTGAGGCTCTCGGTTGCGCTGCGGCCGGGTGCGCTGACGGCGTCGAGGCGCGTGCCCTTGGTGCCGTTATAGCCGACGTTGAGGAGGATGCCTAGGGGAAAGGTGTGCTGGATGTCGAGGTTCCAGACCTGCACATAGGGCAGGCGGTAGCGCTTGTTGACGGCGTAGTTGCCGTCGCTTTGCATGGCCGGGAAGCCGTTGGCGAGCGTGATCTGGGCGCCGGTGGTGGACTCGTTGGTCTGCACGTCGGCGAAGGGCGGCTGGAAGGCGAAGTCCTGCACGAACTTTGCGTATTGGCCGTTGGCGAAGTTGATGCCGTATCCGGCGCGGACGACGGTGTCCTTGATGGCGCGCCATGCGATGCCGATGCGCGGCGAGAAGTCGTTGCGCTCGGGGTTGATGAGCCCGCGCGGGTATTCGCCGGAGTATGGGCCGACCTGATAGGGCTGCACCGGGACGACACTGGTGAAGTCGTTGCCTGCGTCGAGGTTCACGAGGCGGTTGTCTTTTTCTACATAGGGCGAGAAGTATTCGTAGCGGAGGCCGGCGAGGATGGTGAGGTTCGGGCGGGCTTGCCAGCTGTCCTGCGCGAAGAGGTCCCAGACATTTTCGCGAAGATAGGCCTTTTGATAAGGCGCCTGCAGTGCGGTCTGCTGCGGGAAGCCGAGGAGCATATCGCCGAGGTCGGAGCCGGTTGTCGAAGTGCCGGTGGTGGTTGAGACCGAGCCGGGCTGGCTGGTGAAGAGGCCGGTGAAGGTGAAGTTGCCGGTGGAGTTGGCCTGGCCGATCATGTCGAGGTGGACGCGGCGGAAGTCGCCACCGAATTTGATGTTGTTCTTGTGGTGGATCCAGGAGCTGGATTCCGAGATGGAGATGGTCTGGTTGACGTGCAGGTTCGGCTGCTGCTCGCTGAGTCCGGAGAACTGGGTGAGAGTGACGCTGGGCAATCCGTAATTGAGCGGGCTGGTGGCTCCGTTGAAGACGTTGATGCCGAGCTGGCTGGCTACGTCCGTGGCGTTGGTGAAGTAGTTGAGCAGCTGGGTGTCGCTGCGATTCCAGCCCGCGGTCAGGTTGTTGGTGAGCTTGTTTTTGCCTGCGGTGTAGCCAGCCTGCAACGAGTATTGGTGCGTCTGCTGCTTGCCGCCGAAGTCAGGGAAGATGTTCAGCTCATCGGCGGCGGCGTGGCTGTAGTTGAAGTTGAAGTTGATGGTCTGACGCCATGTGTTGCTGCCCTGGCCCATCGCCTGGCGGATCATGCCGATCATGGGCGAGCCACCGGCGCTTGAGCCGAAGTTGTGGATGAAGCGCACGCCGACGTTGGTGGTGTTGGTCTGGGCGGTGGTGATGCGCTGGTAATTCTGGAATGCTCCGGGCAGGTTTTGTTGCGGAACGTAGTTGAGTAGGTCGGTTGCCTGGGGCGAGATACAGGCTGTCGGGATGACGTTGCCGACGAATGGCTGTCCGGGGACGTTGCCGTTGGCGGTGCAGGTTACTCCTCCGGGCGTGCTGGACGCAGGGGGATTGTAGATGGTGATGGGCGCGCCGCTCTGCGTGGTCAAGGCGGATAGATTGCCGGTGCGCTCGGCGGCGGTGGGCACGGTTCCGTACTGGTTGAAGGGCGACGAGGTGTAATTGCCTGCCAGGGTAAAGAAGAGGAAGTCTTTCGTGTCCTTTGTAAGGATCTTTGGGATGTAGGGGGCGCCGACGAAGGTCAGGCCGAAGTGGTTCGACTGATACGCGGGCTGGTTCAGAGCTGTTCCGCGAATCGAAAATGGCTCGGCGTTGAGCGCGGAGTTGCCGCCGTTCCAGAAGAAGGCTCCGTGCGGCTGGTTGGGTTTGAAGTTGCGGAAGTTGCCTCGTCCGCCGAATCCTCTGCCTCCGCCTCCACCTCCGCCACTACCAAAACCGCCGCCTGGTCCACCCATGAATGCACTGTCTCCACCCTGCCCGCTGCCACGGCTGCCTGCTCCGGGTGTTTGCGAGAGCGATTGCTGGAATTGGGCGTCGTCCATGTTCTGGCGCATCTGGTTGAAGTCGATGCCGGCGAATGGGTTTGTGGTGCCGCTCTGTCCGCTGACGGCGACGGATTCGTTGGAGAAGTCGGAGTTGTTTGCCAGAGATGGAAGCTGTGCGTCGGAGCCGCTGTTAGCGCCGCCAGCCTGGATTAGATCGCTGGCACCGCCCAGCACGCTGAGGTTCAACGCGCCGTTGCCGGCGTATTGCCGCAGGGTTTGTGCGATCTGCGCGGTCTGGGTCTGGTCGGAGCCTTCCTGCTGCGCGGCGCGCGAGACCAGCGTGAGGACGAAATCAGCTTGCTGATCGTGCGAGGTGGCGTTGAGCAGGGCCTCCTTGGTAGTGGCGGCGAAGGCGGCGAAATCGCTCTTGAGGACGTAGCGGCCATTCTGCGGGATGGAGAGCGAATAGGCCCCGGCGGCGTCGGTGACGGTGCTGTATTTCTTTCCGGTAAGCGTGTTAGTCGCCGTGATGCTGACGCCGGGCAGAGGCGTGGTTCCGGATTTGACCGTGCCGTGGATGGTTCCGCCGGCTTGTGCTGGAGTCGCGTCGGGCTGCGTGGACTGTCCCAGGCAAGTTGCCGAGAGGGCTAGCAGGAGGCTGAAGGTCAGCAGTCGGGGCAAGGCACAGTCCTCTTTTTCATTACTGCGGCTGCTGCGACGGAGGGGCTAAGGCGCTGCCTCGATCGGGATTGGGGCCTGGGCCAGCTGGTCTGTTGCGCGGTTCGACGACGGAGAGCTGGGTCGCGACGAAGTTGCCGTCCTTCAGCGCGCCGCGCGATGTCACGGTGTCTCCCACTTTGATGTCAGCCAGCGTGATGCTCTCACGGTGCTTCTGGAAGGAGGTGTTCTCGTCGACGGTAACGATCTGCGTTTTCTTGTCGGGGCGCTCGATGGTGAGAGTGAGATCTTTGATGCCGGTGACCTTGCCAGCGGTCCAGGTCTTGCCGAAGTCGGCCTGCATCTGCTTCATGCGTGCGACCTGTTCGGCGTCGAGGACGGCGAGGAAGACCGCGCCGACGGTGTGCGCCTTGTCGTCAACGTCGCCGCCGGTCATAACGACGTCGCCGGTGTGGATGTCGGTGGCCTTGATGAGCTGGCGGTCCTTCATGATGCGGGTGTTGGGGCCGGTCGCAATCTTGTATATGGTCCCGTCCTCGGTCTTGATGGTGAACTCGCTGCCTGCTATGGCGGTGACCGTGCCGTGGACGGCGGAGCCCATGCCCATGAATCCACCGCCCATGCCGCCGCGCGGGCCGCCCTGCCGTTCGTGCTGTGGGTTGGTCTGGGGCTCAGGCTGTTGCGCGAAGGCAGGCACGAACGCCAGAGCGCTGAGAAGCAGGAACGATGCCAGTCGAGGATGAGCTACTTTCATATTTTGCTTATACCTTTTAACTCGGTTACAGGCCGCGTCGCCAGCAGGGAGGCATTTGGCTGCCTGATAGACGCAAAAATGTGAGCCGGAGTCTCACCGGGCCGCATCTTGGAATACGGGACAGGGGGCTATTTTGTTCACGGATTTCGCATAAGGATCATCGCTCTGCGGTAAACTGCCGGAATGTCGCATCACCAAGATTCTGCTCACATTGAGACGCACTTTGAGTCCAGCGAGGTAGTCCGCGATGTGGTGATTGGCATGGCGGATGGGCTGACGGTTCCATTTGCGCTGGCGGCGGGGCTGTCGGGCGTCGGGGCGTCGACGCATGTGGTGGTCATTGCGGGTCTGGCGGAGATTGCCGCGGGATCGATTGCAATGGGGCTTGGCGGTTATCTGGCGTCGCGTGGGGACTCGGAGCACTACGAGAGCGAACGCAAACGCGAGGAGATGGAGATTGTCGAACGCGCGCGCGATGAGGAAGAAGAGATTTACGAGATCTTCGAGGAATATGGGGTCACTCGCGCGGAGAGCGATCCCGTGCTGCAAGCGCTGAAGCGCAATCCGAAGGCATGGGTCGATTTCATGATGCGCTTCGAGCTGGGGCTGGAGGAGCCGGAGGTGCATCGGGCGCGGCAGAGCGCGGTTACGATTGCGTTTTCGTATGTAGTGGGTGGTCTGGTCCCGCTGCTTCCTTACATGCTTCTTGAAGACAACGTGCGGGCGCTGGGGGTATCGGTGGTGATTACGCTGCTGGCGCTGGCCGCTTTTGGCGCGGTAAAAGGGCGGTTTACGGGTGCCGGGGTTTGGCGCAGCGGGTTGCAGACGGTTTCGATTGGCGGATTGGCGGCCGCGGCGGCGTATGCGCTGGCGCGGTTGTTTCATTCTCATTGAAGAGGTTTTTTATGGCTTATTGTTTGAGTCGGCATTTGTGCTCTCCCGCCCTTCACGTAAAACGCGCGCAAAGGATGGGGTACCCGGGTTCGTGCGGCTGTTCATTGATTGAAGAAATGATTGCGGAAGAAACGACGGAATTCAGAGGTTCGCTTTTGTTCCTTCGGGACCAATGTTAACCTTGCGGGCAACACTCAGCCGCTATTGCTCTCTAAGTGTAGAGAAGGAGCGAGGATACGATGAGCTCACTGGCGTCCCCGGATGTGGCAACCTCTCTGGCTCAGCAGTTTTGTAATGTGCGGCGGCGGAGTGAACTACTCTGCGCGCCGCTTACTCCCGAGGACATGATGGTGCAGTCGTGCGCGGAAGCGAGCCCCGCCAAGTGGCATCTGGCGCACACGACGTGGTTCTTCGAGACGTTTATTATGCGGGAGCTCGATCCCGGGTATCGGCCTTTTCATCCGGATTTTCTCTGGCTTTTTAACAGCTACTACAACGCGGTGTCAGAGCAGCCTGAGAAGAAGCTGCGTGCTTCGTTCTCGCGGCCTGGGATCGAGGAGATCCAGGCGTATCGGGAGTATGTTGAGAAGGCTCTGCATAAATGGCTGAAGTCGGGTGCGCCGGAGGAGGTGGAGCGGCGGACTGTGCTCGGGATGCATCACGAGCAGCAGCATCAGGAGTTGCTTCTGACCGATATCAAACATGCGTTCTGGACGAATCCGCTGCGACCGGCCTATCTGGTGTCGCCGTTTGAGAATCTCGGCAGAACTGCGGCGGAGATGGAGTGGTGGGAGTATCCCGGCGGCCTTGCCGAGATTGGCCATACGGGCGACGGGTTCTGCTTTGACAACGAATTGCCGCGGCATCGCGTGTATCTCGAGCCTTTTGCGCTCGCTTCGCGGCTTGTGACGTGCGCGGAGTATCGGGCGTTCATCGAAGACGGTGGCTACCGGCGGCCTGAATTGTGGCTCTCGGAAGGATGGCAGACGGTACAGGCCGAGGGCTGGCGCGCGCCGCTCTATTGGAATCAGGACCAGGACTCGAAAGAGTGGAGCGTGTTTACGCTGCGCGGGGAAACCTCTTTGACGGACATAGCGGAGACGGCAGTGTGCCATGTGAGCTATTTCGAAGTGGATGCCTATGCGCGCTGGGCGGGGAAACGGCTTGCCACTGAAGCGGAGTGGGAGATTGCTGCATCTGATGCCAATGTGAGCGGGAATCTGCTGGAGGATAACGTGCTGCATACGACGGTTGCGAATGGGAACGGCATACAGCAGATGTTTGGTGACGCGTGGGAGTGGACGGCGAGCGCTTACCTGGGGTATCCGGGGTTTCATGCATTGCCCGGAGCACTGGGTGAGTACAACGGAAAATTCATGTCAAACCAGATGGTGTTGCGCGGCAGCTCGTGCGCGACGCCGCGATCGCACATTCGCGCGAGCTACCGGAATTTCTTTTCTCCGGCAACGCGCTGGCAGTTTTCAGGCATACGCTTAGCCAGGTAAGTTTCACCGAGGAGCGCGACCAATGCATGTTCTTTCCTGTCCACATTTGCCGGAGGCGGCGAATACTCCGCTTGGCTCTGAAGTTTATCGGGGGCTAACCGCTCGGCAGAAAACGCTGAGTCCGTGGCTGTTTTATGACGCGCAGGGGTCGGAGCTTTTCGAACAGATTACGGAATTGCCGGAGTACTATCCGACGCGGACGGAGCGCTCTATTCTGAGTGCGCACGCTGACCAGATTGTGGCCGCGGCGGCGGGGTGCGAAGAGCTGACGATGATTGAGCTGGGTGCGGGTACCGCTACCAAGACCGGGCTGCTGTTGAAGGCGGCGGTTCGGCGGCAGTCTGAGGTTACGTATCACGCGATCGACGTTTCCGGGACTGCTCTGGATGAAGCGAAGCGGCGGATTGAAGCGGAGTTGGAGGGTGTTGCTGTTGTTCCGCGCGTGGGCGACTACACCGAAGGGCTGGGGCAGGTCGATGCCGATGGGCAGCGACGGATGGTGCTGTATATCGGATCGAGCATCGGGAACTTTGAGCCTGCGGATGCGCTGCAATTGCTGCGCGATATCCGCAAGGAGCTGAAGCCGGGCGAGAAGCTGCTGCTGGGCGTGGACATGGTGAAGGACCGCGAGGTTCTTCTGCGAGCTTATGATGACGCGGCCCAGGTGACGGCGGCTTTCAACAAGAATGTGCTGGCGCGGATCAATCGCGAGCTGGGCGCGAATTTCAATTTGAATCTGTTTCGCCATCGGGCGCGCTGGAATGAGGAGTGTTCGCGCATCGAGATGCATCTGGAGAGCGTGATTGCGCAGCATGTTGTGATTCCGGCGCTCGATCTTGAGGTGAAGCTGCAGCGCGGCGAGACGATTCATACCGAGAACAGTTACAAATTCCGCGACGAAGGCGTGATTGAGATGCTGGAGCGCGCGGATTTTCACTTGAGCGATCACTGGACGGACGAGCGCGAGTGGTTCGGCGTGTATCTGGCTACTGCCTGGTAGTCAGGATTTTGTTTCGCTGAACGGGCGAGGGTTTTCCGTTGTCGTTTTGCGACACGTCGCTGAAGCGCGTGAGCGGGAAGGCGTGCGGATAGTTCTTCTGGATGAAGTCGATCATCTTTTCGCGCACGATGCAGCGCAGGTCGAATTGCTCGCTGGAATTGCGGGCGCTCAACAGGCAGCGGATTTCCATAGTGCGTTCGGATAGATTCGTTACCTGCAGAGCATTGGCCTGGCGGTCCCATAGTGGTGAGGACTCGAGTATGCGCGTGAATTCCTGCCGCAGGGTTTCGACCGGGACAGAATAGTCCACGTAAAGGAATGCCGTGCCCATTATGTCGGAGCTGTTACGGGTCCAGTTCTCGAATGAGTTCTCAATGAAATAGCTGAGTGGAACGATCAATCTCCTCTTGTCCCAGATAGCGATGACGACATAGGCAGTCGTGATCTCTTCGATTCTTCCCCATTGGCCCTGTACTACGACAACGTCGTCGATGCGGATCGGTTCGGTGAATGCGATCTGAAGGCCGGCGAGCAGATTTGACGCTGTGGATTTGGCAGCGGTGGCGAGCACGAGACTGGCCAGTCCTGCGGAGGCGAGAAGTCCGGCGCCGTAGTGCCAGATTTTGGAGTCGTGGAAGAGCGAGAGGATCAGGCCGGCATCGACGAGCAACAGCAGGAAGATCGAAATGCGCCGCAGGAACTGCATCTGCGTGCGCACGCGCCGTGCTCGCAGGTTGTCTCTGACTCCGACGTCGTAGCGGCGCAGCAGCAGGTCTTCGACCACGTAGACGCTGGAGATCATGAGCCAGCCGAGGGCGAGGAACCAGAGGATGCCGAGTGCTTTGTGCGTCAGGTCAATGTAGGCAGGCGGGATGGGAATCCACGGGAGGGCGAAGCCGAGGGCGGTGAGGATAACAATCCAGCGCGCAGGGCGCTTGAGCCTTTGCGTGGCGATTGCGGGCAGAGGATGATCCACACGATGTTTGGGGCGAAAGCGTGAAAGCAGACGGAAGAAGATGTCATGCGCAAAGAGGCTTAGCAGAATGGCGAGACAGATGAGAGTGATACCGATTGCCCAGTCCCGCCGATGGGCAGAAAGAAGGTTGTAAATCGTCAAAAGCATAATGTGGTCTGTTTCTTCGAGAGATGCCGAATTGAAATTGCAGGTTTTCCTGGGTCAGCCCACGCGTTGATAGTCGCCGCTCTTGCCGCCGGATTTGCGCTCCAGCCGGACTTCGCGGATGACGATGCCTTTGTCGAGTGCTTTGCACATGTCGTAGATGGTGAGAGCGGCGACTGAGGCGGCAGTTAGAGCTTCCATCTCGACGCCAGTGGGACCAGTGGTGGCTGCTGTGCTGCGGATGGCGATGCCGTCGGTTGTGATTTCGGTGGTCACATCGATGAAGCTGAGTGGCAGCGGATGACACATGGGGATCAGCTCAGAGGTTCGCTTGGCTGCCTGAATGCCGGCGAAGCGGGCGACCTCGAGTGGATTGCCTTTTGGGTTGTTGGGCAGAGCGGCCAGCACTTCTGGTGAGAGCGCGACAAAGGCGGAAGCTTCAGCCTCGCGGCGCGTCGATGTTTTCGCGCTCACGTCGACCATCTTGGCTTCGCCGGCTTCGTTGAAGTGCGAGAGCTTGCTCATGCGTGGAAATCTCCATTAAGTATAAATAACGGAACACAGCGAATTGTTGATGGCCATCTTCACACCTAATCGACAATAGTGTTCTGTTACGACTGAAGCCGTTTAGAATTCGGCCCATGGATAAGCGAAGCAAAATACGGGTAATGGAGTTTGCGTGGCCATTCTTTGCGACGCTCGGTTGCACCCTGGGAGGCATATATAAGGCTCTTCTTGGGTGGTGGCTCGATCCTTGGCTTCAACGAAAGGCTAACCGAGCGCTGTTGGCGGCGGTCCAAACGAACTTCTATTTCCTCGTTCCGAATGGGGAGGTTAGCATTCCGCAGCAGACCGCCATCCTTCCCTTCGACTATGCCTCGGTGAAAGTTATCTACAAGAATGTTTCCTTTTCTCCGCAACGGTTAAACCAGTAGTACAGAAACGCAGTCGCCTGCGGTCAGGCTGTCTGCGGTTGAAGGAATGACGACGAAGCCGTTTGCGCTGGCCGTGCTGGCGAGGTCGCCTGAGCCTTGCCACGGGATGATGGTGGCTTGTGATGAGTCTATATTGAAGTCGATGCGCCCGGGCAGAAAGCGCGTGAGTCCAGGTTTTGTGCGGAAGTCGTGGGTGAGTCGGGCGAGCCCGAAGCGTGGACCGCTGACATTTTCTCCACTGAGGGCCGCGATGAGCGGCTGCACGAAGAGCAGGAAGGTGACCATGGTGGAGACGGGATTGCCGGGGAGTCCGAAGAAATATTGCTGCGGCAGTTTTCCAAAGACTACGGGACGGCCGGGCTGAATTCTTGCGCCGGTAAAGATGAACTCCGCGCCGCGTGCGACCAGCGCCTGTTCTACGAAGTCGTATTTGCCCATGGAGACTCCGCCTGAAAGCAGCAGCAGGTTGCAGCCAGAGGCGCTGCTGATGGCGGACTCGATCTCTGCTTTGTCGTCCGGTGCAACGGGAAGAATGACGGGCTGCGCTCCGGCGAGCGTGGTCTGTGCGGCTAATGAGTAACTGTTTGAGTTACGAATCTGGTGCGTGAGCGGCGTGTGGTCGACGGGGACAAGCTCGTCTCCGGTGGCCAGGATGGCGACGTGCGGGCGGGCGTAGACCGGAACGGCGGCGTAGCCGCAGGCTGCGGCTGCGGCTATGTGCGAGGCTGCGAGGCGCGTTCCGGCAGGCACGATGACGCTTCCGGACCGCGCTTCCGCGCCTGCGGGGACGATGTTTTCTCCCGGTTCGAGGGTGCGGCCCGGCTCAATGAGAAGGACGTCATCTCGCACCTTGACGTGCTCGACCATGACGACGCAATCGGCTGTGGGGGGAACGGGTGCTCCGGTCATGATCTCGAGAGCCTCGCCTGTGGCGAGTGGCGCGCCTTTCCATATGTCGCCTGCTTTTAGCTGGCCGATGATGCGGAGCGGCTTCGCTTCGCTCATATCTGGGTTTATGTCGGAGGCGCGGCAGGCGAATCCGTCGCGCGTGGAGCGCGGGAATGGCGGCTGGTCGCGGTCGGCGAGGACGGGTTCGGCGAGGACCCGGTGGAGTCCGGCTAGAAGCGGGACTTTCTCTGCTGTGGGCTTCTGGGCGAGCAGGATTTTGGCGCGATCCTGGATAACGGCGGCGGCTTCGGGGTAGGTGAGGACGAGGTCGGGCACATTGAAATTCTAGCTGTATCCCTTGTGAGGTTCTCGTTAGAAATCTGAGACAGATGGGGGGCAAGAAGATCCGCTGAGATTCTTCCCTTCGGCTTCGGTCAGGGCAGGCTTGGATTGCGCCTCAGAATGACGGCCGTAGATATATGTATGGTCGACGTGTCGATAGTCCGGGTAAAGAAAGAGCGCCGCTGAGGGCGGCGCTCTGGGGTGAATCGAGCCTACGCTACCCTAGCTCTTCTTGCCCGCCTTGTAGCTGCTCTTGATGGTCTCGCCCATCTCCTGAAGGACGCTTTTTACTTCGGGAGCGAAGGGGCCATCGGGGGCGAGTTCGAGATATTTCTGGTAAGCATCGGCGCAGCCAGGAGGGGCGATAATCTTGCCCGTCTTCTGGTCAACAGTCGCCTTGTTGATGAGCGCCTTGCCCTTCAGGTAATACGGGATCGGCTTGTTGGGATCGGCCGCGATGGCCTTGTCGGCTGCGGCTACGGTTCCGTCGACCTGCCCGGCGCGATCCATGATGATGGCTGCATTCGTGTAGTACATGCCCGCCTGGGTGGGATTGAGCTTGGCCGCGGCGTCATAGGCGGCCTGCGCCTCGGGGACTTTGCCTTCGTTAGCGAGAACTTCGCCCAGCGCGTTGTCGGCGCCGGCTTCGACCTCAGGGTTGGTCTTCTTGCTCTGGCTGTCGAGCTCGATGGACTTCTTGAGGGAAGTTTCCGCGTCGCTGTTCTTCTTCTGGCCAGCCTGCGCTACGCCAAGCTCAAGCCACAGGACAGCGGCATCCGGCTTGGCCTGGGTGTCGCGCAGCATCAGTTGTTCGGCCTCGGCGTAGTTCTTGTTCTTGTTGTCTTCGCGCGCCTTCAGGAGGTCGGCGTTCAGGTTCTTGATGACCGCGTTTTCCTTCATGGCGCTGGCGTTCTTTGCCTTCAGGTCTTCGAGCTGCTTTTTCTGTTCAGGCGTGAGCTTGGAGAGGTATTCCGGGCGGGTCATGTCGAAGTCCTGCGCAGTGTCGGCCCCGGCAGCGACTTTTACTTCGGGATACTGGTCGAGGACCTTGTCGGCCGGCGTGTCAGGGCGGCGCAGCGACAGCGTGTAAGTGTTGGGAGCGACATTGTCGCCCTTGTAGTCGCCGCTGCCGTCGGTGTTGAAGGTGTACTTGGCGGTCTTGCCGCCGTCGGTGGACAGGGTGATGATGCCGTCGGTGACGGGGATGCCAGCCGGGTCCTGAACGTGGCCGTGAATCTTGCCAGTTTGCTCCTGAGCGAATGCGGGGGTGAACAGTGCTGGCAGCAGGACTGCAAATGCGAGCGCCATCCAGAGCTTCGTCTTTCTCATGTTCTTCTCCTTGAAGGAGCGCGCAGAGGACGGTTGCCGGCCTGCCCGGTCCTTCTTTCAAAATTCTCTGGCTGCGCCGGAATCCGCTCCGGTGACGCCAGCTTTTAACTGCGATGCACGGCGTAGGGGATTCGGTCTTCCGATCCGGCTTCAACAAATGCGCGGAGGCGGAGGACGCAGCTCTCACATACGCCGCAGGCGAATTCCTCGCCTGAGTAGCATGACCACGTTAAATCCAATGGCGCGCCAAGTTCAAGGCCAAGCGCGACGATCTCCTTCTTCCGCATATGGATGAGCGGAGTCGAAACTTCGATATCTCCCTCTTTGGTTCCGGTACGGATAAGCTGCTGAAAGGCCTCGTAATAGGCTGGGCGGCAATCGGGATAGCCGGAACTGTCCTGTTCGACGGCGCCGATGAAGATCTTTTTTGCGCCCAGGACCTCGGCCCAGCTCACAGCCGCCGACAGGAAATGCGCGTTGCGGAAGGGGACGTAGGTGACCGGGATTCCCTCGCCGATCTGGCCGCTTTGTGAGACTTCGGGGACGGCGATGCTCGCGTCGGTAAGGGCGGAGCCTCCGATGCGGCGGAAGAGGTCGATCTTCAGGTGCAGGAAGTCTTTGAATCCAAGCTCGTTAGCGACTGCTTGCGCGGAGACGAGTTCTTTGGCTTCGGTTCGCTGGCCGTAGCTGAAGTGGACGGCATAAGCGTCGTAATCGCGGGCGGCAAGGGCGGCGCAGACGCAGGAGTCCATGCCTCCGGAGAGGCTTACTACGGCTTTGGCGGGGGTGGGCATCACTTCTTATGGTAACGCGGTTGCGAAGGCGCGAACTCTACTCGCTTTCGGGCGATTGTTCACCTAGCAGCCTCCGAGTAGACAGATGTACGTCATACGATTCCGAGCTGATCGCTCTCAGAGGGTCTTTCATCATGGCTTGTCTGATTTTTTCGTTCTGAGATTCAGAAATCGGCACTGCAAAGCCTTCTTCTACACGTGAATTCAAGAAGTCCGCAAAACCCGGCATCGAGATTATCTGAGGCGAAATAAGTTTCCCTGGGCCAGCATGAATTCTCGTATTTTTCCAACCTGCAGGATTGGAAGGAACGATAGGTGAATAAAAAATACTCCGAAGAAGTTTGACATACACGGCAACGCATCTCTGGCCGACAGCTTCTGTGGAGTCGACGCCGCGCAGTGCGTAATACAAGAATTTGCGATGAATGTCCTCAGGAAGCGATTTTGGT
>Ga0207057_1141_pt2 | contig 17296 bp, 13 predicted proteins | sample Alteio_BWMinCont_33_FD_153265 | JGI IMG/M metagenome (GOLD analysis project Ga0207057, IMG submission 153265) | Enriched cells from forest soil in Barre Woods Harvard Forest LTER site, Petersham, Massachusetts, United States -... | ecosystem: Environmental > Terrestrial > Soil > Temperate forest >... | reverse complement strand
CCGCGATCTGCTCTTTCCTCAGAGAATGTGGCGTCACGATTACTCTGCTCTCGACTGGACTGCTGCTCAAAAAACGCGCGGACCTCGTTGCTTCATTGATCGACGAAGTCATCGTCTCGCTCGATGGGCCTGAAGAGATACATGATCGCGTGCGGCGGGTGCGCGACGGATTCAAGTTGATAAGAGAAGGCATTCTCGCAGTCAGACAATTCAATCCGCGCCTGCCCGTGCATGGGCGAAGCACTGTGCAAAGAGCCAATCATGCGCTGCTTAGGCAAAGTGTGATGGCAGCCCACTCGCTCAGTCTCGACTCGATTTCATTTCTGGCCGCCGATGTCAGCTCACAAGCATTCAATCGCGAGTTGGTCTGGCCGGGAGAACGCCAGAATGAAATTGCACTTTCGGCAATCGAGGTCGCTGCGCTGCAGGCAGAGATCGACTTGTTGATCCACGAGCACAGCGATGACATCGCCAGCAGATTCATTGTTGAATCACCAGAAAAACTCTACCGCATCGTGCGTCACTTTCGGGCACACCTGGGGCAGCTTCCAGCAGAGGCGCCAAGATGCAATGCGCCGTGGGTTTCTGCCGTGGTAGAAGTCGACGGGACACTGCGCCCCTGCTTCTTCCACCCGAAGATCGGCAGTCTTAACGCATCGACGCTTGAAGAAGCGCTCAACAGCGAAGAAGCCGTGTCGTTTCGAAGCGCTCTGAACATCGGCGACAATCCCGTATGCAGGCGCTGCGTGTGCTCGCTTCACTATAGGGAAATCAGATGAGAGTTGAGTTCTATTCCGGCGCGACGAAGCGACGCTTTTGCGCAGGCTCAAAGTCGGTATTCATTATCCCGGTTACATGTAATTCGAAATTATCTTCAGCGCTGGCGCCATTCAAGAAAGTACCCTTGACCAGAACCCGATAGGACCCGGGCGCAGTGTAGGTGTGGCGTGGAGTTGCGCTGTTGGCAGTCACTCCATCACCAAAATCCCACACATATGTGAGAACCGGCTCCTGGGGATCCGATGCGCTCGCTGAAAATTCGAGGCTGACTCCGCTCTGGCCTTCCGGAACGCGCTTAGCCGCGATTGCAGGATGCAGCAGCGGCGCCGATTCATTCACGATCCTCAACACCCGGACCGAGTGGGCTGGCTGCTCTACCGTCACCGTGTCGTCGGATAGCGAGACCGGGAGATCCGTGAAGACGTCGAAGATCTTTTCATCGCGGGCCGGCAGGCCAAAATCGGCCAGGCGGAAGCTGTGCGTACGCGGTTTGTCCGTCCAATTGAAGACGGCGAGGATGCTCTGGCGCGGATCTTCTTTGAGATGGAAGATACTGGGCTGGCCGTCCTCGGGCAGATAGTCCATCAAGTCTACTGGAGTCGAGGATCGTCCAAGTCGTGCCATCTCCAGCAGGTAAGAATTCTTAAGCAGAGCGACGCGTTGCATATCTTCGCCGAGAGTGGGCAGATCGTCCCCAATTTCATACATTCCGCCGGAAACCGCCGCCAGCGCGATGGAAGTCCTGGCCTCGTCCAGCGTGAGAGGCTGATCGTCTCCATGCCAGCGACGCTGAAGCGTCTGCGTTGAGACTGCAAATGCATCAGGATCGGTCGCATAGAAGTTGTGGTTCATGTAATAGCGGGCAGCGATGCCGGTTGCGGCGTCTTTGCTCAATGCAAAGGAGTGGCCGGTGTCCTGCGAGATGCGGCCATCATCAACGTAGCCCACGGGATTGAGCATGGGGCTGCCGTCCTTGTCGAGCAGCACGGAATCGCCTACTGCCTCGCGTATGAGGCCGAGCCCGATGCGCTGCGCCTCAAGCGCCGAGGTATGTGGCTTGTAGTAGTAGCCCTCGATAGCGCTGTCCTCCATGAAATCAAGCTTGAAGTAACGGACACCCCAGTCGTGGCTCATCAACTTGTACGTCTGGCGCAAGTACTGCTGGGCTCCGGGATTGGTCACGTCCAGCGCGAAGAGCGGGTCTTTCTCTTCGTCGACAAAGCCGATAGGAATCGGTTGCCCCCTCGCATTGTGGACCAGCCAGTCCGGATGGCTCTGGAAAACCCACGAACGCTCGGAGGCTTCAAAGGGAGCGGTCCAGATTCCTGGCGTGAGCCCGAGCGAAGTCACCCTCCACTCCAGCGGCTGCAGGCCGTGTGGAAAGAGCACAGCGTCCGGCGTCGCATACTCGCCGCGCGCGTACTGATAGCCCTCATCGATATGAAAAAAGTCGTAGCCAAGCGGCTTGAGATTTTGCGCAAGCCAGCGCGCATTCGTCAGCGCCGCTCCTTCATTCAGGCCGAAGTAGTACGCGGTCCAACTCCACCAGCCAATCGGCGTTGGCGTCGCAGGCCGGGGATGATGGAGAATGCGAACGAGATCGCCGTACGTGTCCAGCTGACGATGAGGATCACTGTCGATGCTCACCAGAAGCCGCTCAGCCTGCATGCAATCACCGGGAGCCACAGGGAGGCTGAGCTCCACGCGATCCTCCGCGGGGGAATCGCGCAGCGAATTCTCAATGGCCATTTCGGTGGTTCCTGTCGAATCAACTTCGTATGCCCCAATGGGCGGACCGGATGCGCCAACGCCAACGTGCAGTCGAAGAATCGTGAGATAGCGGTCTGATGTGAGTGCGCCGACAAAAAAGCTGCGCCGCGTTTGCCGATTGTAGAGAAGCTGGCTTCCGACCCCGCGGTGCATTTGGTCTTCCGCGTCGGCGAGTTCGCGGATGCGCATGGCGGGACGATCCTCGCTGAAACTGTCGGAGAGCACTCGAACCTTGTCGGTCGGTTCTCCCATGTTGACACCTTTGGGAGCTTCAATGGACCGAATCGCTTCGACCTCGATAGACTGGCCGGTTCGGTTGATGACTGTTGCCTGGAGATCGGCAAAGGGTTTTCCCGCATAGCTACGCAACGTGTAGCCCAGATTCGGCTTACCTTCGATACCGGAGTACTCGACCACCCATTGATGTGCAGGACCGAGATCGCCCTTCACATCGGATTCGGCGATGGTGCATTTTCGATAGTCAGACGAACGTAGCCAAGTGTGGTCCACTTTGGCGGCAACGCCGGCCGTCAGAACCGGAGCCTCCGCCCCTTCGGCTGCAACGCTATAAAGACATGTTTTGGAATCGACGGAGACCACTAGCGGACGCGCTGTCGATGCTTCGCCCCAGGCAAGAACAGAACCGCAAGCCGTCATGCAGCAGATCGCAGAACGGATGATTCGCAAACCCATGCTTATTGCTCCTATTGAAATCCGGCCGATTTCCCAAGAAACCCGCTCAAGAAAGTGACGGTAGGCGGAATTTGCTTTCGATTGTAGTCAAATACTTACGAAGTATTCCATAAGCTGGGAGGCAACGAGCCAGAATACTTCGGGCAGAAACGAAAATAGCACTAAAATACGAAGGGCAACAGAAAAGGACAGTGAGGTTAGAACATGGTCAAGAGCCGCCCGAATGTGCACGCGCCCGTAAGGAACGCGAGCCGAAATGGAGTCCGCAACGGAATCGTGGAAGAGCCCGGCGCTGAACATTCGATGGACGGGATGATGGGCGAGGAGCGGCGCACACAGATTCTGCAGATTGTTCGTAGTGAGGGCCGGGCTCGGGTCAATGATCTGGTCAACAGGTTCAATACTTCGGCCGTCACCATCCGCAGCGACCTGAACGAATTGCACCAGCGCGGCGTAGTGCTTCGCTCGCACGGCGGGGCGGTGCTGCCCGACCGCATTTTGCGCGAATCGCCTGTCAACGAGCGCCTCAAGGCGCACGCCGAGGAAAAGCGTCGCATCGGCACAATGGCGGCCACGCTCATCAACGACGGAGAAACCATCATTCTCGACTCGGGCACGACGACCCTCGAAATTGCCCGCCAACTCAAGAACAAACAAGGTCTTCAGGTCATCACCAATGGCGTGAACATCGCCGCCGAGCTGCTCGATGCGCGCGGTGTGACAACTTTCATCGTTGGCGGCACAGTGCGCGGCGAGTCGGCATCCATCATCGGCCGCTCTACTGAGGACATGCTGGAGCAGTTCTCGGCTGACAAGCTGTTCCTGAGTGGAGCCGGATGCGATCCTGATTTTGGCGTCAGCGGCGCGAACCTGGAAGAGACGACCGTCAACCGGGCCATGCTGCGCATCGCGCGCGAGATCATCCTGGTCGCGGACGCCAGCAAATTCAGCATGCGCAGCATGTCGCGCATCGCCGCTTTTTCAGAAATCGATACCGTCGTCAGCGATACCGGCCTGCGCGACGAAATCCAGGCAAAGGTGCGATCGCTGGGCTGCAGTCTGATGCTGGCATAGCAATCTGCCAGCTCAGGCTTCCTCGGGCGGAACGTCAAAGTTCACCAGCTCGGAGCGGAAGCCGCGCGTTCTGATCGCACCGTAGGTAATTCCCGCAACCATCCAGACAGCCCCGAGCACAAGCGCGGGCCGGCTGAGGTGAACCCAGATAAATCCACAGATGATGAAGCCGAACACAGGCACAAGCAGATGGCTCAGCTTGCGGCTTTTGCCGTGTAGCCAGTAATGCACGAACGCCGCGGCATTCACTCCCATGAAAGCGATGAATGCGCCAAAGTTCAGAGCCTCGGCGCCGATTTCGTAAGCGCCTCCGCCCAGGCGGCTGGAAAAGAATTCAAGGATGCCGGCCCCGGCAAGCGCAAACAGCCCCACAGCCACAATGTTGTTGCGCGGAATGCGACGCCGCGGCTCGATCACGCCGAAAAATGACTTAGGCAGAGCGTTGCCGCGTCCCATTCCGTAGAGCAGGCGTCCCGCCGCAAGCTGCGAGCCCATGCCGGAGCCCATATTCGCGACCAGCAGCGTGAAGTTGATGATCTGGAAGAGCAGCGCTCCTCCTGCCTGGCGCGCGATAAGAGCAAACGATGATTCAACCTGATCGCTGGGGAAAGGCTTCGATCCCCACACCAGCTGGGCCGCGTAAACCTCTATGCCCGAAAGCAACCCTGTAATCAGACAGACCAGAACCGTTGCCAGCAGAATATTGCGCCGCGGATTCTCTGCTTCTTCTGAGAGCGTCGATACCGCATCGAAACCGATATAGGTAAGAACCGCAACCGATGTCCCGGCGAAAATGCTCGAGGGGTGAAAGCTCTGCTGATCGTAAAACGGCCGGGTGAAAAACCCGGGATCGTGCTGCATATGCCAGAGCGTGCGAATGACGCAACCGAGAAAGAGCACCACCACGATCACCATGCCGGCGCAGAGCCCTTCGTTCAGCCGCGCTGAAGTCTTGACGCCCCGCAGATTCACCCAGGTGAAAAAGGCCGCGAAGAAAATAATCCAGACGTAGTAGGACAGCCCGGGGAGAATGTTCATGGCCGCCTTAGCGCAAAATGCTGTGCAGATCAGCGGGTTCAGCAGGTAATCCATCACCATGCCCCAGCCAACGACGTAGCCGAAGGACGAGTGGATCTCCTGCCCCACATACGTGTAAGCGGAACCGGCGCTGGGATAGACGCGCGCCATGCGGCCGTAACTGATCGCCGTCAGGAGCATCGCGACCATGGCGATGAGAATGGAAGTAACAACGTGGCCATGCGCCTTGTTACTGATGACGCCGTAAATGCCCATCGGCGCCGTAGGCTGAATAATGACCAGCCCGATGATGATCAGGTTCCACAGACCCAGCGTCCGATGAAGTCTGACTGTTCCGGCTTCCGCAGGTGCGGAGACCGTCTGATTCTGTTGCGCCACGCTCATGCTCCCGGCAAAAGTCTTGTGCAGCAGCTACGCCTGCGTCGTCACAGGATAAACTCTGACACCTTGCACCACACGGTTGATGATACCGTCGGGGCTCGGATTGTCAGGGTTCAGGCCGATTCGCAGACTTAAATAGTATCCGAGAAGTTGAGGAGTGACGATCTCAAACGGAGTTCGCAGATCGTCGGGCAACTCTGGCGCAACCGCTGGAATGATTTCGTCGAACAGCTCTTCTCCCGCGTTTTGTTCCGCCTCCTGTGCGATGCCGATCAGCCGGCCCAGTTTCTTGGCACGCAGCTCGCGAATCAGATCCATTTCGTACATTCGGCGTACCGGATCGCCCGAAAGCAGGCAGAGGACCAGCGTGTCCGCTTTGACAAAGGACATAGGGCCATGGCGTAAGCCGAGAAAGCTCTCGGTCACCACCGGGAAACGTCCCGCAGTCATTTCAAGCAGCTTTAGCCCGGCCTCGCAAGCCCACCCGCGAAACGGCGACGAGGCAAGGATCACAACGCGATCGCGAACATCGGCCGCAATGCGATTGCAATTCGCATCAATCGATGGCAGTAACCTGTCCGTCTGCTTGCCAACGGCCTCGACAATAGACGCGACCGCGTCCGGCTGCGCCAGTGCGAGGCCAGCCAGGACCAGATTCGAAAATGAGCTGGTCATCACCAGGCTGTGATCGTTCGTCCGTGGATCAAGAACGATCAGGCCATCCAACCTCGACTCCGATAGAGCGCTTTCTTCGTTGCACGTGATGGCTAACTGCAGGATCCCCGGACGCGCAGCCCGCACCCGCTCGACGACCGCCGCGCTCTCCGGACTATTGCCCGAGCGCGCCAGAGAAATAACCGCATCCACATCGGCCAGATAGCGCTCCGCATCTACCAGAAGATCCGTAGTGGGAACCGCGACCGCCCGCGGCCAGGCTGCCGCGATCGCTGCCGCGGCATAGGCCGAGGTCCCGGCTCCCGTCAGCAGGACCCGCGCATGCGCCAGTTTCTCCGTGAGATGAAACTGCTCTGAGGCGGCGCGGACCCGGTCCACAGTCGTTGGCCAAAGTAGAGGCTGCTGCAGAATTTCCTGCAAAGTGTGGAGCGGTTGAGTCGCGCTCGCATCAGGGGAGGTCGGCATTGGATAGATGCTCTCTTTCTTCTTCTGCATGAAAGGCAATCATGCGGCAGCGGTCAAGGTCGTAGTTGTTATTGCTGCTTTCCATTTAATATGAAACACTACGAAAGTATATCGCTATATTTCGTAACCACCAATAAGTTGCGATTGCCAGATATCGAAGGACGAGTAATATCACCCGAACCGGCTGCCAAGCCCTCCGGCTAACTCATGGTACCTTTCCGGGGAGTCCACCATGAAGAAACCGCATCCATAACCAGGTAAAGAGGATCATGGGAATCAATCACCAACAAGACAAACGGCCTAACGTCAGCATCGTAGGTGAACTGAACACTGACCTGATTTTGTATGGTCTGCCATGCGATCTGCCAGAGGAGCGCGAACTATTAGCCAGCGGCTTCACGATGACGCTCGGCAGTTCCTCAGCCATCCTCGCGCACAACCTCGCAGCCATGGGTACCCGCGTAAGCTTCAACTCGCGGATTGGTCCGGACGTGCTCGGTGAGATGTGCTGCCAGCGGCTGAAAGAAGTTGGCGTTGACTTGAGCGGTGTCGTGCGTTCGACCACCGGAAGTCCCACAGGCGTGACGCTGATTCTCCCTCTGACTGAAACCCGGCGCATCCTGACCTACCCCGGCGTGATGTTCGAGATGGGAATCGAAGACCTCGACATCGATCGTTTGGCGGCGGCCCGGCATTTCCACATGTCCTCGCTCTTCCTGCATCGCAAGCTCACATCCGACATCCCGGAACTCTTCCGCGAGATGAAACGCCGCAGCCTGAGCACCTCGCTCGACACCAACGACGATCCGGAAGGCAAATGGGCTGGCGTGCTGGAAGAAGTGATCTCGATCACCGATCTTCTCTTCTGCAACGAGGATGAACTGGCTCGCATCGCCAGAACGGACGATGTAGAAGCCGCAATGGCACAAGTTGCTGCGCAAGTCCCGCTGCTCGTCGTCAAGCGTGGATCGCGTGGTGCCTGCGCGTGGCACAAAGGCAAGCGTATTGACGTGGATGGCGTTCGCGTGACCATGATCGATCCCGTGGGCGCAGGCGACTCCTTCGATGCCGGCTTTCTACATCAGTGGGTTCGTCGCGCTCCGCTTGAAACGTGTCTGGCGTATGGCAATCTTGCCGGCGCCCTGTCCGTTACGCGTCCGGGCGGCACCGAGGCCTTCCGCGACGCGGCCTATCGAGAGCAGTTCTTCGCAGCTCACTGGCGGGAGAGGGCGCTTATCCCGTAAGGCAAAATGCCTGGCGCGAGATGCGACGCATCATCGAAACAAACTCGCACGCCGGGAACTGCACGTCGAGTGTCACCGCATCGACCACACTCTTCTGAAATCCCGCCGCCGATACACTCACGCGATAGGTCCCGATGTGTACCGGGCTGATGGACCATTTCCCATCCCTGTTTGAAACCGCATGGTACGTGTAGTTCGTTTCGACGTTCATCACATCGACGCTGGCGCCAACTACAGAAGCGCCTGAACTGTCCGCCACCCGTCCTTCAATTGACGCGGTATCGATCTGGCCAAAACCCTCCGCAACGCAAAAAGAGAGGAGAAAGACGAGAAAATAACATGTGCGCTTCATTTCGCTTCGCATTCCTTTCAACGAGCAGAAGTGTGGCTCAGCTATTGGTTTCGCTTGCTTTCGGTTATGCCAGAGCGTGAACGAGTTCAAGCGATGAGTCAAGATTTTTTTTAAGTTTAACAAATGAAATGACTTGTTGTGATCGAGAACAAGGAAGGCAGGATGCTGTTCAACTTCCGCAATTCGCGAGGCGCCTACGAAACAACAGCAGAGTGTGGCAACGATCGAGAAGCGCGGCGGAAATATCGATTCTATTGCTGCGCGTGGGATTCTATTGAGCAGAACTGTGGCCGGCGCACTGCAGCACTCCAAGAAAGCTGCTCCACGGACCAACTGCCTCGCGGTACTGGTAGGCCATGATGCGCGAAATCTGATGCAGATGCGTCAAGTCGTGAGCCGCCCACGCTGCCAGCAGTTCCGAGAGCGTGACCACTCCGAAAGCAGGATGCCGTCCACGCCGCTCGAAATCCTCTTGCTGCAGATTCAATCCACGTAGGTCGGAGAGATTGGCCCCGCGCAATTCAGCAAATTCATCCAGCAACTGCGCCAGTCGCTTCCCTTGACTCTCCCGCTTATATCCCCCACGATCAAAGGGCTCAAATGCCCGAGCCTCGCCGGACTCCATAATCATCCTCGCCCGCGGCATCCAGTCCACCCGTTCGCCGTCAATCAGATGCCCCACGACGTCAAACGAGCTCCAGGTATTTTCGCCTTCGTTCCTCAACGTCCAGGCTTCGGGTAGATCACGCAGCAGCGCATCGAGCGCAGCGGGAGTGCTGGCGAGAAGGGATATCGTGTGCTCCAGGTTTTGTTCCATCATGCCTATCCATCGTAGTGGGGTGAAGCCAGGACTCTACATCGTTCCCATGCCGGTATCGTGACAGGAGATGCTCGAAGCAGGCGCTTTAGCATTCGACTGAGCGTTGCCGATCTTCGCTGTCGGCGCGCTCTTTTCCCCCTTAAGCAAGGCAACGAGGCGAACGAAGGCCTGCTCGCGAGCTGTCTTGTTGGCGGGATTGGTATTCGTTGGATCCTCGCCCGCGCGCATAAAGCCGTGACCTGCCCCGTCATAGGTGACCGGCTCATACGTTTTCCCCGCGGCCTTCATCGCCGCAGTCGTCGCTGGAATCGTTGCACCTATGCGCGCATCATTGCCCGCATAGAAGCCATAGACCGGAGCCGTAATCGTCGTTACATCCGCCGGCCCAGAGCCATAGAAGACGAAAGCTGCTGACAGATCTTTGCGATGAGCGGCGAAGGCAAAAGACTTGCCGCCTCCCCAGCAGAAGCCCATGACAGCAATTTTCCCGTTGCCTGCGGGAATGTGCTTCCCATAGTCCGCCGCCGCATCGAGATCGGCATTCACCACATCCGCATCGAGTCCCGAGACAGCTTTCACCACGGCGTCCTGACTCGGAAACTCACTCGATCCGCCGCCATTGGGGCCGAAGCCGGAAAGCAGATCGGGAGCGACAACGATAAAGCCCTGCGCCGCCAGCTCGTCCGCCATTTCCTTTGCCCAGTCGCTAAGACCGAATATCTCGTGAATGAGAATAACGACCGTAGCCTTATTCTTGACCTCCGGATAGACGACAAATGCCTGCACCGTGCGGTTTCCATGCTTGAGCGGCACGTATTCGTGGTGGCGAGGTGATGCATCCAGGCGGGCCTTCGCCCAATCCTGCGCCTGACTCGATACGGCGACAGCCAATAACAAAACAGTCAAAAATCGAAAAGCTCGCAGCGTCATGAATTTCATGGGCAAAGTGTAGTAGCAGCGGAAGCAGGCTACAAGACGTACAACGAAAAACATTTTCTACGACAAAAACTACAGCGCGAAAACGACATTTTAATAAACGGCATCTTGCCATGACATGAATCAGGTATACTCCCGCCACCCCTGAAGTCGGAGGACAAAGTCCAGTTCAATTCAAGGTCAAAGGAGTTTGTTTTCTATGTCTACACGACACTCTCTCCATCGCGCGCCAGTCTTTGCGCTGTTAGCGGTCCTGGTCCTTGGAGTTTTTGCGGGATTCGCTGCTGCTCAGACTGGAGCGTTTGTTCCAGTTTCACGTATCGCCCAACCAGTTGATGAAAGCAACCTGGTCCAACTTATTGGCCACACCCACCGGCTCGCTAACGCGAAATACGATCGCGGAGCCGTACCCGACAGCTTCCGCATGGACCACATGTTCCTTCAACTGCAACGCAACCCGCAGCATGAGAAAGCGCTCGAAAATATCTTGGATCAACTGCAGGATCCCCACTCCAGCAGCTATCACAAATGGCTGACAGCCGATCAATTGGGCAGGAACTACGGACCGGCACAGAAGGACATTGACACCGTGGTCCAATGGCTAAGCTCGCATGGACTTCAGGTCAACGCAGTTCACAAAAACGGATTGACCATCGATGTATCGGGCACAGCCGGACAGGTGCGTGACACGTTTCACACCGAGATCCACAACTACAACATCAACGGCCAGGAACACATCGCGAATGCCAGCGATCCCATGATTCCCGCCGCCCTGCAGCCAGTCGTGGCAGGCTTCGTCTCGCTCCACAATTTCATGCCGAAGCCCCTGATGATCAAACCGAAGAAAAACTTTACACTCCCTTGTACCGGATGTCCTGATGGCTTCGATGGCGTCGAGTTGTTCTTAGAAGCTCCCGGGGACTTTGCCACCATCTATAACGCGAATCCGCTCTATAAGGGCAAGCAGCCAATCACTGGCAAAGGGCAAACCGTCGTCGTTCTCGAACCCACGGATATCAATGCAGCGGACGTAAAGACCTTCCGCTCTGCATTCGGACTGTCGTCTTATTCCGGCAAGTTTTCCCAGGTTCACCCCGGCCCCGGTTGCACTGATCCAGGAAAAAACGGCGCGGAGGTAGAAGCGGCGCTTGATGCCGAGTGGGCTGGCGCAGTAGCACCCGATGCAAACGTTGAACTCGCCTCCTGTGCAAGCACCGCAACGAACTTCGGCGCTTTCATTGCGGCCCAGAATCTGCTGGACAGCAATGATCCGCCTCCCATCATGAGCCTCAGCTACGGTGAGTGCGAAGCCGCCTGGGGACCAGGCGGCAATGCATTCATCAATAGTTTGTGGCAGCAGGCAGCACTGGAAGGCGTATCGGTCTTTGTTTCCACGGGTGACGGCGCCGCGGCGGGTTGCGACGACCCCGATACGGCTTTCTATGCCGCATCCGGCATTGCTGCAAGTGGCCTTGCCTCCACTCCATACAACGTCGCCACGGGAGGCACGGATTTTCAGGATACCGCGCTGAACGTTAACAGCACCTACTGGAAGGCGAGCAACAGTTCAACAGGAGTGTCCGCGAAGTCCTACATCCCTGAGATCCCCTGGAACGACTCATGCGCCGGCAGTATCCTCTTCAACTTCATCGGCTACTCCAGTGGAGTTGACTTCTGCAACAGTGACATCGGAATGGGCTTCCTCGACATAGTTGGTGGCAGCGGCGCACCCAGCTTCGTTTATTCCAAACCTTTCTGGCAGAAAGGGGTCCCAGGCATTCCGAACGATGGCAAGCGGGATTTGCCGGATGTGTCCCTGTTTGCCTCGAATGGTTTCTGGAACCATGCCATTCTTTTCTGCATGTCGGACGCCAAGCAGGGTGGATCTCCCTGCAACTACTCGAATCCCACGGATGCACTCTTCAACATTGCTGGCGGCACTTCCTTCACCGCTCCGCAATTTGCCAGCATTCAGGCGTTGATCGATCAGAAAGCAGGCGGCCCGCAAGGCAACCCCGATATTTTCTTTTACAACATTGCCAGGGCTCAATACTCCAACTCTTCCCAACTGGCCGCATGCAATTCCTCCAAAGGGAAAGGCGTGGCCAGTTCCTGCGTCTTTTACGACGTAACTCTGGGAGACAATGATGTTCCTTGTTTCGGCACCAACAATTGCTACGCACCTATAGCAGGTGGTTACGGCGTGCTTTCCACCTCGGACAGTTCACTGAAGGTGGCCTATCCTGCAGGCAAGGGCTGGGACTTTGCCACCGGCCTGGGCACCGTAAACGTCACGAACCTGGTGAACACGTGGCCATAAGCTGTTCCGGTGCAGCGTCCCGCGAATGAAGAGGACGCGCATTAGCCTCGTTAGAACATTCGGGCGTTGGCTCGCAGATTTTCGCCAACGCCCGATCTTCCGCTGCCGAAGCGGATCGAGACCCATGGTTATTCAGCCGTTGTCGGATCGATGATCGATCGAACCTGTGACACGCGATTGGCTGGAAATCCACCCATCTGCGCGTGCTTGCGCACCGTCTCTCCATCCGGCGAAATGTACACGCAGTAGAGCTTGTCATCGGTGACATAGCTCTGCACCCACTGGATCTGAGGACCCAGCTCTCGCAGAACCCCGCACGATGTTTGCGAGATCGCCTGCAGTTGTTCAGGCGACAGCTTCCCTGCTCCCGGAATTTCCCGCTCAATCACGTACTTCGGCATGGCGATGATCTCCTTCTGTCATATCCAAAAGTAGCGACGGAAAGTCCTTGTCACAAGATGGCAGATTTGCCATTATAGAGAGGCGATTCAGCCAACCGTGTTAAGGAGGCAATCGATGGTAGACGTCACTGTCCTGTTTCCCGACCAGACCTTCCCCTCCACAGCCACCGGCCCAATGGAGATCTTCCGTCACGCCGGCACTCTCTGGAACTCCTTCACCGGAATACCGCAGGTCTGTCACTTTCGCGTGACCACCGCATCCATTGACGGACGCGCGGTCCAGTGTGATGGCCCCATCCAGATTCAACCTGCTGCGGCGATTAAAGACATTCGCAAAACCGACCTCATCTTCATCCCGTCGACTGGACTCGATGTCGAGAATGTGGTCGAGCGCAACGCCCCCATGGTGCCCTGGTTGCATCGCTGGCAAAAGTGCGGAACCGCTATCGCCAGCGTGTGCTCGGGCGTGGGGCTGGTCGCAGCCGCCGGCCTGCTCGATGGCAAGCGCGCGACCACCCACTGGAGCCTCGCCGAACGCTTCCGCGAGAAATACCCCAAAGTGAACTGGATGCCGGAGTTGATGGTCACCGAAGACCACGGCCTCTACTGCGGCGGCGGCGTGAACGCCGCCCTCGATCTCAGCCTCTACCTGGTCGAGCGCTTCTGCGGCCATGAGGTTGCCATGCAAAGCGCCAAGGCGCTGCTCATCGAGATGCCGCGCGCCTGGCAGGCCGGGTTTGCCATCGTCCCGCTAAAGACCAAACATTCCGACGAGACCATCTCCACCGCGCAGGAGTGGCTGCACACGAATTTTCACCAGACCTTCCCGCTCGAAACACCTGCCGAACGCGTAGGCATGAGCCTGCGCAATTTCGTGCGCCGCTTCAAGCAGGCCACCGGAGACAGCCCGCTGATCTACCTGCAGAAGCTGCGCGTCGCAGCCGCCAAGCGCCTGCTGGAAAGCGACCATCGCACCATGCAGGAGGTCAGTGACGCCGTCGGCTACCAGGACGTCGTCTTTTTCCGCAAGATTTTCCAGCGCCACACAGGAGTCTCCCCCAGCGCATACCGACGCAGGTTTGGGATGTAGAAGGTGCCGAAATGAAACTGCATTTAGAGGAACTGAGAAGTGGCTGTTTGAAGGGTCAGGGCTTTAGCCGTGCCGTAAACAGCACAAAATGAGCGCGGCTTTAGCCGCCGAGGGCCGGTCCTTCAGCACAGAGCAGAATGAAACATTCATTTGTAAAAGGATTCATATGCCGCCTCAAGTCGATCTCTACGACAGCGCATACAGCAACTATGAGGCGGAGGTCTACCAACAGATCCGAATCGCAACATACGGAGAAGATCTCGGACAGACGAGCTGGGTGACAAACGAGGAGTCGGCAGAAATACCTCGAGCATTGAACCTCGCGCCCAGCTCCCAGGTGCTCGAAATCGGCTGCGGCTCAGGACGATATGCCCTGCAGGTTGCGGAAATGGTGGGTTGCTGCGTGACGGGCGTAGACATCAATGAGCCCGGCATCCGCAACGGCAACAATCTCGCACACGATCGAAATCTCTCGGACCGCTTGCGCTTTGAGCACTGCGACGCCTCAAAGCATCTGTCCTTCCCGGACGCCAGCTTTGACGCTGCCTTTGCGAATGACGTCATGTGCCATATTCCCGGACGGCTCGCGGTAATGCAGGAAGTTTCGCGCGTCCTCAAACCCCTCGGCAGATTCCTGTTCAGCGATGCGTTGGTCATCGGCGGCGTAATTTCGCATGAGGAGATCGCCACGCGAAGTTCCATCGGATACTACCTTTTCAGCCCACCGGGACTCAACGAGCAACTGATCCAGCAGGCGGGCTTTTGCCTGATTGACGTCAACGACACAACCGAAAACGCCGCCTGCGTCGCCAAACGCTGGCGAGATGCCCGCGATGAGCGACGCGACGCATTGATCAGAATCGAAGGTGAATCGAACTTCATCGGCCTGCAGCAATTTCTTTCCTGCGTACACACTCTGTGCAGCGAAAGACGCCTCCTGCGCTATCTCTACACAGCAGAAAAGCCGAATTAGGCGCTGGTCACACCATCACCGGAAGGAGAGTAAAGCGTCCAGCAGTTCTATTGTGGGAATAATTTGGAGACAAATCTTTGTCGTTGCGGGTGCCCCATCCTTTGCGAAGCAAAGGGTGGGATAGCACTCCCCTTAACAAAGACAACTTCCAAAACCAAAAGAGGCGCAAGGGCGCCTCTAGGTAGGGGACACTACACCAAACGTCAAAAATCGTACGTTAGTGCACCGGGAGACCGGCAACTTACCGAAATCCCGACTTCACAGGCTTTTCGGCATTACTTCCGGTTGGCCGGTTAACCGTTCATTGAGTGGCGCTCTGCACTGGTAATCTATAGCCCTTCCCCCAGAAGTACTGATACTTCACGCTCAAACCGGTCACGGATGGGCCATTTTGGTGAACCAATGCCTTGGCCACCGTCAGGCTGAGTGAGTTTCTCGCATTCAGCGACACGATCACTTCGCTGCCCAGAATGAAATTCTTTTGCGTGGCGTTCTGATTCTGACCGTTAACAAAAGTATTGCCGCGAAACGAATAGCGCGAATCCAGTGAGACCAAAAGGCTGTCGAACAATGAATAGCTGATGTGCCCTTCGACCCCGGGCAATGCCTCTTGACTTAGAACTTCCCTGCCGCGATACGAAGTATTGTCTGTGTAGAAACCCGCGTTTGCGTAAGCATCAAGTGCCCACTTCTGTTCAGGTCCGAATGGGTACGAAACAGCTATCTCGGGGTTGAAGGACCATCGATCTGAACCAAGATTCAGAATCTTGTCAGGGCTGTAAAGGCCTGTAGGCGCAGTTACGGTTAAGCTCACGCCCAGGGTCGTTGTTGGCTTGTAGGCCTTAAACTCCTCGACGCTCAGAGCGGGCCCTCCCTTCAGCAACATGGCTATTCCATAGTTGGAGTCACCTGCACCGGTGATCGCTCTGCTCACTTTGGTTCCAGAGATCGAGCCATTGAGTCCGGCAATCGGAACGCTGGACTCGATCCACGCCATGCGATGGAAGAAGCCGAAATATCGCATGTATCCAATCGTCCCCTCGTTCAGGTTGAGTCTAGCGCCCCCAATGACAATCGCCGGATCAATCGACGTATCGGAGCGCGCATAGGAATAACCCAATTCAAGTTGATTTACACCCACAGGAGAGTTCTGGTAATTACGAGGGTCAGTGAACTGAGCGCGCCCTGGCCACGATAGGCCTGAAACAGCGAGCGAAAAGCAAACGAGAAGCAGACGGCGATATTTGACAAAAGTCGTCGAGTGGGTGGAACCAGGCCGTCGGAAATGCAACGTGGAGTCTTCGGATGTAATATGCAAATTTGAAACCATGAGGCATTAGCACACGACGAGCAGAAGCCAGACCCCACCAGAGCCTTTTGCAATTGAATGGAGTTGAGCAAACATTGAATCAGACGGAAACCATCTATGCAATGGCGAAGACTAGTCCCGGCTGTTAACCTCCTCAAAAGCTTCGAAGTGTCCAGAAAGGAAGTCTCGGGGTGGCATCAATGCAAGTTTCGAAACAGCAAGATTCGCCTGGGCTGACAAGTACTCAGTTCCGCGAAGAGGCGCACGATTTCTCCCTGGTGCTGGGCGGTCCGGTCTACCAACTCTATCGGAGATCGCATCTCACCGGTGATGCCCTGGAACATCTCTACCGCCGGGTCATCGTCATCACGGCAATCGCCTGGTTGCCCTTGCTGCTCTTGTCAACGAAGGGATTCTTATTAGGCCGCCCAGGCCGGCTCTCCTTTTTTACTGACGTCGAAGTGCATGTGCGATTTCTCATTGCGCTTCCAGTGCTCATTTTTGCGGAGTTGATTGTTCATTCACGCATAACTCCTGTTGTGCGCCGTTTCGTTGAGCGGCGCATCGTTCTGCCCGAGGACCTGCCACGCTTTGACAGAGCGATCGAGTCAGCCATTCGGCTGCGCAACTCCATCCCAGTCGAGATCGGACTACTCGTTCTTGTTTATACGTTCGGCCTGTGGCTCTGGACCAGTCGGATCGCAATAGACTCAGCAACCTGGTATGCGATGCCCGGCGGACGCTGGCACCTGACCCCTGCTGGTTACTGGTATGTGTTTGTCAGCATCCCGATCGCACAATTTGTGCTACTACGCTGGTACCTCAGGCTCGTCATCTGGCTTCGCTTTCTCTGGCAGGTATCCAGAATCAGCCTGAATCTCATCCCGACCCATCCGGATCGTTGCGCCGGTCTCGCCTTTCTCGGCCGGAGTTCGTATGCCTACGGCCCATTGCTCTTCGCGCAAGGTGCGATGC
>Ga0207057_1146_pt1 | contig 17312 bp, 19 predicted proteins | sample Alteio_BWMinCont_33_FD_153265 | JGI IMG/M metagenome (GOLD analysis project Ga0207057, IMG submission 153265) | Enriched cells from forest soil in Barre Woods Harvard Forest LTER site, Petersham, Massachusetts, United States -... | ecosystem: Environmental > Terrestrial > Soil > Temperate forest >... | reverse complement strand
TACATCAAGGTGAGTGAGCGATTGGAGACCACGGCGCCCGGCGTTTGGGCGATCGGCGAGGTAGCCGGCAGCTCGCAGTTTACCCACGTAAGCGTCGACGATTTTCGCGTGGTCTATGACAGTCTCTCTGGCGGCAAACGCGTGACTACGGGAAGACAAGTTCCATTTTGCCTTTTTACGGATCCGGAGTTGGCCCGTATCGGCCTGAGTGAAAAGGAAGCGAAGGCGCAAGGCATCGCCTACCGTTTGTTCAAGATTCCGATGGAAGCGGTAATGCGTGCGAGCACGCTATCGGAAACACGAGGATTTTTGAAAGCCCTGGTCGCTGTCGACGGGGATCGCATTCTAGGCTTCACCGGTTTCGGTGTTGGCGCGGCCGAGATCATGACTTCCGTACAGATTGCGATGGGCGCAGGGCTACCGTATACCGTCCTGCGCGACACCATTCTGACTCACCCAACATTGGTCGAGGGGCTAATACCCCTCTTTTTGTCGGTGCCGTCGGTATAGAAGATTGCCGACGACGCGGCACTAACAAGAACTCTGGCCTGAGCTGAAGGACACTTTCGCAGCGGGGTAGATCCTCAAGTAAGTATTCACGGTAACCCACGACTTGCGCTGAAATGCAGAACGTGCCGCAGTTCCAGGATGATCGCATTTTGCTATCAGTCTGATTGAAACATGCGACGGATCATCTCACCGCTTGAAAGATCTACTGATCTGTACGGCGTTGAAATCGCCGAACCCAGGAGGAAAAAGACATGAGCACCACAACTGAGACGCTCTACACACCATTAACTATTGCGAACGCCCCTGAGGCTTCCAAGCCTGTGCTTGAGAACATTCAGAAGTCTTTCGGCTTTATCCCGAATCTGATGGCCACCTTTGCCAATAACCCGACCGTCCTGCAAGGCTATTTGGCGCTGGATGCCGTTTATGAGAAGGGCTCCTTCACTCCCAGGGAACGACAACTAATTCTGCTGGCAGCAAGCGTAGAGAACCAATGCAACTACTGCGCAGCCGCACATTCCACGGTCGCGAAAGGTGCCCTCCACACGCCAGCTGAGGTCGTAACCGCGATTCGTAACAACACGCCGGTGCCGGATAAAAGGCTCAATGCTCTCGTGAGTCTGGTGAAAGAACTTGTTCGTGAGCGCGGCTATGCCAAGGAAGAAACCATTCAGAACTTCATCGCTGCTGGCTATAAGAGGGAGCAGGTGATGGAGCTGCTGCTTGGCATTGCTCTCAAGACCATCAGCAATTACCTAGACCACATCTCACCCGCGCCTATCGATCAGGCATTCGCGGCAGAAAGTAAATAATCGCTTTTTGTTCCGGGATGAGGCTGGTGCCGCATCCCGGAGAAAGGACAGCACGTCATGAACTGGCTTATCAACCTTCTAGCAAAAACACGCCTTCTCGAGGGAGACCTGGACTACCATCTCGTCCGCGCATCGATGGTCATCATCTACTTCTTCTTTGGGTATCAGAAGTGGTTTGATTATGAAGCACAGGGGCTCATTCCATTCTTCACCCATGGGCCGCTGATCTTCTGGATGTACCCGGTCTTCGGCATCAAAGGCTCCTCTTACTTCCTGGGTGTTTCCGAATGGCTGTTTGGAGCGTTGTTGCTCGCCGGTTTCTGGAACAAGAAACTCGGGGTGTTGGGAGCTCTCGGCTCGGTGTTTACCTTCATTACGACAGTCACGATCATTCCCTTTATGCCGGATGGTTGGGCGCCGTCCGCAGGTGGATTCCCTGCAATGGTCGGCAACGTTGCCTTTCTGATGAAAGACGTCGTTCTGTTAGCGGTATCGATCTACCTGCTGAAACAGGATGTTGTCAGAATCCTTGAACAGGATCCAGCCAGAGCCTCACTTATCGCTGAACCCGCGCGATAAGAAGTAGAACTTCGGAGGGGGCATGCACTTGCATACCCCTGCTCTCTTCACCTTGCAAAAACGATATCGGCCAAGTGAGAGCCTGGCATGGTGGTATTGAGATATGTTATGTCCCGCCATCGAAACGGGTACCACTTGTCTTGACAGGCGATTAATCAGAGATTCCCTAAAATAAGGAGCTGGGTATGTCTAACAAGTTCGCAGGAAAAATCGCGGTCATTACGGGTGCATCCACTGGCATGGGCCTTGCCACCGCAAAGCGGTTCGTTCAGGAAGGTATGGATCATGTCTTTATTACCGGTCGTCGCAAGGAGGCGCTGGATGCCGCCGTTGCTGAGATCGGAAAGAATGTCACGGCAGTCCAGGGCGATGTTGCCAGCCTAAGCGATCTTGACCGCCTATATGATGCAGTCCAAAAAAAGAACCGGAAGATTGACGTGATCTTCGCGAATGCTGGGATAGCCCAGGTAGCCCCGTTCGGCACCGTTGACGAGAAATTCTTCGATCTTCACTTCAACGCAAACGTGAAGGGGCTCTTTTTCACGGTGCAGAAGGCGCTTCCGTTGATGAGGGACGGCGGAGCGATCATCCTCAACGGATCGATTGCAACGATCAAAGGCTTTCCGGATATCAGTGTTTACAGCGCGACAAAGGCAGCCGTCCGTTCCTTTGCTCGCACCTGGACGAACGAACTCCGCGAGCGCCGGATTCGTGTGAATACGATCAGCCCAGGCCATATCGATACCCCCATCTTTGATACCTGGCAGCAGGGTGATGCACTCGTCAAGATGAAAGATGAGCTCGCCAGCCATGTTCCGCTGGGCAGGCTGGGAGAACCGGACGAAATCGCAAAGGCTGTTTCCTTCCTTGCTTCCGATGAAGCTAGTTACATCTCCGGGATCGAGCTCTTTGTCGATGGCGGGGTCGCGCAAATCTAAGGTCACGCAAGGAAGGGCGCTTCTCTCTGTCGAGCGCCCCTCAAGGATCGCTCCTTTTAGCAGAGTTCAGCCTTCTTTCGGATCTGGGATGCGTTTGAATCAATCAAGTCAAGGAAGGCCCTCAAAACAACTGACGGGGCTTCTTTCTTCCATGCAGCTATGAGTTCAACCCGCACATTATCCGGTTGTACGCGGTAGAAACATACCCCATCGGATCGTAGATTTCGGACACAAGCCGGGACAATTGAAACCCCTTCTTCTGCTTCTACGAGTGAAAGTACCGTTTGCATCATGTTCGGTTCGTTCTCAACTCGTGGTGAGAACCCGGCATCGTTACACATGCCCGTGATCGTATCGAACAGCCCTAGCGCTCCATCGCGGTGAAACAGCACAAAGCTTTCATTTGCCAAGTCAGAAATACGGACTCGTTTCGTTTTCACCTGCCTCGAGCGCGGCAGAACTGCCATCATCGGATCGCGATACAGGCATCGTGATGAGAACACCTTGCCCTGCTCGGCCGTGAGCGCCCGGGTAAATCCGATGTCGATCTCTCCTTTGTTAAAGGCTGCCTCTTGCTGTAAAGGCGTAAGCTCCTGAAGCGTCAGTTGCACACCTGGATATTGCGCCTTGAATGTACGTATAAGCTCAGGAAGGAATGCATAGGTTGCCGACCCAAGAAAGCCGATCGATAGGTTTCCAACCTCGCCTTTGGCTGCCCGCTTCGCGGTCTTTATGGCTAGATCTGCCTGCGCGAGCGTGCGCAGGGCCTCTCTGTAAAAGATCTCGCCCTCCGGCGTGAGCTGCGCTACTCGTTTTGCCCGTGAGAATAACTTTAATCCTAGCTCGTCTTCAAGGTCGGCGACTGTCTGACTGATGGCCGGTTGCGCGACATGCAATCGCCTGGACGCCTCACGGTAGCCCTTCCATTGCACGACCGCCGTAAAATAGCGGAGATGCCTCAGTTCCATTGTGATTGCTCCTACTTATCAGTTCGATTGAAGCACATGGGTATTGTTGTCAGCCATTGCAATACCACTTACGTGTTCCACTCTCGAGCCCGAGCCGGTGGGATAACAACTTACGCTGGCAGTACTGGGATTTTTTGAAGTACACGGCACGGAGTTACCAACTCCCGGTCGGAAATACCTGTCTTGGAGCGAGTTAGAAGCGCTGCTCGAGAGGTGGCCCCCACGCAGCGAGCAATCTGTGCTTACATGCATCATGCTGCGGGGTTTCCTTTCTGCAGCGGCGGTTCAATCTTTCCAACCGAGCGCGGAGAAGCTCTGCATAAGTTTCCGGCGCTGAGCCGGCTCATGGTTGTTAACCCTAGCCGTGCCGCAGCGCCGGATTTATTGCGTGGACTGGAACACTTTCGAAACAAACATGGACGGCGAGGTAATTACCTCCCATGCTCTTCGAGATATTTTTCTACTTCTAATGCCGCCATGCATCCGGTTCCTGCGGCGGTGATGGCCTGACGGTAGCGTCTGTCCTGCACGTCTCCGCAGGCGTAAACACCGGGAACGCTCGTAAAGACGTAGTTCTGTGTCTTGATGTAGCCCTCGTCATCGAGGTCGAGTTGTCGGTCGGCGAGCATCTTCGCGTTGGGCTCGTGTCCGATACCAAGAAACATCCCGCTCAAGGATAGGATGCTGTCTGCTCCGGTCTTCAGATTGCGCAGACGAAGTCCCTTGACCTCTTTTGCTTCGACGCCTAGAACTTCTTCCACCACGGTATCGGTGAGGAACTGGATTTTCGGATGAGTAATTACGCGGTCGAGCATGATACGCGAGGCCCGGAAGTCCTCGCGACGGTGAATTACAAACACTTTGGTTGCAAAACGCGTGAGGAAGAGGGCTTCTTCCATTGCCGAGTCTCCCCCGCCGATGACCGCGACCTCCTTACCCGAAAAGAAGAATCCATCGCAGGTAGCACAGAAGCTGACGCCGCGTCCGATGAGCGCCTGTTCCGATGAGAGGCCGAGCCAGCGTGCTGACGCCCCGCTGGCGATGATGAGCGTGTGAGTGTGGATCGTTTCTCTGTCGAGGTTCAATGAAAAAGGCCGCTTCGACAGGTCGACGGAGACGAGATGGCCCATCCGAAACTCAGTACCAAAGCGGGAGGCCTGCCGCTTCATGTTTTCGATGAGCTCCGGCCCCTGAATGCCTTCCGGCCATCCGGGAAAGTTTTCGATCAGCGTAGTGATGGAGAGCTGTCCGCCGGGCTCATGACCCTCCAGAACGAGCGGCTTCAGGTTGGCGCGGGCTGCGTAAATGGCTGCGGTCAATCCAGCGCTGCCGGAGCCAAGGATAACGGTATCGCGAATCGGATCAGACATACCTGGCAATTCAACTTTCATGGGCGTTCAGTGTCGCCCCTTTAACTTGTTGCTTGGAGGAGTTGAACCGCATCGAGTGCGGGATAGTCGAGATATCCTTCCGTGCCGCGCGCGTAGAAAGTCTTACGATCGTATGCATTGAGTGGCGCATCCAGCTCGATCCGCTTTGAAAGATCAGGATTTGATATAAACAATCGTCCAAAAGCAACCGCGTCAGCTATTCCACGATTCACGAGGGACTCGGCATCTGCAGGCCTGTATCCTCCGGCCACGATAAGACGCGTGCGGCCCGTAACAAGTGGACGGAAACGTTCCGGACCGAGGTCCATCACTGTTTCGGCATCTTCTGCACCATCCACTCTGGGACTGACCAAGTGGATATATGCCAGCTTCCGGTTATTCAACTCGCGAACTGCGTAGGTATAGGTCTCGTGACGATTTGTGTCGTCGATGTCGCCGTGCCGGTTCGCAGGTGAGAGCCGGACCCCCACACGATCTGCTCCCCATACGTTCACTACAGCATCTGTAACAGCGAGGAGAAAACGCGCACGATTTTCGATGGGACCACCCCACTCGTCAGTCCGGTCGTTGGAGCCACTGTTTAGGAATTGATCTGGCAAATAGCCATTCGCTCCATGCACCTCAACCCCATCGAACCCGGCTTCCATTGCCAACTGAGCGCCACGCCGGAACTCCCCAATGACGCCGGGAATCTCGTCAGAACGCAGAGCGCGTGGTGTCGGGTGCGGTTTGAGCCCGTCCCGAGTTAAAGCATTCCCCTTCGGTCGGATCGCGGAAGCGGAGACTGGCAGAACACTACCCGGTTGCAAATCCTGATGCGAGATACGACCGACGTGCCAGAGCTGCTGAAAGATGAGACCACCCTCTTCATGAACAGCATCTGTAATACGCCTCCATCCATCTCGCTGCTCTTCGGTGTGGATACCGGGAGTTCCCCAGTATCCATGCCCGTATGGAGAAACTGGAGTTGCCTCCGTGATGATAAGCCCGGCGGTTGCACGCTGCCGGTAGTATGTAACGTTCATTTCGCGAGGGACGTTACGATCCCCGGCGCGGGTGCGCGTCAACGGAGCCATGAGCACGCGATTGCGCAGTGTGTATGGCCCCAAAGCCAGGGACGATAATAGCTTCTTAGTTGTCATTTGTTTTCTCCAAATGTCCGTCGACTTACTTCCCCAGCTCACGCAAGGCTTCAAGGATGGTTTGTGGATCAAGCCGCTTTGTGTAGTCCTCTTCAATGAAGGCGAGACGGATGACGCCTGAGCGGTCCAGCACATAAGTCGCGGGCATCGGAAGCTCGGCTGCTCCTTCTTCTCCATTCATATCGGCGAGTCCGTGGTTGAATGCCTCATATGTATCCAAAAGATCGTCGGGAAGCTTGAAAACGATACCGAAGCGACGAGCAATGACATTCCCCACATCGCTCAGTACAGGGAACGTTAAATGGTTCTTTTCTTCGGTTGAGAGCGAGTTGTCTGGAAGCTGTGGCGATACTCCTACAAGCGAGGCTCCGAGAGCCTTGATTTCGGCCAGGGATCTTTCAAGACCGCGTAGTTCGATATTGCAATACGGGCACCATCCGCCCCGATAGAACGAGATGACGACTGGCCCGGTCTCGAGAAGACTTTGGAGGCGAACAGGTGCGCCATGCGCATCCGGGAGAATGAAATCGGCAACGCGATCACCTTCTTTAAGGGCAGAATCCTTCAGAACGCTTGCAATGAGTTCTTCAGTGGCCCTGTCCAGTACTTTGAGCTTCTCGGGAGGAATTACTCGGTTGCGGTAGTGGTCACGCGCTTCATCAAGCTCAGTTGTTGTCTGCATAATCGAGGTCGTCATCATTGCTCTCCGTATCAGTGAAGTTGGTAGGCGTTAAAGGCCGCATGGCCATGTCGCCATCGCGCCGGCTCCGTTCAGAGATCGCGGCACTCAAGTAGATTCTTGAAGAGCTGATGTGATCTATCGCATGTTCATATCAATCTGATAAGCGATTATGATCAATTCCCATGTACCACTTTGGGAGCAAGCACCCAATTTCGCAGACAAGGGGCGGGCTGAAGATCAGGTTCTAAAGGGGTTGGATTGGCGCGTGCGGGGTCTTAGTACGCATTGACGGGATCCGGATGGATCGCAGATGCGGAAATAACCCGTTTTGGAGCTACTTCCGGGTTGGCGGTTATCCACCCGGAACACGGAAATCTGCTTCGCAGGAGTGCTATTAGCACCTGGCGATGATCAGCAAATCACCGCCCAGCCGCCTTTTTATGTTGAGCATTCCCGAACGATGCTCCTGCTTATCCGGTATTGTGGGCCTCTACTGAGCCGCGTCGGGCGCCATTCGGTCAGGTGATTCCAATGGAAACGGCTTAGCACCGCTCGCATTACTTTTAGAGCTGGATCTACCTCTTGGGCACGTGACGGTAAGAGTTCAGTTTCCGCGAAGCCGGTTATTCACCCGGATGAGATGCCGAACAATAAATTGAAAGCGAGAATCAACTTCGCGCCCACTAGGCTGCCTCGAACTCCCTCGGATGTATATCTTTCCGTATCGCCAGTTCGCGCAGCGCGCGTCTGGCGCGATGCAGACGTGTTTTGGTAGCGGGAATCGAAAGTCCGGTCACTTCAGCAATCTGCTCGATCGAATACTCGTGCTTGTGTCGGAGCTCGATCACATGCCGGAGCGAAGTAGGCAAGCCCTCCACCGCAGCTCGCAATAGTTCTGTTCGTTCCCGGAGAACGAATCGAGCTTCTACATCTACCGAATCGTCACGGAGAGCTCCTAGCGCATCTGAGAAGGCGTCTGTATAGGCGCTGAATAGAACTTCGGGGCGGCATCGCTTTCTGCGAAGCTGCGTCAGAGCGGTATTGGTTGCGATGCGGACCAGCCATGTGGAAAACTTCGATTGTCCGTCAAAGGATTTCAAATGCACGAAGCTCTTCATTAAGGCCTCCTGCAGTGCATCCTCTGCATCTTCCTGGTTGCCTGTGATACGCAACAGAATGCGGTGCGCGACCTTACTATGCCGGCGCCAGAGTTCGGTCCATGCGTGCTCGTCGCCGTGCCTGGCATTCGCTACAAGGACTTCGTCGTTCTCACTTCCCAGATCTGAATGGGGCCATCCTGCCGCATTCGAAACCAAACTAATGAGTTTCATTGATTCTCCTCTGCAGCCAAATCAAGGCAAATGGCCGCGGCTGCCTACTCTATCTTGCGGACTACATTGCCGTAACGAAACGAGCAATCGCAGTTTGCTTCTCGTGTTTGCCCGGTGGTACCTCCATGCCGGAGGTGTCGCCGGTCACGGTAAGCGAAGCGAGAAAAGCAAACGTCGCCGTATTCGCGGAAGCTACGTCCTTGCACAGCTGTCCGGATGTCGCACAATCAGCGAAACCTTCAGCGCGGTGACTTACCTGAGACACCCTCTGAATGTCTTGGTGAGCTTCCGCAACCAACAGCGGCGCAAACTCACCAAGCATCTTTTGCCATTCCTTCGGAGTAGGCGTTATTTCTTCTTTTGTGGCGTGTCGTTTGCGTTGAGCACAGCTCATCCAAAATGGAAGCGATGGCGGTGGATTCTTCATTAAGATGTCCTTCCAAAGCACGATATGGAGCGGCCTAAATCCTCGCGAATTTGGCACTCGGTAATGAAGTGGCGGCAAGGGCATGAATTATTCCATGTCTTAAAGGAAAAAGTATGAGCAGCAGTATCGAATGCGACGGCTACTACACGCGCAAGCCGGACGACGGGCGCGGACTCACCGTCTATCGGACGATCTTCGGGAACGGTCGTCTGTGCATCGGAGATGGATTTTTATCGAAGGTTCGTGGTGCTATTCGAATTTTTCCGATGCATTGTCTGCAATGGAAGAGTGGGACCCCTGCCAAGGATGTGCGGCCGCCTGTGTCACCTGCACTTAAATCGAGACCGAAAAAAAAGATGGGGGCGAATGCCGCTCAATGCAGAGGCTGATCCGGCCTGTGTATCGGGCAAGCGTTCCGTTGATAATTGCTGTCTTGACATGCAGCAAGGCTTGCGCGCCTGCTCGGTCTGGCTCATCTGCTGCTTCTTGTAGAAGCGCCAGTTGATGAGCTGATTGACGGTCGATTCTACATGTGCGGTTGAGGCACGCCTCCCCTTTCGAAAGGCCTTCGCGTATCCTTGCATAGCATTTGCATTCGCGTACAAGTACGACCGCAGCTCGTCAAGCTGCAACTCCACAGATTGGTAGCGGCGTAGGAATTTCGGTGAGTCCCCAAGCATCCTCAGCCAGGCCCGTGCGGAAGATTCGCATTCCCCAGTCCGCCTTTCGATACCGCTGTTCCAAAGCTGGCGCTTAATGCGGTTTAGGTTTCTCGAATGGAAGGCCAATCTACACCCATAGACAGGAGAACTGGGAAGCTGGAAGAGTTGCTTGCGGGTCCGTTCTAGTCGCGGCGAAACATGGAACCAGTCCAGACGATGTTCACACTTCCGGCCGAACCAACCCACCACGCCTCGCAACCGGTCCTCTCCGCCCGATAGAACCGTGATGGTGATTTCAGCGGTGCGTCCAGCACGCCGCAAATGAGCCTGCACCTTTGGTTTCGCAAGCTTGTCCAGATCGCGCACAATCGCGAATGGCTCGCCTCGACTACGCTCTTGTTCGATGCGCCCTGTGGGCATCTCAAAATGACGCCGCCATCTGTCCATCGCGCTTAGCTTTGACAAAGGCTCCATCGATGCCGACCGTAAGATGATCTGCCTTATCGGGATGCGTTTGGCGGATGATCCACTTCTTGGCGCAACTCCGCTTCGATGGCGCTGTCAATCTGCATCTTTCAATTGCGGGTCGTCATTGGGGTGATACCGCCGTTTGTGGCAACAGCTCCCGCAGCAGTTCAGTGGCTCGCCGGTACGGGAGTTCAGCGGCCAGTTTGGTCTGCAAATGATGGAGTTCAGGCAGGGAGCGATTTTTCCTTTAAGACAGGGAATAATTCATGCCTTTCCCGCCACTTCATTACTGAGTGCCAAATTCGCGAGGATTCAGGCCGCTCCACATCGTGCTTTGGAAGGACATCTTAATGAAGTATTCGTTATTGCGTCTCGTATTCGTCTCTTTGTTGGCTGCGCAGGCAGCCCCACATGCAGCCTGGGCCCAGGTGAAAGCTGCCCCTCCACTTTCCGGTATTAAGGGGAAACTCCAATCATTTACAGGCAGTTCGCTCGAGATCCTGACGCAGTCAGGCGTGGTCCACGTCAATATCAAGCAGCCCCTTACAACCTATAAGCAGATACCGTCGGATTTGAGTCATGTCACTTCGACATCCTTTGTCGGCGTTGCATCGGTCAAGCAGGCGGATGGAAGAGAACTGGCGACGCAGATCAAGATATTTCCTGCGGAACTGCGTGGGGCTGGAGAAGGCAGTTCCATGATGGACGCGGCTCCGGGCGCAACCACTCACAGCAGAATGACCAATGGCTCAGTCTCTCGCCCTGCCGTACCGCAGTCACGCATGACGAACGGCACGGTACAGAAAGGCAGCGGCACCACCCTGGTGGTTCACTATCAGGACGGCGCTCAGACGATCTCCGTGCCTCCAAATGTCCCAGTTACGGAAGTCGCGCGGGAGAAGGTGACATTAGCTGACGGCGATACCGTCTATGCAGCGACTGAGAAGCTGCCGAATGGGACGCTTGCGACGAACAAAGTCTTTCTTATCGCGGCAGCAACGCCTCGAAACATAATGCAGTAGGGGTTACCACCAATGAGCCTTTCAACACTTACTGACAATGAACCGACCGCCACAAGCACGTTTCCGGAAAAGCGGGGCGTGCTCGTGGCCAGGAAGCACCATCTCCTGGTGCGATGGAGTCATTGGCTGAACATGCCAATCCTCCTGGGCCTCATCCTCAGCGGTGTGGCCATTTACTGGGCTTCGCCGGTCTATCAGCACGAGCCAGATCCGCGGACCGGTAACTTCGACTATCTGGCGGACATCGGTATCTGGATATGTGCGCATGTTCCCGGACTGCATCACTACAGTAGTCCATCGGACTGGATTTACAACCACATGAGCCTCGGGCCGGGCATGTTAGGCGTGGCTCTGCGTCTGCATTGGCTGTGCGCATACCTATTCATGCTCAATGGGTTGGTATACGTTGCAGGGCTGACCCTTGGAGGAGGATGGCGTTCCCTGATGCCTCGCCGGACCGATCTGCTTGACGCGCTCAGGATGATTCGGTACTACATGGGCATCCCCTTCGCCAAGCTAATACGCCGCAAATGGCTGCATCCCCGTTTCAACACAAAGTACAACGCACTCCAACGCGCAGCATACTTCTCTGTTCCGGTCGCCGGGTTCCTTTCGGTCGCTACCGGCTGGGCGATTCACAAGCCCATGCAGCTCCACTGGCTGGCTGCTGTCTTTGGAGGGTATAACGCGGCGCGTGTATGGCATTTCTGGCTGATGTGGGTATTCATCCTCTTCGTTGGTCCGCATGTGATTCTGGTTCTCGCTGACGGGTGGGACACGCTGCGCAGCATGATCGTAGGCTGGTCGGCAAGGTTGGAGAGATCAGAGGGCTTTGAGAATGAAGTCTGAACAGAACCGCGATCCATTGCCGCCGGAAGACGCATCTTCAACGAATGCAAAGACGGAGCGGGAAACACCGGAGTCGCTGGAGCTCTGCTTCGTGGAAGAGCAACCTTCCGAGCTGCCAAGACTTGAACGTTCCGGAGTTGGGGAAGGTGTAGAGCAAGAGCACGTCTGTCCAAAAGAGGTGGAGGCTCCCGCGTTGACGAACGTTAAGCCTTCCGACGCTGCCGAGATCTTAGAGTTGCAACCGGAGTTGGACGAAGTGTTGTCGCCATCAGCAGATTGCGAGCCAGGGCCTGCCGGATCAACTCCATCGATTGCCGCAGAACATGCCCCGGTCCTAAAGGCGAGAGGCTTCTTCCGGGAACAGCCTCCACAAATGATCGAAGTAGCTCCCAACGTTCTGCGTCATTGGACCCGCCGCGACGTTCTGCTCTTTGGGGCAGGAGCGATAGCAGCGCTAGCAGGCGGCGGCTCACTCCTGCCACAGGCTACGCTGGAACGGCTGGGCGTTATCCATGGGAACAAGACCTGGCCCAAGAAGGAGTGGTTTCTCAACAGGGCCTTGCGCATCGACGACGATGTTGCAGAGGCGCTCTATTCAAAAGATCGCCTCGTACCCACTTATACGAAATCGCAGATCACGCCACTCAAGAACAATTACAATGGCGCAACCCCCGATCCCGGCTACATCCCGGAGTGGCAATTGGAGCTCAACGGTCTCGCCTCCGGCTTAACCGTTTCCCTGAATATCAGGACCCTGCTCACGCGCTTCCAAGTGCACGAGCAGATTACGCGGCTGGTCTGTGTGGAGGGCTGGAGCGCTATTGCATGGTGGTCCGGTTTAAGATTCGATGATTTGTTGCGCGCCTATCCACCAATGTCTCAGGCCAAATGGGTTCGGGTGGAGTCTTCTGTCAATCTCGACCCGTCGGGAAATCCCGACCCATATTTCGTATCGCTCGATTTGCCGACAGCCCGTCATCCGCAGACCTTGCTCGCGACCCATTTTAAGGGACAGCCTCTAACCGTAGACCATGGCGCACCACTCCGCCTACTTGTTCCGATAAAGCTCGGCTTGAAGAATGTGAAGGCTATTACCAAGCTTTCGTTTGTCGCGGAAGAGCCAAGCGATTATTGGGCCGAACGTGGATATTCCCGCTACGACGGGATCTAATGCCTTTTCAAGATGAACCGTAACATTCGCCGCGCATGACTGCATTTCAGGGAAGGAATTGATTTTGAGCAATCTATCCGAAGACAAGAACGTGAAGAAGCGATAGAAAAGCGTGCATACATGTCCTGAGTGTGGTCACATCATTAATCTGGAAGAAATGGATCCGTGCATCGGCACGGCTCGAGCCGACGGAGCTTGTTGTGAGTCGAAGGGTCCTATTCTCATGTCGATGAATCGGAGACAGTTCTTTCAGCGGAGCACGGCGGGTGGCTGCGCTCTGGCCGATGGAATGTTGCCTTCATTGCTGGAGGCCCAGTCCCCTGCGGCTCCGCTGCCCGGTGGTGCGGAGGCTGCTGCAGTTGCAGCGATCAATCCGCCGGCGAGCGTTCGTGTGGCAGGCATTCTCATGATCCCGGTGGTTGGCGGCAAGTACAAGGTTTGGACCAAGCGCCTCGGGTCCAGCAAGACGAAGGTGTTGCTGCTGCATGGCGGGCCTGCGATGACGCACGGTTATCTGGAAGCGATGGAGTCTTTCCTGCCCGACGCCGGCATTGAGATGTACTACTACGACCAGCTTGGCTGTTGGAACTCCGACATTCCCGAGATACCAGCCTATGGACACTCGAACGCTACACCGAAGAGGTGGAAGAGGTGCGACGCGGCATGGGCCTGGAGAACTTTGTGCTCTATGGCCAGTCGTGGGGGCGGCATACCGGCGATTTGAGTCTGCGCTCAGGGGCTCTGGTGCAAGCAATTTCAGCGGGCAGAATGAGGTCTTGGAGAAAGATTGATCTACGCAGGAAGGACAGCGTTCCAGATAGCGAGCGCAGCTTGGTCTTTGAGGCGTAAGGATTCGAGGGCGAATTGACCTTTCTGAATACGACGTAGTAGTTCGCCTCCGGCAATGGTGATGGCGGCATAGTCGAAGCGCCTGAATACGAGCATAGGTCCGGTTCTGGACTTAGTCCTGCGAGGATCCTGCTCAATTAGATTGTTCAGGTATTTCGACGATCGCAGCTTGGTGGGCTTCCATACCTCGTTTTCGCGTGGTATCTCGCGCACGGCGCGATGCGATGCGGCATAGCCATCCAGAGTGATGCGGAGGGGAGCACGCCCCTTGGGTGCGAAGGGCTTTGCGGAAGAACGCCTTGGCCGCTGCCACGTCTCTCTTTGAACTCAGAAGGAAGTCAACCGTATTGCCCTCCTTGTCCACTGTACGGTAGAGATAGACCCAGCGGCCGCGTACCTTCAGGCAGGTCTCGTCGACGCGCCAGGGGCGGCCAACTTTGCGTGCATCGCGAGCCCAGCTCTTTTCGAACTCGGGGACATATCGCTGCACCGAACGCTTGATGGTCGTATCCGCAAGCTTCAGTCCACGTTCTCCCTTCATCTCGACCAGATCCCGGAGGCTCAGCTTATAGCCAAGGTACCAACGTACGAACGACAGGATCACCTCATGAGCAAAGTGTCGACCCGCAAACAATGACTTCGTGCCATTCCGTCTACTCATCCCCGTACGCAGATCCCCAAAATAACACTGTACCCGGTGGAAATCCGGCTATTTGCACCAGAGCCCGAGTGATAGCAGGTGTGAGGAAGATCCCTGTGCCGGAGGATCGCCGCGACCAGAAGCTCACCCTCGCTGGCAGAGACGGTCGCCCCATCGAGAGAGATCTCAACCTCTGGCTGCTTACCAGATTGGCTGGCATTGACTACGTTTGTCATTTCTATCGCACTCACTTTGTCTCCCACTCAGCATCAATTGTTCTTAGTCGATCCCGCTGGTCGTCATGCAATACGAGGCATGAGGTTTCTTAACGCCGTACTGAACGATGCTCGACGAAGACTGCCTGAAATGCCAGCGCTGTTTCATAACTCGTCCTTAATAAGGCCTCATTTATCACTTACGCACACTGAAACGGTAGGTAATACCGAAATACGAATACGTAAGGGGCGCGCCATGATCATTGGCCGACATCAGGCTTCCCGGAAAAAAATGTCCAACTCCGGCATTCATAACCCAGTAATTGTGGAAGACATACTTTGCTGAAACGTCAAAGCCATCGCCAATACTGTTGGTTGCAAAGCCATTGGCCGGAGCTTGCACTGCAACTCCTGCCGCACCGTTGTAGATACTGTCAAACCGTGAGGAAACGCCGAGCACTTCTCCTTGGATCAACAGAGAAAGATTTTTTGTCGGACCAAGATCCAGATTGACTCTTTCCTGCTTTATATTCTGGAAGCCAAAGAGATCAACGAGTCCAAACGCGTTGTGGTCACTGGGATATTGCTGATCGTACGTGCTGATGCGGCCAGGGTTCTGATGAGGGTTGCCGGTAGAGTAGTCATACTCTCCGCCTAGCCGCGGCTTCCACGGAAGAGAATTGAATAGATAGGCGACCTTTGCAATGCCGGCGCCGGCATGGATCGAGTTGTTCGAGTAACTGCCGCGCTGCAGGTCTCCTAAAACGTCGTAGTCAAACCCGGCAGGGAGACGACCCTCCATTTCAGCGCCAAACGTCGTCTCTACCTCCGAACCGTATATTCCCTGCTGGCTTTTCACATGGGGGAAGGTTTTGACCAGAACAAACGGCTGGAGCACGGCATTTGGAATCCACGAGCCGATGGTCCCATAGACACCATGAAAGGTCAGCCCTGCCCCGTGCGTGTCCAGCGAAGTAGGATGAACTGTAACAACCGAGGTGCTGAAGACATCGACGTTGTTCTTGTCCGACTCGCCACCAAAATGCCCATAGAATCCATCCCAGGTTCTGCTGTTATTCGTGAAGTCGCTGATTCCGATGACGCGTTCATTGCCATATTTCAACTCCTTTCGGCCTGCGTACAGCCGAACATTATTGTCTTCGTTGTGGTATTCAAGATATCCTTGGCGCAGATCAAAGACATCGCGCATGTTCGAAGCAATATGCTCGACCGGAAGCCCCAACGCGTGCGTATCGATAAACTGCGTATAGGCAGTGAGGAACGAAGTAGGCCGGATGGCGAGTCCACCGTATACACGCGTCAGCTCGAAAATTCGGTTATTCCCGGGGGTGTATTGATAGGACGTCCAGTCCTCGGTGCGCAGCCTGATCTGCCCATCCAGGCTCAGCCAGGAAGGAAAGTCTTCCTGTTTCCATCCTTGAATCTTGCCTCGGGTCTGCGGGTAATCCGCGTAGGCTTGCGTCTGGGCATATGAAAGCAAGCACGGCACCATGCAGACGCCCAACAGGGCGAGCATGCGGATTCGCTTATAGAAATGCGGCCTGGTCGGGGTTGAAACGTCCTGTGAGAAAAATGGCTCTGCCTTTTCCGTGGCGGCACTTCTGTCATTTGTCGAGATCGTGAATTGAGGGAAGTTCATCAGACTTTACCTTTTAGTGGACTAGTAAACGTATCGCGGTTGTCATCATCACTGCCGTCGAGACAGCCGAAATCCTCTTCCACGGAGAACTGCGGCGGACCAGCAGGGTCGAGATGAAGAGTGGCGTACACCTACCTGGCACTCTTTGCTTCAGGCACGCATCTATCGCGGGTATAAAACTACGTTATGGATAGTGATAACTGCACTGGATTCGCCTAAATCCAGGCTTTGGCGCCCAATGCCAGGTCTACAGTCATCGCGTAAGTGCAGTACATGAGCCAGACACCAGTAATAAGCTGGAACAGCCCAATAATGCGATTACCAGAATTCCAGGACAATAAGCGGGTGGGAACTTCGGTGGCATAGATCAAGGTTAGGCCGACAAAGATGATCATCACGGGGATGTCTCCGGACCGCCAAAAAACGTCAACGCCCAGAATGCTGAGAAACAGGAATGCTATGGCCATCCAACCATCGAGCTGTGCGGTGGAATCGATAAATCGCCGGTGGGCCATCGCGAACCAGTGAATGCCGTAAGCCGTGAACGCGAGGCCTGCCATATACAAAGGAGCCGCATTGCGGAAGACGTTGAACCACGTCAATCCGGTCAATAAGTAGATGCCGGTGAGGAACTGCATGAAGCCCGGCATCCAGAAACCCCATAACCCTAGAGATCGGTTGACCTCGGGACTGGTCTTAGGAAACCCAAAAAGGGCCTGACCACCCCAGATAAAGTAGCCGGTACCCAAACCAAAAAAACCAATGGCGACCGGCACAAAAGGAGAATTTGCAAACGTAAATACATGCGGTTCCATTTGTGGACCCCTCATTTAAGAGTCGGTAGGTTAAGAACTTGATGAGAAGCGCAGTGCTGAATGACCACTATGAATCCTTCAGGCACCGCCATAAGGTGACGCCTATCCTGCAATCACCACCTGCTTTTCTGCAGGGATCTTCCGGATGGTTGCCTCATCGATGTTTAGGTGCGTAGTCACC
>Ga0207057_1086_pt2 | contig 17314 bp, 20 predicted proteins | sample Alteio_BWMinCont_33_FD_153265 | JGI IMG/M metagenome (GOLD analysis project Ga0207057, IMG submission 153265) | Enriched cells from forest soil in Barre Woods Harvard Forest LTER site, Petersham, Massachusetts, United States -... | ecosystem: Environmental > Terrestrial > Soil > Temperate forest >... | reverse complement strand
GCCAATACGGCGTCGCCAATAACACGGGGTCCGGGTCTTTCCAGCTGAGGGTTGCTCCGAGCAACCCCCAGAGCACCAACTCGTCAACGGGTTGCAGGCCGAGTGCCGCGCGGACCGTCACCGCTGCCTGCTTGCGACCGGCAGGCGTGGCGAACGAGTAGCTCGTCTCGAACCCGTGCGCAGGATAGGGGTAGGGAGAACCGATTGGTTTCGGTCCCCCCTCCCTCCGAACCGGACTGGCGGATTTCCCGCATCCGGCTCTCCAGTTGGTGATTAGCCCGTTAAGGCCCCGTCAGGGACTGACGAAACCGCCCATGGGCTGCTACCAGGCTGAACAACCCTTGGTCGGCGAAGTAACCGTTAGGCCACCGCTGATGGTCGCGTCCTCGGCCTCGACCGCGGCGACCCGCACGTTTGCGGAGGATGCTCCGCAACCGGCCGCGGATCCAGCTGTCCAGGCTTGTGAAGACATTGCGATGACAATGGCGAAAGTATCCAAACCATCCTTGCAGCGTCCCTGTCAAGGATTCGATGATCCATGACAGGCTGTGCCCGTGATTGCGGCGCGTGCGTGCCCGAACGGTATCTTTCAACTTGGCCAGGCTTTTCTTGCGCGGCAGCCGCAGCGTGCTGCGAAAGACGTAGCCCAGAAAGGAGAATTCGTCCGTGCGTGCATCCACGATCTTCGTCTTGGTCGGGTGCAGCGTCAGCCCGTTTTCCTCCGTCCAACGCGCCACCATGGCCAAGGCTCGGTCCGCGTCCTCCCGTGTTCGACACAGGATCACGAAGTCGTCGGCGTAACGAATCATGTGCAGACCGTTCTCGACCATCCGCTGGTCCAACGGATTGAGGTAGATGTTCGCCAGCAGCGGACTGATGACGGCTCCTTGCGGCGTCCCCTTGTCGGGGGTCCACTCCTTGAGACCGTCCAGCACTCCCTGGTCCAGGAACATCTCCACGAGCCGCAGTACCCGACTGTCCGAGATACGCTCACGCACACGGGCCATCAGCTTGTCTTTCGGGATCGTGTCGAAGTAACTTTTCAGGTCCGCATCGACGATGTACACGTAACCTTGCTGCAGCAAGGCTTCGATCCGCTCCAGGGCATGATGACAGCCCCGGCCACGGCGAAAACCATAGCTGTGTTCGGCGAACGTGACGTCGAAGATCGGTTCCAGCACGTGCAACAACGCTGTCTGCACCACGCGGTCACGCACGGCCGGAATGCCCAACGGCCGCTTTTCCGTGCTGCCCGGCTTGGGTATCCAAACGCGACGCACCGCATGGGGCCGATACTGCTCGGTCCGCAGTTCCTCTGCCAGCCGCTCGGTTTCCGCGAACTCATGTTCGCTGAAATCTTCCACGGTCTGGTGATCGACTCCGGCCGCCCCTTGGTTGCCCAGCACTTGCAGGCTGGCCGCCCACAGGTTGATCGGCTGATACACCTTGTCAATCAGCGTGTGCCACTTTCCTCCGCGCACTCCTTGTTCGAGTGCCGTCAGCATGCGGCCTGTCCAGACGACACGGTGGGCCCACTCCCTGACGGAAGGGGGTTGTCCGGCGGGGGTAGCTCCGAAAGGCACGGTCGCCTCGCAGGGCACTGTCGTCGGTCGTTGGTCCGTTCGTTTGGCCATTCCACATTCACCTTCCTGCGTCCCTTCGCTCCCCCGGCGTTACCCGGCTTCGACGCTACTATGGACGCTCTGACTCCTGTCCATGGTCCGTGTCTTGAGGATGCGTCGCAGGTTCGTATCTCCCACCGCGTCCGACGCGGCGTGGCGGGCCAGGCGAGTTTGGGTGTGGTTCGCCTAAAACCACATTGGACCTCAAGGCGTGACGCCTTGACATGGACAGGTCTCCCTGTTTGCTTCGTTGTACCTTCCGTCCATTCCGTCTCCAACCACCCCTTGCCGTCCCGATGCGCTGTCTGGCGTTTTCAGATCATCGGGCTTACCGTCGGCCGCATCGCGAGGATGCGCCGTGCCCTCACGGGCCATGCGTCTTGGGTTTCGCCACTGGCTAGGAGGCTCACCACGGCAACAGGCCGAATCGAGTTTGCGGCGGTTGACTCGCGTCAACCTTTACTACGGACTGGACGTTCGCCTCCGGTTGCTCTCCACCCCGCCTTACGGCGACGCAGTTACCATTTCGGCTACGAGGGGCCAGACCCACCTCGGCGAGGACTTGCACCTCGCAGATACAACGACATCACAGGCGCACTAGCTCGCCGCCTTGCAGCGGCCAGAGCGCCGTTTCCAAAACGGACAGCTGGGCAATCCCCTCGCGCTCGATGCCGGGGAGTCGATACCGCTTGGGCGGACGCGTGACGGTGCCGGCGGGCAGAAGTTCAGTCGGTGTCATGCTGCGAGCTATCCGAAGATCCGGGCGAGAAAACCCCGCTTCGGTTTAGCACTCTTGGGAGCGATGGTACTCCCCTTCTCCGCCTGGGTGGAAGTGCCGCGCTTCGTCTTGATCGTCAGCGCTGAGTTCTCGGCGTTGCGTTCCGGCAAAGCGAGACGCTGGTGGAGAGAACCCATCAGGACATTGCCTTCGCGCAGGCGCTCGCTCAAGCCGCTGATCAGCTCCATCTGTTTGCTGATGAGTTCGGATTGCTGAGCGATCTGCTGATTCTTGATTTCCAACTCACTCCGTAACATCCCAAGTAATTCCGTGTCGGCATGTGCGGGCCTGGTCGCCGAACCACCGATTATTTTTTCGGACGCAGCCTCGACGGGAACTTCTCGACGAAGTAATTCCTCGCTCAGACGCCAGGCGAAATTGTCGCCCTTCATGCGAAGTTGCAACGCGTCCTCGACGCTCGGCTGGATGTGCTTCCGGTCGGGGTGATTGTCGTCATGAATGATCGGATAAATGATCCGGCGGATGGAACTTGGCGACTTGCCGGTGAGCTGCGCCGCTTCCTTTACCGAAAGATAGACTGCCATGGTAGGGTGGGGGAGTGGTGCCGACAGGTTACCAGAAGGAAGAGTTTCGGCAATCCATTCCAGGATCATACCTTGGTACCTTGCGGCGGCATACCGGCAAGGTTCCGAAACGGCTTTCATACTGATTTCAACGCTTACCAGTGGAATGATCCTGGAGAGCTTCCGTGAAAGGGCGTCCGTTTGGGGGCGACAGGATACCGAAAGGTAAGCGGAAGGAGTTTGAGGAGGGGTACCGAAATGGCCATGGAAGGGTATCAGAGGTCCGCACAAAAGAAAGGAGAGGGGAGTGGTCGAGGACGCCAGCGCCTTCAACACTCTTGAGTGTGGCCGGCACGTGCGGTCATGCCATTGACCAGCCAGACCATCTCTGCAAATCTCTCCCCCTGCGCCCGAATTTCAGAAGGACCCAGAAAACAACGGCAAGCCCGACAAGATGCCGCTCTGGCAGAAAATGTACACGCGTCCCCACTATATCGACATGGTGCGGATGGTCGGCTATTCCGGACTGCCCGTCCCGGAAGCCCAAGCCAAAACGCAGGACCTGCTGGCCAGATACAGAAAGCAACTCCTCAACCAGGCCGACTTTCCGGCCGAGCATCGTTTTCGACCCAGAGGCCTAATTCCTTAACCTGCGTGGCGACCGTTCGGCTTAAAGTTCAAGACCCTGGCTATGTACTGGCCGCGGGACTGCCCGGGTGAGGAAAACTCCTCCCAGACGTGAGGAGGACATGCGGCGTACCACCACTCCACCCCATTCGGAAACCGCACGTAGATTGTTTCCGTGTCCGGGTCGTATGCCTCGGCGACTATTCGAATCGAACCGCTAACGGAAATCCACTCAATCATCGTTAGACCTCGTAGGTTCCACGCCACGCCGCCAGGGCAGGTCTGACATCTGGTAATTTGGGATTTTCACGCCAGGGTTTCAGTGACGGATCCTCTGCTTGGGGCCACGGGTTTGGGTTGTCAAGGCAGGCACGCACTGGAAGTACTACGGCCTCACCACTAATGATTGCTTCATGTGTACGCAATGACGGTAGAACCGCCGCCAGACCAGCGATGGCATCCGGAAGTGCCGCCTTAATGACCCCCTGATCATCAGAATTCGACAGTCGAAGCGCTATGATTGTACCACACTGTGCCAAGGCCGTTTTGGGAAGTTCCGTCGGGCGCTGAGTGACGAGCAGCAGCCCCATTCCGTACTTACGGCCCTCTCGGGCGATTCGGTTTGCCGAGTTACGCGTAAGTGCGCTTGCACCTTCGCCGAGATACCGGTGGGCTTCTTCCAACACGACAAGCACTGGGCTGGGCCTCCCTATGCCTGGTCCGCCCTTTACACCGCGGAGCGACACCTCGAAGAGAAGATTGAGTACCACCCCAACGGCCAAGTCAGCCGCCCCGGAGGGAACGCCACTGAAATCAAGGACGGAGATGGGCTGCTCAAGGCCTAACCATTCCTGCATCACCTCAACGAGCGGGTCGTCACCGTGGGGATCGCCAACCGGTTCCTGAAAAAAACGCAACTGTGGGTCAAGGAGGCCAAGGCGGAGAAGGTCCGGGCTGGTCCCGTAAACCCCGTATGTGGGAGCTTGGTGTGGTGCCGCACCGCCCTGGCCATACGCCTGAAACTGCGAGGGACGCAGAGTCGCAGCATCGCCCGGCTCCGTCCGACAGACGGTGTTCGCGTCACTTTTGTTCATCCGGGTCTCGCGATTCTCCGCGTCCAACTTGTGCCAGATTGCTCGGATATCAAACGGAACCGGTGTATCGGCGGTGACTGCAGTAGGATCGAGAGTCAACCACTTGGCAGCCCGAACGAACTCGCGGCGAGCCTGTGCCACCAGATCGGCAAACCGATTCGTAAACGTCGCGCCTCCGGGTGCTCCCGTGAAGACGCGCACGATGTCCAGCGCAGGTAGCGCCCAGTATGGAACCCGAATTCGGTTGTCTCCCTCATCAAGAACGCTTCGGACGGATGCACTGCCCTCCAGAGCACTCGCGTACTCACCATGTGGATCGACCACGACGATGTTGGCCGCCCGCCATCCACCCTTGACGAAGTTTTGCAAGAGCGAAGCAACTGCGCTCGTTTTTCCCGAGCCAGTAGAACCGACAACGGCAGCATGGCGAACTACGAAGCGTGAGGCTTCTAAACAAACAGGTACTTCCTCTGCAGCAGCCAAGCGTCCCAGGCGCACATGTTCGTCGCCGGGAGGCGGAAACACCGATCTGAGTTGATCAGGTGTCGCAAAATGCACCGGGTCATCTAGACCGGGGTAGGAACCGACGCCGCGCTGGAAACGTCCCGTTCCGCGATCGATCTCGCCTAACAGCTGTACCTGTAGCCAGCGCTCATCACGTTGAATCGCCTCCGCTGGTGCAAGGGGGGCGGTTAACTCCGCAATACCAAGGAGGCTGACAGAGGCGACAAGGTCTACCAGTCCCTGAGGAATGCGCACTAACGAGCCAATTTGGCCGACAGGTTGCAATCGTCCGCGGTAGATCGGGGCCACACCGGCGAGCTCACAATCGAGAGCCACCGTTATCGTGGCGCCCAGAACGTGGCGTACCCTCCCGATACAAGTTGGATCTCGCTCAGGCATTGTCTTTCTCGCCTTTTTCGACATCGCGCTTTGCGACGACATCTTCGATGAGTTTGCGCAGAAACCTCTCCCCTTCGGGCTCTCGGGAGGCGCTCCGGGCCAGATACGCTGCCAAGTTGCGGAAATCCCGTAAGGCAAACTGGCCTTCGTCCCAGAGGTTCGGCGGCGGGTTCGGAGGAGTATCCCATTCGGCGCGCACCCCGCCGATGATCGCCTCGCGACCACTGACCACCTGAAAGTTCGGTGTAGCGATGGCTCGTCGAGCCAGCACGTCAGGAATGTCTGAGTAGCAGAATGCCACGAATTCGGAACGTTCGCGTCGGGTCGCGGCATCGAAGAGCATCTCGTTGAGATGGGCGTCCCCAAAGGAGTAGCCGGCAATGATCAACATTGTCTCAGGCTGGTGCAGCGCTCGCCTGAGACGATCCTGCAATACCACGAACGGAACTCGCCGCGACTCCTCGTACTTTGTGTCGGAAGGGTATATGGCGGCCGCACGACCTTCCGGGACCGGCTGGCCGAGCCGCACAATCTGGTTGTCATCGTGCCACGCCCAATTCACCGAGCCGTGCAGTTTCCAGAGTCTCACGAAAAACGCTGGTACCCATTCGCCAGCTGATCCAAGCGTGGCCTCCACAAGCTCGGTGTGAAACCTGGCCCGGAGGGTACCGACGAAACCGTCGAAATAAGGCACTCGCCAGCCATCAAGCGCAGTCTCTAATAATAGATCGTAGTTTACTGTGAATAGCTCGAGTGGAAGGTGGTAATTTGAATGCGCAGCCCAAGCAGCGAAGTACTGCACGGGCTCGAGATTCGCTTTTTGCATATCAAGAGCTTCGACGATTAGCCGACAAACAGTGGCATCCAAAGTTTGCGCTTTCGTCGCCGTCAGACCATCAACCATTTCCTGACCGGTGATCAGGGCTGCAATGCGACGGAGCCGGCTTAGCGCCTGCTCTAGGTCCCGCCCATTCAGCTGGCGTGCGAAGGCCTCACGGTCGTCATCGCCCAGGCCCGAAAGAACTTGAACCTGTAGCTGCGCCACGTCTGGCAATCCGCACGCACGCCCGACCCCTGCCCCGAGGAACGTACATACGTGGCGTGAACGAGTTGCCAGCTTCGCGCTAAGTCCGGTCGCAAACTGCACGGGATTGTGCATGTACATTTGTCCCTTGAGATCCGCATGTTCTGCTTGACATGGGGGTCGGCTTCCTTCCTACCATATTCGATATTCGCCTTTCTGGACTTCGGCGAGAGGTACATAGGAATAATTGCTCATGGGACTTACTGCAACTGCCCGAGCGAGCTGACTGCCCTTAGCGGGGATCATGACGAGCGGGATGCGGTTGATAGGCCCGCAGCCGGAAGAGAAGCTAAAACCGAAGAAGCCGCGACGGAAGAAGATTCTTCATGGGGCCCCATCGGCCCGAGGCTCCGAAGCCGTCACCTCCACATTGGCGCTCCTCATTTACGGCATTGGGCGGACAGGCTTGGCGTGCCACAGCACGAGGATTAGAATTCCGCCTCCTTCGCAGTTGGCAAACCGTTCATTAACGTCGATGAACTGATGCCGCAGGTGTCCCCAGCAGGAATAGCGGATAGGACGGTGAACGATGGCGGGGATTCCCGCGCCACCAGCTCGACGTGATGCGGGTGGTCACGCCCGGGAGCGATGGTTGGGCCGTAGGTCTTTAAGTTCGGTTGTAGTTCGGTAGAATCCCACAGGATCGCGAAAACCGCGTATTTTCTACGGTTTCCTCGATGGGACAGGATTTTTTGGCTCTCTTTGTCCAGGCCCTGGCCGGGTAGATGACATACGAACCGGTTCCCCGATCAAGGGGGCGAACCGATTTTGTCGATATTCTGTTTGAGCCTTTGCAGATATTCGGCACGAATCGACGCCGCCTCGGCTGAACCTTTGCGCTCGTAAAGGTAGACCGGCACCTGGAGGGGATACTTGAATCGGTTCAGCGGATTCAGCAAGGAGATCCCGTCCACGGAAAGCAGTTTGAGGTTTTCCGCTGTCCAGGTGTTGAGGCCAAAGGCCATGCCGTTTTCATCACGTCCCGCGGCCTGCCGGAGTTTGTCGTAGTCGGCTTCGTAACGGGGTTCCACGGTTGCCAGCTTGCGCGGGTCCGCATTCAAGAGGGTGTACAGTCCTTGAAAGGCCCTCTTCTGCAACTCGCCGCCGTGCAGGTAGAGCTGGATGCGGCCCTCCTTCTGGTCCAGATCCCTCCAGTCGCGTATCTTCCCCTCGAGCACATCTTTGACCTGGGCTTTGGAGATGCCCTTCTCGGCACGCCGGCTGTGGACGAAGATGGGAAAATACTCCACCTGGAGAATATTGATCTGATATCCATCCAGGCTGACCCTCAGATTGCGGCCGATGATGACAGGCGCGCCTGCTTTCCCGGTCAACTCTTCGCTCGAGGCAACGTGTGCGACCCCTTCCATGGAAATGCAGGAAGGCGTGGCAAAGATCGGCAAGGCCGGCACTTTCTTGCCGTCGCCCGCTCCCAGGCCGGCGCCTGGAATCAGAATGGCACACGAGCACAGTGCAAACATCGTTCGCTTCACGTCAGTACCTCCATCCAAGCTCCAGTTGTTTCAAGATCCCCGCCTCATAGTCGTTCCACGAAAAAGATAGGAAGGTGCCTTTCCGCCAGCCCTCCTCGGTCGCATAGTCCTTGTACTGAGGGATGACCAGGATTTGCTGCTCCAGCTCGGTCTTGAAGGCGGCATAGGCAAGATACTCGCTCCTGGCAATCGAGAATATGCCGTCCTCGCGGCTGGTGTAGGGCGCCTGCATGATTGCATAGAGCATGAGTTTCTGCGGCGGACGCAGCGTCGGCGAGGGGCTGGCGCGTTGGACGTCGCGCCAGTCGAGGATTTCACGGAAGGTCGTCACGACCTCTTTGGCCGATTTGGCGTCCCGCGATCCGGTGAGCCATTTGTACTGGGCGACATGATCCTTGGCCTCCTGGTAATAGTGGGCATCCCAGAAGGCCTGAGGACTGCCCGGCTCCGGAAAAGCCTCCACGGTCTTCACCAACTGGGTCACCTCGCGATGCAAGGCGATCGGCAGCAGCGCTTGACGGAACAGCCGGTTCCAGAGCGCGCCTTGGTTCCCGATCCAGAGAAGTTCAGGTCGCACCCGCGGGAGCTTCTTGTCGAATTTGCTTTCGGCAATCTCAAGGTCGTAGATGTCGATCAGGAGCTGCTTGACCTTTTTCACTTCCTCGCGGCACTGGTATCCCTGGAGCCAATTTCGGGCTTCGGCCTGGCCCGCGACTTCGTCGCCGTCGTCCTTGGCGGGAAGCATGAGTGCGTACCAGATGACGGGGTCTTCACCGAGGGCTTTCTCATTGATGAAGTAGGGGCGGCCGCCGCCTTGACGCCGCCTCTCCAGGGCCCGCATGATTGCCTGGTCATTGGCGAGCGTCTCGACAAACTGCTTGCGGGCACGGCCGCGCGGTAAGTATGCCAGCCGCCTGGCCAATAGCGACTGCGCCTCGATGCGCTCGGGAAGAAGGGCAAAAGCCGCGCGCAGCTTTTCGACATCGCGATCCTGATTGGGACTGTCCATATGCTCCGTGACCAGCCGCCGGTATTGAAAACGATCCCAAATCGCCGGGACCATGGGCCAGCCGACGAACCAAAAAAAGATGAACGCGACCACGCCGATGACCCAAACAAGCTGGTTCCATTTCGGGCCATAGCAATGTCGAATCCAGCCGACGAAATCAACCTTCGTGAAGCCCTGTAATCCGAGCAGCCCGAAAACGAACGTGAAGGCCGCAATCACAGACGCCAAATCCTTGGAGACCTGGCTCGGGGGGAAGAGTGCGATGAGCCGGACGAGAAGGGCGCCGACGCACGCGACGATTGCCAACCATGCCAGCCAATAGATGATTACCGCAAAGCTGCGCCGGCGCTCCCAGGCCTGCTCCACCCGTGGACTGTAGGTCGGCGTCAGGGGAATAACGGTCGTCACCCGGGGCACGACGGCGCCCTCCAAAGCGCGAAACTCCACGCGCACGGTCAGTTTCGAGTCGTTCTGGACGGAAGAGGTGATATCCACGTCCGCAAAGTGGAGAGTTTTGGCGGCTGTGGACGGGCCTTTTTTTTCCCAGAGGAGCGTGTCGTTGACGGCTACGCGGACATTGACATCCCAGTCGGCAAGAGACTCGAACCAGAAATACAGTTTGAGCCGGCTTGTCCAAAGCCAGCCGGTCTCGGCTTCAAATTCAAGCACCTGGAGCTGGGCGGAGGTCAGCGTCAGTACGCGGCCCTGGTAGGCTTCCTGGGTCCCATTTACCGTCAAGGCAGCTGCGCGCGACGCTTGCTGCCAGAGGTCGCTTTTCTTCTCCACGGGGGTTAACGGGATGGGCTTCATGACCGGTGTCCTCAGACCGCCCCAACAATTGGATGCGACAGGTCCTGCTAAAAACTCTCCTCCCAAAACGCCTGCTGCTGTCCCGACCGGTAATTCGAAACCTTGGCATCCAGCAGTTGCCCCGCGTGCAGCCGCGTTCCCCACGGGTCGGCCAGCCTCATGACTGGCGGTGAGCGACCACTGGTCTGCACTATTCCCCACCGGAACCGGAATAACCTCTTCGGAATTCTCCCAAGTTGCGTTCCAGGATCTCAAACATCGGCTAGAATGAGATCTGAACTTTTGTTCTAGAAGCCCCTGTGCCCGAATTCAAGAACGACTCAGAAACCACCGGCAAGCCCGACAAAGATGCCGCTCTGGCAGAAAATGTACACGCGGCCTGCATACATCGAAATGGTGCGCATGGTCAGATATTCCGGCTTTACCTTGCCGGTCGCCCAAGAAAAAACGTAGGATCTGGCGGCCAGGTACGGCACCGAACTCCTCAAGGTGGCAAGCGACGATCTTCTCCAGGTCAACGAACAATGTGTGCGCCTGAAGACGGAAGTGCGGCGGCTTGCGTGGCAACTATTGGGCGTCCCACCGGAATACAAGCCGGTGGACATGTATGCCGAGATCATGGCATCCGGGGAGCGGTTGAAAGGCCCAAAACCGGAAGAGAAGCCGAAGAAACAACGGAAGCCGCGACAGAAGAAATCTGCGGAACCGAAGGGAAATGGCAACGTGCCCATATCCCTGATGCAGCAATTCCGGGGCTTGGTACAGTCCGATCTGCCATGGGCGTGGCGTGTGTGCCGATGATGTGGTGGTCTTGGCGATAAAAAGGATTGGAAGGAAGTGAAAAAGCCTCGCGAGGGCAACCGGTATGGCCGCACGTTCTGGCTTGGACACGAGATCATTCTCCAAAGTCGCGGCTTGAAGCCGGCGGCCGTAATCGCGTCGGCGACGTAATCCCTCCACGGGATGGAATTAAGGACCACCCTTTCAATGTGTACGGCTTCGTCCGCGGTCAATTCCCGGCCAAGATCTTCTTCCGCGACTGCCTGGACGTCTGCCCTGCAGAGGGAATAGAACGGCGTGTCTGCCGATGATGTGGTGGCATGTGCCATGGATAAGATGGGAAGGAATTAGAAAGCCCGTGACGGCATCGCGAAAAACCGCACGGCGAAGTCTCGCGGTCAAGGAGGAGTCCCCGAAGGGAAGCTCCTTGACCGCCGAGAGGCGAGCCGTGGATGGATGACGATGCCTTCACCGGGCGTGTCGTCCTCCTCGCAAGATCCCGAGGCCAACAATGACGGCACGGTATTCTTGCGCGCAATTTGCGCGCAGCATTGCCATCGTCACCGCATCGTGCGTACAAGCCGGCCTGCGATTCGGTCGGAATTCGAGTTGCGTCCGTTGCGTCCTGTTTGATTTCTCCTGTTTGTTTTCTCTGCACTGTAGAATTCGGAAAAGGAATAGCGGATGTCCCGAATGCCATGAACTTAAGCCGCATGTTTTTTGCGTCCCAACTGTTTACGTAATTCTTGCCGCGGCTTTGTCATGAGAGTATATTCTTTCTTCCGCCTTTTGAGCACGCGCGGTTCGATGCGGCCTTGACGTTCCGGATTCACGACCAGTTCGGTCAATAGCGCTCCGGCGGGGCTATCACGCAACCAACGTAACGCATCGACAAAGCTAATGCGTTCCAGAGGAACCTCCTGGCGGCGTGAGGCCTCCAGCATCACCAGCCGAACCAGGTTGTAGGCAATGGCGAACATGTAGAGTTCTTTCATCACACCCTCGACCGTTTTGCAATGGAGAACCTCGAGTTTCATGGTTGTCTTGAGGTGGCGGAAATTGAGCTCGATCTGCCAGCGGCTGCGATAGAGCTCGGCGATTTCCGTGGCTGGGTAGGTGTCCGGATCAAGCAACGTGGTCACGAGCGTGATGACTTGGGTGCGATAGCCACGTTGCGGCGTGAGGTAGCGTATCTCGCGCACCATGAGCGTTTCGGGCAATGCGGCGTACGTTTCTTTGTCCATCCACTTAGGCTTGTCTTTGGGCTTGGTGTATTCCACCAACTGATCCCAACGACCGAGACGCCGGACGTAGCGCGAACGCGGCAGGCCCGTACGTGGCTTGCCTTGCTTGGTGTGTTTGCGGCCGACGCGGAAATTGACGATTTGTTTTTGGTGGCAACGGAAGACGGCGTGCATTTTCCGCACAGAAAGCAGCGCCAAATGCGCGAAGGACGCGAAGCCGCGGTCGGCTACCAGAATGTCGCCCTCCGCCATTTCCGGGTGCATGGTAGCGGCGTATTTCATGTCGTGGGTCCGTAGCGGTGAGGCCTGCACATGCTGTAGAAATCCCGTGGCGGCATGGAACAACGCCAGCATATGCGCCACAGGAAACCCGCACCCCTTGGCCTGTGCCGACGGCTGTCCAAAATGCTCTCGTAACGTCGCCGTGTCGCTCATGGAAAAACTCGAGCCGTCCATGGTCCAGGTGCGATGGCCATGCCAAAGCCCCGTTTTATCCTTTTCAGGGATTAGCGCATCGCACACGCGCTGCACCAACATGGCGAATACCATCAAGGGCAAGCGCTTGCGCGACTTACAATACGCCGTGGCTGAAAAAGCGAGACCGGTCAAACGTGCCAGGGCACTGCAAGCCGTGTTCCCATGTAGAATCTGCACGAGAAAGGCGTGTATGGTGATAACCGGATCCAACAGACGATCGCGCCAGACATGCCCCAAGCGGTCGCAAACGTTGCGAATAATTTCCGCCGATAGTGCCTTGTTAACATCGGTCTTGAATTGTCCCAAGATTTGAGAGATAGTAAGGGCCATCCTTGGCCTCCTGTTAAAAGGGTGTTCTGAGCAAACCCCATTTTGACAGGAGGTCATTTTTCAGCCAACATCAGCTGCCTGCATGTTAACCCTTGAATCTCCAGGGGATTAGGCTTAAGTTCATGGCATTCGCGGATGTCCCCTTTTCCTGCTTGATCACAATCAAACAGACCGAGTGGCCGTCAGTCCCGGCCACTCGCCGCGTTGGCAGTTTGAGAAGTATGAGGCCGATTAGTGGTGCATAGTGAAACTATGACCACACCCAGGAGTGCTGCAATAGCTATTCGGCCCCGGTCTGTAGCCCTTACAGTTCGGATAACACGACATGCAACTGCCATTGCCGGCCGTCAAAGGCTCATGTTCTGAGTCATACGGCAGCCAGACTGGCGTAAACTCTACGATGTTGTCGTCGGCTTCTTGGCACTTTTCATCGAAGCGTTCAGCGATCGCGGTGTTAGGATCCAGCATCGAAGCTCTCCTTCGCAATAAAAAGGCAATGACGCACCAGCTGGCGTTGTTGCGTGCTCGTTTGCATCGTTGCCGAAAGTCCACAAGACATTTCGTTACTGTACTGGGGCGATTGCTGGGATGGCAAATCCTCCATCAGCCAGTTTTCAGTTCTCACTTCGACCATTTACGATGGGTCAAAGACCCACATCACCATTTTGAAATGTAAAAGGCCATCAAAATTTGCTCCCAGCAACCTGTTTCCATCCAAAATTGATATCCTGCGAGTAGCCGGCAACTTTTCCTTGCCCAAACTTCACGTCACAAGCAGGCGAGATATTAAAGACGATCGGGATGGAACTGCCATCGGCGCGCTTCGTGTGCAGAAGGTTAATGGTTTTGCGATCTTTGAAGTTCAAAACACTGCTGTACTCCCAGGTTCCCCAGCGGATCGTGTATTCATGCGCTTTATCACGGTTCTCGAGTTTGGGCTCCATCTGAACCCAGACTTGACCTGAGTAGGATGCTGGATGAAGGAAAGTCCATTGCGTCTTGAACCGCTGGTCCTCTAGGTCTATGTCTTGCTTCTTCGGGGCTACGCCCGCGTCGGCCATTTGAGACTTGCCAAGTACAACGATCCTCCTAACTGCAGAAAAAACAATCTCCCTACCGCCAGAGTCCGTCTGTCCTTTCAACCAAGCCGTTTCCATAAGAACGCCGCCCCAGGTGGCGGTCCTTGTAGCTCCATTTTTAAGGTGCGCCTCGACCATGAATTGACTATCGATGGCCCCGCTATTCCCCTTAACGAGTTTGACATCGACTGTGTTTACCATGTCCCATTCAAGCCCTTGAATCCACATCACTCCATGTCCACCATGAGCACGAAGTTTGTCTACCCGCCTCAGAAGCACGACCTTGTTTTCTGAATCAGTGACTTCCAAGTCCCACCCCTGGAATTCGGTTATGACGGGCAGTGGCTGAGGATTCGATTTCTTAACAATCTCGGCCTTGGTATCGGTTGGCGGAATGTTGATTTTTGCGCTATCCTTAAGGTTGTTGTTACCTGCCACGGGCGGCAAAATCGGGCCATCCCGAAGAACCATTGTCCCCCCGAACCAGTAGAACGCAACACTTGTACAAGCGAGAACGAGGCAACAAAGCAGAAAAACGCCAAGGAGCGCGGAGGGAGTTATTTGCTGACGTCGTGCCGGGCGCGGAGTCGCAGATGCCGACTGCGCGTTATACGATGGGTCAAAGACCCACATCACCATTTTGAAATGTAAAAGGCCGAATCTCTCCACGGGAACCGCGCGCGGAAACACTTTGTGAAGAATAAAGACAAGCGGATCCCCCGCAAGAATCCCCAATGCGAGGAATATCGCGAAGAGCCCCAGCCAAGGCAAACCGCGCTGGCTGAGGTAGGCGCAAATAAGGCCGATTGGCAGGTAAATAAATAGATAGCCTACGGGGAGCGCTATGGGCATCAAAAAGGCGAGCTGTCGCTCGTGCTGCCGGTCGTGAGGCAGATTGAGGTACATGACGATGCCCCACACCAAGCCGGCGCTTGCCGCTCGAAGCAAGTTCAACCAAAGTGTTGCCCCCCAGCAAATCCGTCCAAAGTCCCGGCTAAGTGAGAAATCAGAACACTTCATCCGGGATCGGGCTGGCGTTGGCTCATCGTCGTCGTCGTGAGAACGGGGGGCCCGGCGATTCTGATTCCTGTCCATTGGTGTCAGATAAGGCGCCAACCCCAAATCCTCGACCGGTACAAGTGGTTCATCGGCAGTCCGCGCCAAAACTACCGCCACTGGGATCTTAGCGAACAACTCGGAAATCTGTTCCGCCGCGACCCAATCCGGTGTTCCCTCAACCCAGACTAGGTCCTGCCGGTGAAGTTGGCTGGTGGCAACTCGTTCCTGCATTTGCTTCAGGGACAGCGGGCCGGACGGTTGGCCCCTTTCCAGGTAACGATACTGCCGTCCGATAGGCGCGAAATTCCCAACTTGGTGCTGCCGTCGCTGGACCGTTCGGTTGTCTGGATCCGGTACCGCTGAGATCGCGGGGATCTGCAAGCGTTGCCCGCAGCCGGGAAGTCGGCAATCGATTTTTTGGCCGGCCATTCTCGACGGTGATTCCATTTTCGAGCCACACTTCGGGCACCTAAAAACAATCGGAGCCTCTTCCGGAACATTCGCGCTGGACATTGGGGTGCGAGCGGCGCGCGGACTAGGACTAGGCGCAGCTGGGCCGGGATCGACTTTGCGCTTGGCAGGCGCGGTGCCTCCCACCACAAACGAGTGATTACAGCCGCGGCACTTAACGCTGCGCCCGACTGCTTCGTCTGGGGCCGTCCCCATGAGTCCGCAGTTTGGGCACACGGCTTTAGTCGGCATGCCAGGAACCCTTGTCCACCGAGTGACTAATTCATCGACCCCTCGCTGTCCGACAACCTATGGGGAGTATCCTACTCTATCGAGACCGAGACCACAAGCCAATCGAGACCTGATTGGGACGAAGTAGCTCCGAAGGCGACTTGATGCGACGAACGCCACGCGCTGCTATGCTCCGCGCGCGGCGAATCTACGTTGCCGGAATGCAGAGACAGCGTTACTTCTTGTTGAAGTCGCCGTTGCCGATCTATCGCACCGGCAAGAATGATTCTACCGGTTGGGCAGCTCCTCCCTCTTTCACCAGTCGCCGGTGCCTGATTGCCAACGGCAGGCCGACGATCATCGCCGTGGAATTGCGCCGACCCCTCGGAAAATACGCTACCTTTGCCTTTGCAGGTGGGCCATTGGACTTTCCCACCGCCATTGCAGTGCTTGCATTTGCCCCCACCTTGGGACATGTGTTGATCGACTCCCGTACCGTTACATGGCTTACACGGCACCGTCTTTTTGCCGTTACAGATCCCGCACGTCACCGAAGTTCTCCTTCGTGAAAAAGGAACTAAAGCGTCAACACACAATATCCTCTGTCTAAGTTGGCGACCCCTGTTAAGACCGGCGTTGGATGATATCCAGGTTTTTACTCGCCATTTGTCGCCATCTCTCCCGATCATCTTCACAACCGGGAATCGGCGGAGCGCGTAAAGCCCTTCGCAAGCATGCGCATGCACTCTTTTCATCATCCACTGACTCGTTGTCGTAATGCGCTGCAAGAGCCACTAATACGTACAGTAAGGGATCACCAGGAATCGATCGAAATAGGCTTAGTTTGTCCTCCAGGAACGTAATTGCCGCATTGACGCCCTTCCGTTCTTTTATGCGGTCGGAGAACACCGTATATCCCACGTCGAAGGTCACCAGCAACATCACATTTGTACTGTTCTGGAAAACTCCATAATCGCGCTCACAATCAACGGTAACGGCATATTCCATTTGTTTGTATGCTTCCCAAAACAGAGGAACTTCAAGAAACGCACCATCCGTCGCACGTTCCACAGCAAGCCGGAAATATGCACGTGCAAGCATAAGCCTGGCCCAGATCTCATCATCTTCTGGAAGACTTGCGTTGATGGCCCTCACTAACAGCTCTATCCTGTCAGAATAACTGCCCTGCTCTCTGAGAGTGCGTAACTTAAAATCCAAGAGATCCCTCAATGCCGGACTCGCCTCAAAGCAAGGACAAACATGGGTTAGTTCAATGCGTTGGCGAAAGTACGTGCTTGAGTTGTGACCACAAATATGTCGAGCAAGGCGATACATACAGTCGCTGCAGTTATGCACTCCCGGTATGGAGGAATCGGCCGGCAACACCTCAAGAACTTCCTCATCGACAGCGGGTATTTCTTCCTTTACCAGCACCACATCGAGTGTTTCTTCGTCAACCGGTCGGACTATAGGTGTCGCCTCAGATGAAACCGCCGGGGCTTTGGCGAAGAGGTCGGGAATCTGTCGTGCCGGAACCCATTGGGGAGCGCCCTCTGGCCAAACCAGATCATCCGGAAGCAGCTGCAGGGAGATGACAAGTTTCTCCATCATTTTCAAGGGAAGCGGGCCGAATCGCTGGTCCTTCTTCATATAATAAAACCGTGGTTCGGCAGGAGCGGTGGGCACGGTCGCGGTTGGGACCGACGAGGAACTAGCGGCA
>Ga0207057_1145_pt1 | contig 17352 bp, 16 predicted proteins | sample Alteio_BWMinCont_33_FD_153265 | JGI IMG/M metagenome (GOLD analysis project Ga0207057, IMG submission 153265) | Enriched cells from forest soil in Barre Woods Harvard Forest LTER site, Petersham, Massachusetts, United States -... | ecosystem: Environmental > Terrestrial > Soil > Temperate forest >... | reverse complement strand
TTTTAATGTAAGATAAGAACAGCCTTTTCTGTGATTCATTCTGCTGATGCGCCAAAGCAACACCCAATGACGGATAATTTCTTTCCATGCAAAAAACAAAGAATGTTGTGGATCATAAATATGCGTTGGTTCCGAGCCTGCACCGTTCACCTCAATAATTGAGAAATTTTTTCCCTGCTTTAATTCTTCCCAGTTATTAAAACGTATATCTAATCGCCCGAAATAAAAACCCGGTATCTTTTTGCAAACAGCATCAATCATTTTTGTCAGGTCTTCATCAATCAAACCGGAATCATCAATAAATTTAGCGCCTCTTGCATGATTGCCATAAGGCACCAAAATTTTTTCTTCCCCATCAGGCAAAATTGTGAGCAGGTCTTTTCCATAAACATTTTTCAAAACTCCCAATTGCAGGATTGCACGTTTGTTTGCTTGCAGCAATTCATACATGCTATGCAGTCCATCTCCTTTCACTTTCAAAAATTCTTTGCGAACAATTCCTGAAATCCTTCCAGACTCATCATCGGGAAAACGATAATAAAAAATGCCCACTTCATTTTTAAACGGCACAAATTCTTGTATATGAAAATCTAGAAAAGCGCTTTTAATATAAGCACGCACATCATCTTCATCTTTCAATGCTTTCACGCCGCGGCCTCTACCGCCAATATCAGGCTTGCCAATGAGCGGGAATGATAAACCATTTTGCTGCAATTGCTGCAAAACAAATTCGGCATTGCATGGCAAAGAAAAGAAAACAGTTTTTGGATGAAGTGTTGCTGGTATCAATGGCGCAATTTCTTTTTTTGATTCGTTGAGAAAGCCGCCATTTTTTATTGTTGGGTTAGAAGCAGCGAAAAAAAAGAATGATCTGGCGCGAATGCATAACCCAATCCACACAATGTAAATGGGCATGTACACTGCATTAAAGCTCCAATATTCCCAGTGAAATAATTTTATGAAAAAAGGGCGATAAGCGATGCGTTGAAACCAATTCATTATTTGGGTGCAGTTGCTTTTGTGAATGCTAATTCATGCTGATGTGTTTGCTGGTTTTTTATATCAACATATTGCATCAGCGCAACATCTTCTTTTATTTCTATTGAAGTAATACTAACCGTAAACACAAATCCATCACGGTTCATTAAAAGATCATTATGCTTGTCGCCGTCTCCGGTGAATTGATGAAAATGAAGAATATCATTTTGCGAAGGCGATGGATTTTTCTTCAGCCATTCTTCAAACCATTTTTTTCTTTTATTAATAGTTTGTTCATCATACAAAGTAACTGATGACCAAATATGCGGCTCATGAATATTTAATGCTGAATGATATTTTTTTTCGCCATTCCATCTGCATTCAAACAATTTTTCTTCATCAAAAATAATCGCAGTGAAAGGCTCAATGTTTTTTAAATCTGTTTGAAGAAAATTATTATAAGGGTTTTCATCATCAATCAAATCTATCAACACCAATCCACGGCTTTTTTTGTAAGGCGGTTTCGGTTCATGCTTTATTAATCCACCATTCAAAAAAACAATCACGTTGCCATTCTCGTGCGCTGCAAACCATGTGCCGCCTGCATCCGCATCTTTCGGGAATAATATTTTTCCTGTTCTTGCATCGTGCAATGATGGAGGAATAGCCGGCGAACGCCAATGCTTCTCATCTCTGTTGGATGTGATAATAATTTTATTATTGACCGGAATAAATGTTACTGTGCACATTGCTTGCGATACTTAATGGTAGATGCGGCAACACCAAAATTTTCAGGCACTGAAATGTTGCTTACTTCGCCAATGCCTGTGCGTATTAAAGCCATGTGATGAATTGTGTGCTCAAGATTGTAAGCAATTTCCCTATAATAATTTGTTGTTAGCGTAAGCTGCTCATTTGAGATATCATCATAACAAGCTTCAAGCATCAATTCTTTATTTGGCTTATTTAAAGCAGCATAAATCTCATTCAATAATTTTTCAGCGATTTTTTTATCGCTCTCAATCAAAACATCGCGTTTTCTTTTTTCATAATTCACTGTGCCATCATCGTAACCTTTTTCAAGGCATTGAAATAATTCAATAATGTGGCGCACATGCTGGCCAATTGTATTATTGCGCAAAGTCTTGCACTGTTGCGCATATTCGCTCTCAGTCAATTGCTGCAACGTAGCTGCCAATTGCACAAACACATTATTAACTGCTTGCTGTAATTGCATAGATTGTTTGTGTTTATGAATGTAAGATTATTTTTTCGCTGTTATGTCCAAATCAATTGTAACATTATCTGATATGGTGCTCGACCCTCCTACTTTAAAATCTTTTCTGTTGATCTTAAATTCTCCTTTAAATATATAGCCGCCGTCAATTGGTGTTGCAGTAAATGGAAAGGAGATTTCTTTTGTTTCTCCTTTGATCTCAAGATTTCCGAAAATAAATAAAGTGCCTGCTTTGTTCGATGACGTTACTTTCGTAGATACGAAACGGATTCTCGGGTGGTTTTTTATATCAAAATAAGTGTCTTCCCGAAGGTGATTATCTCTCATATCGTTATCCGTATTGATAGTATTTGCGTCAATGCTCACATCAAATTTTGCAGCCGCATAATTTGCTGCATCAAATTCAATCGTTCCTTTTAATCCTTTAAAAGAACCATCAACATTAAAGCCAAAATTCTTTACTTTAAATCCTACTTTCGAACTTTCTTCAACCGGAGTTAATGCCTGTGCAATTGCAGATCCCGTCACGAAAATTATCGCCAAAAAAAATAAAAGCCTTTTCATAATATCCCGTTTAATAATAGACAAAATTATTGTCTCTCAGTTTAAGATAATCCCCGATTGTTATGAATGGCATGAGCAACTGAAAATTATTGCAATTTCTTCAACGGTAATAAACTTAATAATTGTTTTCTATAAAACAAAACCAGGATTGCGCAAGATAAAAACGCAGTAAGCGCATAAATGAACAACCATGCATCTCCATCCCACACAATACCTAATTTGGTAAGATGAAAGAACAACGCGCCTGCCATTAAACCCATTCCCAACAAAGCTCCATAGCCTGTTGTGCGCGGATACAGAATCAATATAGATGCTATCAATTCAAAAATGCCGGTGCCAATTCTTCCCCATGGTTCCATTCCTAATTCAGTAAATAATCTTTTTGATTGTTCGTGTCCGGTGAACTTATAATACAAGGTCATTAACATTATTCCAGCAGCAAGCAACCGGAGTATCCATAAAAAAACATTAGTGAATTTCATGATGATGTTTTATAAGGGTTATTAATGAAATAATTTGATCTAGAAATTTTATAACTCAAAAATAGAAACAGCTTTCGCCGTTTGCTGTCGCTTACGTGACATTCCCGCGCTTTTGTAATTTTTTAACATCCGGGAAACAAATCTGATGCCTGTTATATGATACCAGATTTTCTGTTTCAAGTTCGTTCAACATAGTCGTTACGGTTTGCCTGCTTGATCCGATGAGGCTTGCAATATCTTCGTGCGTAAGATAATTCGGCAGACAAAATTTTCCTTCTTTATCCTTGCCTGAATTCTGTTCGACAAGTTGCCATAAAAAATTTTCAAGCCTTTTCTTTACATCTTTATTCAACAGATTAACAAGGCGGTTTTGAATTTTTCGTAATTTAAAACCAACCCACTTGCTATACTTCAAAGCCATGTCTGGCCTGCGTGTCAGCAGTTTCTCAAAATCTTCCACGGCAAATGAACAAAGGCTGATATTGTTTTTATAAGCCTTCGCAAATTCACCATTTAGATTGTCGCGCTCCAATGTGAACTGCCCAAAAAAATCTCCCGGCTCAATAATCTCTTTCACCTTTTCATTGCCATCTTCATCTATATAACCTATTTTAATATAGCCTTGTTTCGCGAAATAAATTTTGTTGTGATTGTACGCTTCAAAATAAATGTATTGATCCTTCGGCACCTCCTTGAAATTGTCTTCCACTTTCAGCGCATGATATTCTTCATCGCTTAAATTGCGCCAGAGATCATAGTTCCTAATCAATAACATTTTATCTTCAACAGGCATGATGTTTTTTATTATAAAGTTACGAAAAGGGTTTTAAGGTTAAAGGTGTTAGGATTAGGGCTCTTAGGTTCAGCACAACAATAAATTGAAAAATCGTTTTGCAGCCCTTACGTCCTAAACCTTAAACCTTCTTGCCTTTTTTAATTAGATTTACGAAAAATTACAACAACATGGTTGTGCCAACAATGGCTGAGTTGTTTGCTAAAGGAGAAACGCCCGAAATTTTATTTTGGGTTGGCTGCGCCGGGTCTTTTGACCAGCGTGCGCAAAAAATTACCAAAGCATTTGCGATGATACTCGATAAAGCCGGAATTAAATACGCTATTCTTGGCAAAGAAGAAATGTGCACTGGTGATCCTGTGCGCAGAGCGGGCAATGAATTTATGTTCCAGATGATGGCTTATCAAAATATTCAAACGCTGAATAATTATTCAGTAAAAAAAATTGTTACTGCATGTCCGCATTGTTTTAATATTCTTAAAAATGAATATCCTGAATTAGGCGGCAATTATGAAGTGATCCATCACACAATTTTCTTGCAACAATTAATCGACGAAGGAAAAATAAAATTAAAAGAAGGTGGCGCATTCAAAGGAAAACGCATCACTTATCATGATAGCTGTTATCTCGGCAGAGCGAATAATATTTACAAAGCACCTCGAAAAGTTTTAGAAGCATTGGATGCAGAACTTGTTGAAATGAAAAGATGCAAAAGCAAAGGCTTGTGCTGTGGCGCAGGCGGAGCACAAATGTTTAAAGAAGAAGAAAAAGGCACAACAAGAATAGATTTTGAAAGAAGCGCAGAAGCCATTGCAACAGGCGCAAATATTATAGCATCAGCTTGTCCTTTCTGCAACACCATGATGACCGATGGAGTTAAGAATAAGGAAAAAGAAGATGATGTTAAAGTAATGGATGTGGCGGAATTGATTGCAGCTTCGATTGCTTAAAAAAAATAACCACAGAGACGCAAAGGCACTGACAATAGACTATTTGCTTCTGCGTCTCCCTGTCTCTGCGGTTAAATATTCAGAGGCGACTTTTATGCGTGCTTTTCTGTGCAATCTGCGGCGAAAAAATATACTTAATTTTGCAAAATGAATTTAGATTATAAAGAACTTCTCCCAAAAGATTTCGATAAAAGTTCCAGAGTCTGGATCTATCAAAGCAATCGCCTGTTCACATTTGGCGAAGCTTTGCAGATTGAAGATCTCTTAAATAATTTTGCGAAGAATTGGCAATCGCACGGCGCACCGGTAAAAGGTTATGCGAATTTATTTTTCGGGCAGTTTATTATTTTGATGGCTGATGAATCCCCAACTGGTGTGAGTGGATGCAGCACCGACAGTTCTGTGAGATTAATAAAAGAAATTGAGCAATTGTTCAATGTTAATCTTTTCGACAGACTGCTTCTTGCATTCTTAATAAAAGAAAAAGTGCAGTTGCTGCCATTAGCGCAAATAAATTATTCAGTTGAAAATAATTTCATAAACGAAGAAACGATTTACTTCAACAACACTGTGCTGACAAAAGAAGAACTGGAAAGCAAATGGATGATACCCGTAAAACAAAGCTGGCTCGCTAAAAAAATCAATAGCTTTCAAAATCAATAACTGGTTATCAGTTACAAAAAAACAATTTCTGTTTTCTCAAATTGCCTTAATTTAACATCCTTAAAATTTTAAAATTATGAAAAAGCTATTCTCAACACTGTTAGCCGTTACTATTTTATTTGTGGGCATTAATGCGCACGCGCAAACTACCGCAGCCAAGGATTCTGCAAAAGCTGCAAAAAAAGCTGCAAAGGCAGAAAAAAAAGCGGAGAAAGCAAAAGCAGCAACTACCACTACAACTCCACCTGCTCCTGCTCCCGCTGTGAAACCTGCGCCAGCACCAACTCCTGCGGTAAAACCTGCGACTACCCCAAAAACAGTTACGCAAGGCGTTAATAAGACAGCAGACAAAGCTGTTGGTACCGATGCAAAAGGAAGAACAATTTATGAAGGCCCGAAAGGCGGAAGATACACGCTGACTCCGGCAGGAAATAAAGAATATATTAAAAAAGGAAGCTAATTTTATATCACAACAAATAAAACAGGAAGAATTTATTTTAAAATTTTTCCTGTTTTAAAATAAGCGGCAGTAGCTCAGTTGGTAGAGCATCAGCTTCCCAAGCTGAGGGTCGAGAGTTCGAGCCTCTTTTGCCGCTCTTCTGAAACCCGCTACCATTGCGGGTTTCAGCTTTATAAAATCTTACAGAGATACGATGGGAACTAAAAAATATATCAAATATCGCCCTGCCAATGTAAGGCTTGACAATCGGTTTTGGAGTTAACAAAAGAGCTAGCTTTAATATGCAAGGGGAATTATTGAAGCCATCAATCAAATTAACGACAATGCGCAACCTGAGTTTAATATTTTTTCTTGTGCCTTCCTTATTATTTTCGCAAACCTTACCAAGGTTCGAAAAAGATACTCTATATGCTTCTTGCGGCTACAAGATTTATAAAGGCCAGATATGACAATTTGCAAACGGCACAGGAGGAGGAGGCAAATTCAGGTTCGTAAAAATTTATACAGATAGCAAGCATATCGCTAATAACAAAGTGCTTGTGAAGAAACTTGAAAAAGTGATAGTATCAGCATTGGGCAACGAGTACATAAAATTGGAAGGTTCTATACTTTATAAAGATGGTACTACCGACCGGATAGAATTATCTGTAAATTTTGATAAAGCGATCGAAGGTTACCCAGGCTTGTGCTGTGAGCTTACTGTACCTGACGAGTTCAAGAATAAGACTTCAGGGAGCCTGCTAGACCAGATAAAAAAGTTGAAAGGATTGCTTGATGATAATGCAATAACACAACAGGAATATGATTCTCTTAAAAAATCATTGCTATCAAATCACAATTAACGGTCATGTGTAAACGATTACTATTCGCAATAGCCTTTTTGCCCTTAGTTTGCATTGCTCAACAAAATGATTTCGGGCATGTATCAAACGACACTTTGTATTTGAATAACGGCTCTCATTTCACAAAAGGCGATGTTGTGCATCTTGGCTATGGCTCTAATGGTTTCAAAGGTTTTGAGTTCATTTCGCTTTCGCCATATTCTCTTGCAGGCCCACAAAAACTTGGGTCCGCATGGGCGAACCACACCATGACGGTAAAAAAAATAGAGTTTGCTGGAGCCAAAAAGACAGGCAAATCATTTTATATCGTGCTCGCTGGTGGCAATCTTTCGCCATATTGGTGCGATATAAATTCCGCTATGGAAACTGGCGAAGTGATTGTATCTGGCATAAATGATAAAAAAGCATTAGCAGGAAAAGAATCATCGACAAAAGAAAGCCCGTTAGATCAGTTGAAAAAACTCACAGACCTTCTGGATGCCGGAGCGATAAACCAGCATGAGTATGATTCGTTGAAGAACTCTATCTTAAAAGGCAATAACTAACGTCAACGAATAACCTAAGTTTATAGCGTAGACACTGGCAACAAGTTTTTCCAAAGTTCAGGATTTTAGAAAAGCTTTATTTCTTATCCTCAAAAGGCTTTGAAAAAAATTCATCCACTCTTTTATTGAATTCATCTTTATGTTCAATCAAAGTGCCATGGCCAGAATTTGGCACAATCCATAAACTGGCATGAGGAATATTTTGATAGATGGCTTTTGTATGTTCAACCTTGATCAGATCATGATCGCCGCCAATAATAAATGAAGGACATTTGATGGCGCTCAATTGTTGCAAAGAAATATTTGGTTGAAACCAATCGAGCAGAAACATCTTCCAGTCGTTTTTTTGTTTTGCAGAAAAATTTTTTGTGCTGGCTGTTTCAAAAGTATTTTTTTCATCTTTCCAAAGGGAAGAAATAATCGCTGTAGAATCAGGCCAAAGATTTGCGCCGGTTGATGCAAGCTTTATCACTTTTTCAGGATGCCGCATAGCAAGCAGCAGCGCATTAATGCCACCATCGCTCCAGCCTAAAACATAAGCGGAATCGATATGCAGCGCATCAAGCAAAGCCGCTTCATCATCAGCCATCATTTCAAAACTCAATGAATCGTTTGTATCAATTGTTTTTCCTTGTGCGCGACTGTCCAAAAGAATCACTTTATATTTTGCGGAGAAATAAGGAATATTATTTGCAAAAGCTTTCATCGAACCTCCGTTGCCATGAATCATTAATAGCGGTCTGCCTTCGCCATAAATCTCGCAATATATTTTTATCCCACGGACATCATAATATTTTCCAACAGCATTATTATTTCCATAATCAATTTTGGACTGACAGGAAGTACATAACGCAGCTAAAAAAAGAATCTGTAGCAATAAAATTGATTTCATTTTATAAATCTTTACTAATAAATTATTCTAATCGAATTCTATCATTGCTTTAATAACTCCATTTGCAGGATTTAATAAATCCGGGAATTTGTCTTTCACTTCATCAAACTTCATTCTGTGCGTAATATAATTCTTCGGATCAATCAATCCTTTTTTTACACAATTCATTACATGTTCAAAATCATTTCGTGTTGCATTTCGGCTACTCATCAACGTTGCTTCGCGCTTATGAAATTCAGGATGGCTGAAACTGATTTCTTCTTTTTGCAATCCTACAAGCACAAACGTTCCACCATGAGCAATAAATTGAAATGCATTATTGATTGCTCTTAAATTTCCTGTTGCATCAAACACGGCATCTGGCATATCGCCATTCGTAACTTCTCTCAATTGTTCTAACACATCCGATGAAGCTGCATTGATAATATGCTCAACACGCAATGACTCTTCACAAAATTTCAACCTGTTTTTATTCACATCCATCATTATCACTTCTGCGCCTGCAATCCGTGCAAGCTCCATTGTTGCAAGACCGATTGGCCCGGCACCAATTATCAATGCAAAATTATTTTCTTTGATTTCTGCCCGGCGAACTGCATGCACACCAATAGAAAACGGCTCAATAAGTGCAAGTTCATCCAAACTTAAATTTTCTCCATGCAATAAAGAAGAAGACGGCACTGAAAAATATTCAACCATTCCTCCATCAACATGAACGCCGCACACTTTTATATTCACACAGCAATTTGGTTTGCCGTTTCTGCAAGCAACACATTTGTTACAATTGAAATAAGGAATAAAAGTTACAGTCTCATTTTCTTCAAAACCTGGCGCATCCGTCTTCACAATTTCAGCAGCAATTTCATGACCTAATATTCTTGGGTAATTAAAATAGGGCTGCGTTCCTTCAAACGCATGCAGATCAGTGCCACAAACGCCAATGCGTTTTATTTTCAGCAAAGTGTTGCCAGGCCGCAGTTCCGGTTCATCAATATTTTTATATTCAAATAACCCGGGCTTTGTGCAAATAAGAGATTTCATGATTTTTGAATGATGCATTAAAGTAACTTATTTTGTTTTATCAATGGAGAAATTATTCATTCTTTTATAAAACGTTAGTCAAAAAGGGTATTGATAACTATCTATTAAAAGATTCGATGTCACTAATGCTCACGACCTGACTATGAACTCCCAACTCTGAACTCCGAACTCTCCTTTCGTCTCAGAAAAATCCCGTTTCATCGCAACATTCTTCTGATTATATTTTTTGTGTTGTTACTTTAGCATTATGAAACAGCCATGGTATTCCAGAAAATGGGTCGTCATTGCATTGCATATTTCTGCGTGGGCATTATTATTTTCATTGCCATTTCTTCTTCGCCCTTCTTACGAAAATAATGCAGCTCATAGGGAACAACACAATGATGATTTCAATTCTTTATTAAAATACATTTTGAATGATTTATTATGGATCTCATTTTTTTATTTGAATGCTTATGTGCTGATCCCGCGGTTCATCTACAAAAAAAAATATTGGGAATATTCATTATTACAAATAGCAATTATAATTGCATTGATCGCTTCCGACTGGATACTTTTTGAAATATTTATTAAAGGGAGAACTTTCCAATTAAGACCAGCAATCTTATTTGCTATTTTTCCTTACCTCTTTATTTTAGCTGCCAGCACTGCATTTCAGATGATTCGAGATAAAATGAAAGCGGATCAGTTAATAAAAGAAAAAGAAAATGAGAACCTGAAAACAGAGCTCTCCTTTTTGCGCTCACAGGTAAGCCCGCATTTTATGTTCAATGTTTTGAATAATATGGTTGCGCTGGCAAGAAAAAAATCAGACATTTTAGAACCTTCATTAATAAAATTATCTTCATTAATGCGATACATGCTTTATGAAGCAGATGAAGAGAAAGTGCCGCTGGAAAAAGAAACAGAATATTTGCAAAGTTATATTGACCTGCAGCAGCAAAGGTTTGGAAAGAATGTTGCCGTGAATTTTTCCGCAGAAAAAACTGATAACAATTATGATATCGAGCCAATGTTATTGATACCGTTTGTTGAGAATGCATTTAAGCACGGAACAGGTATGATCGCAGATGCAAGCATTGATATTAATTTGCGAGTAAAAAATAATATGCTTCAATTTACAGTGCGCAATAAATACGATCCGGCTTCGCAAGAAATAAAAGACAAGACATCCGGCATTGGCATGGTAAATGTAAAAAGGCGTTTAAATTTATTATATGGCGGCAACCATTCACTTTTCATCACAAAAAATGATGGTTGGTTCACGGTGTCGCTTCAATTAAATCTTCACTGATGCTTCGTTGTATCGCTGTTGACGATGAGCCGCTCGCGCTCGAACTGCTGGAAGATAATATCAGCAATCTTCCTTATCTGGAGCTTGTTGCCAAATGCAGCAATGCAATGGAAGCAATGAAAATTTTGCAATCGCAAACCATCGATCTGATTTTTCTTGACATACAAATGCCAGGGTTGACAGGCTTGCAATTCATACAAAGCCTTTCTCAAAAACCGATGATCGTTCTTGTTACTGCTTATGAAAAATTTGCGCTCGAAGGTTTTAATCTCAATGTGGTCGATTATCTCGTCAAGCCAGTTGCGCTTGAAAGATTTGTGAAAGCATGCAACAAAGCATGGGAGCTTCATCAATTAAAAACAACTGGGAATCAAATTGGTGCTGCTGCGCCGGATTATTTTTTTGTGAATGTCGATTACAGTCTTTTAAAAATCACATTCGCGGATATTGTTTGGATCGAAGGATTGAAAGATTATATTAAGATTCATTTGAAAAGCAGTACCAAAGCGGTTATCACACGCATGAGCATGAAAGCGATGGAAGAACAATTGCCAGCGCAAAAATTTATTAGAATACATAAATCATATATTGTTTCGATTGAACATATCACTGCAATAAGAAAAAATAGCGTGTTCATGGGAACGATGGAGCTTCCAGTTGGAGAAAGTTATAGAGATGCAGTAACTGCGCTTACTAATAATCAGTGACAGTCGTGATGGAAATGGGAATAATCAATGTTCAATTCTCAATGAAGATTCTTACTTGAATATTGAATGTTGAGTATTGAACATTGAATATTTTACAGTGACTGCATCAAACATTTATTTGCCCTTCTTAAAAAAACTTGCACATTAATTTTCATTCGCATAACTTTTCGACATGAACCTTTCCATAAAATTTTTATCTACTGCTTAAAAAGCAAAATCAACATTTATGAGGAAAACAAAAACGATTGCAAAAGCAATTTTATTTATCGCATTAATAACAGCTATTATTAATAAAACAATTGCTCAGGACAAAATATCGTTGCCAAAACTTGGCAAAAATTCAATAAAAGAAGTGATTGCTGCGATGACGCTTGAAGAAAAAGCGAAATTCGTTGTAGGCAACGGTTTTAAAATGCCTGACACCGAACCACAAGGCCCAACAGTAGGGCAAACACAAGATAAAGTTGCAGGTGCTGCGGGAACTACATTTGCGATACCAAGATTAGGTATTCCAACAATAGTGGTTTCGGACGGACCTGCCGGCGTGCGAATTGATTCAATCAGAAACGATGATCATTCGAAAACATATTATGCAACAGCATGGCCTGTCGGCACGCTCCTCGCCTCTTCGTGGGACACTGCTCTGGTTAGAAAAACAGGCGCAGCATTTGGTAATGAAGTGCTCGAATATGGAGTAGATGTTTTGTTAGGGCCTGGCATGAACATTCAGCGAAATCCTTTAGGCGGAAGAAATTTTGAATACTATTCTGAAGATCCTGTTGTTAGCGGCAACATTGCAGCCGCATTGGTGAATGGCATACAAAGCAATGGTGTCGGCACTTCCATCAAACACTTTGCTGCCAATAATGAGGAAACAGATAGAAATACTATCAACACAATTGTGAGCGAAAGAGCGTTGAGAGAAATTTATTTGAAAGGATTTGAGATCGCTACAAAAAAATCAAATCCCTGGACAGTGATGAGCTCATATAATTTAATCAATGGAACCTACACTTCTCAAAGCAATGATTTGCTCATAAAAATTTTAAGAAAAGATTGGAACTATAAAGGTTTTGTGATGACAGATTGGTTTGGTGGCAAAGATCCTGTTGCGCAAATGAAAGCAGGAAATAATCTTTTAATGCCTGGCACAGAAAATCAAACAAAAAAAATAATTGATGCTGTGAAAGATGGAACGCTCGACGAAAAAATGCTGGATGAAAATGTTGCCGGCATTTTAAATATCATTCTGAAATCACCTGCTTTTAAAGGATATAAATTTTCTGACAAACCAGATTTGAAAAAACATGCTGAGATATCAAGAAGTGCAGCCACTGAAGGTATGGTGTTGCTAAAAAACAATGGTAATGCTTTGCCATTAAATAAAAGCGTTCAAAAAATTGCGTTGTTTGGCATTAATGGTTACGAGCTGATTGCCGGCGGCACGGGCAGCGGAGATGTGAACAAAGCATACAAAGTTTCTCTTGCAGAAGGATTATCTAACGCAGGTTATGTGATAGATGATAATCTGAAAAGTATTTTAGAAGGTTATCTGTCTGATCAAAAAGCCAAGCGGCCAAAGAAAAGTTTTTTCGAAGAATTTAGAAATCCATCTCCTCCTATTCCTGAATTAATTGCAGATAATGATTTGATCACTAAAAAAGCTGCTGATAATGATATCGCCATTGTTGCCGTTGGAAGAAATGCCGGAGAAGGCAAAGACAGAAAATTGGAAGGTGATTATTATCTCACTGAAACAGAAAAAATACAGATAAAAAATGTGTCGAATGTTTTTCATGCACAGAATAAAAAAGTAATTGTTGTGCTGAACATTGGTGGTGTGATTGATGTGATCGAATGGAGAGATGCACCAGACGCCATTCTGCTTGCGTGGCAACCAGGGCTTGAAGGCGGCAACGCAATCACTGATGTACTGAGCGGCAAAGTAAATCCATCCGGCAAGCTGGCTACAACTTTTCCTGCAGCTTATAATGATGTGCCCTCTGCAAAAAATTTCCCTGGCAAAGAGTTTCCTGAAAAAGCAACTACAGGCGGCTTCATGGGCAAACAAATTCCTGCTGAAGTTACTTACGAAGAAGGCATTTATGTTGGCTATCGTTATTACAATACTTTTAATGTTAAGACTGCTTATGAATTTGGTTATGGTTTATCATACACAAATTTCAATTATAGCAACCTCACATTAAGCTCTTCAATATTTAGCGGAAAGATTATTGCAACAGTTACCATTACGAATAGTGGCTCAGTTGCAGGTAAAGAAGTAGTGCAATTATATTTAAACGCGCCGGCAAAAAAAACAGATAAGCCTTCAGAAGAATTGAAAGCATTTGCAAAAACAAACTTGTTACAGCCGGGAAAATCACAAACACTGAAATTTGTTATCAATGCATCTGATCTTGCTTCGTTCGATGCAAATACTTCATCATGGGTTGCAGAAGCAGGCACTTACACTGTTAAGATTGGCGCTTCATCAACAAACATCAAACAAACAAAAACATTTAATCTTGCTAAAGAGTTAGTTACAGAAAAAACGACCAAATCGTTAACTCCTCAAGTAGAAATAAATGAGTTGAAAAATAAATAGAGAGAATTCTTTCTTCTAATAAAATAAAAAAGCAGGCATTGATAAGTGCCTGCTTTTTATTTTATGATTAATATTTTTATTGCTGCATTCCCTGCGTCGCATCACCTCCGGATGTGTTCATATTTTTTCTTTTGAACAAAGACACATCCATCTTTCCAAATCTGTATGTGAAATTCAGGCGAAGCATTTGCGGGTCTCTTAAGCGATTATAATCCTGCACAAAGAATGCGCTTTCAGAATGCTGATCAGATTTTCTTGTTCTGAAAATATCACTGAAACTTAGGCTCACTGTTGCTGCATCATTTTTTAAAAAGCTTTTGCTGATTGCCGCATCCACGCTGTAGAAAGAATGGATATAACCCTGAGATGCGCTCTGCGACTGCATTCCCGGAGGGCCGCCCATATTGTTGTTGTTTGTGTTAACAGGCAAATTTGTTTTTGATTGATAGAGACCTGTTAATTGCAATTTGAATTTTGCTGGTAGCTTGAAATTATTATTAAGCTTGCCAAACCAGCTCCACAATGCATCCTGCGAACTGCCGCTGACATTATTGGTATTGATTTTTGAATTGTACACATTAATGTTTGTCGTAAAATCCCACCACTTTGCAACATTAAAAACTGTCGTTACTTCGGCACCAACTGTGTAGCTGGAATTTGCATTTACATAAGTGTTGATGAGATCTTGCTTGCCCGTCAATTCATTTAGCGCAGTATCAAGATATCTCGTTATCAAATTACTTGTGTGCTTATAATAAACCGATGCAAGGATTGTGTTGTTATGCTGTAAAGTTTTTAAGTAAGAAAATTCAAATGAATTAGTGAACTCAGGAACAAGATTTGGATTGCCTCTCGTAATATTCAAACTGTCAGTATAATCAGTATAAGGAATCAGTTGAAAAAAGTTTGGCCTGTTTATTCTGCGAGTGTAGCTCAACTGCAATTCCTGATTGCCGCTAAATTTCTGGCTGAGAAATACCGAAGGAAATAAACTGATCGGATAACTATTGCTGAAATGTTGTTTTGTTGTGATAAGATCGCCGGAATAACTCGAGCTCTCTGCGCGAAGCCCTATCTGATAACCAAAATTTTTGATAGCGCTTGTCATTGAAACATAACCTGCATAAATATTATTCGTGTTATTATAATTTGTTGAAGCAGCAGGTGATAATAAAAAACTATTTGAAGAATCATTGAAAAAATAATTATCATTTATATTAACCAGCTTCTGATTCTGCAATCTCAAACCTGCTTCCAGCTTGGTTTTCGTGCTGAGCGGTTTCACATAATCAGTTTGAACCGTAAGAAATTGATTATTGCCTTGACCGATTGTTTGTTGTTGGGAATTGCTTGCTATATCGCTGCCAGGCCCGTTGGAAAAATAATTAGTAAGATAAAAAGAGTTGTTGCTGTTCTTTCCCGAAAAATAATTCAAATCAGCCGTTAATGTTTCTCCTTCTTTTGGAAAAAGATGTTTGAAACCAAACTGCACACCGCTTGCATTGAATTCGCGATTGGTATTTGAATTGCGGTCACTATACAGAGATTTTATTCCGCTATTATATAAGCTGTCAGTTGTCGTGTTAAGAAAGTCTGTTGGCTTAAACTGACCATGAACTCTTATTCCTGCAAGAGAAAATGAAGTCCTGTTCGTCATAAAATAATCAATGCCTAATCTACCAAAAATAAATGCGCCGATATTTCTATTATAATCTGTTTGATGGATTGTAGATGATGTATCGCCAAAATTTGTGCGATCAGTTGTGCCATATGTTTTGCCTTTCATCTGGTTCACAAATGCGCTTGCGCCAACATTAAATTTTCCCTGGCGAACATTAAAATCGCCGCCGCCATTCACTGCACCATATTTATCAACACCAGCTCGAACATTACCATTGTATCCTGTCTTCCTGTTCTTCTTTAAAATAATATTTAATATTCCCGAGCCGCCGCCCGATGCATCATATTTCGCAGAAGGATTCGTGATCACTTCAACACTTTCAATGGCATCGGCAGGGATCTGATCAAGCGTTAATGTTGTTGGCCTTCCTTCAATATAAATTTGCGGCGTGCTGTTGCGCAGCGTAACGTTCCCGTCAATATCAACATTCACCGAAGGCACATTCTTCATCACATCCAATGCAGTGCCGCCTGCATTCACAATATCTTTTTCAACATTATACACTTTCTTGTCAATGTCCATTCTCAATGTCGGTTTGCTTGCAGTAACAGTTACTGTCTGCAATTGCTTCACATCATTCGCCAATTTTATATTTCCTAAATCTTTATCAAACGCATTCAATGCGCCCGACATATCGCCTTGCTTTGCCGGAGAACCAGCAGGCATCTGCATTTTGAAGCTCACCGATTGCTCAATTGGTTTGTATCCGGTTGCAGATATTTTCAATTTCAAATTCCCGAACATCGGTAATTCTTCAAAACTAAATTCACCGTTTGCTTTTGTAGTGAGCCCTTTCAACAAAACATCTTTTGTTTTTTTTGACGCAGTGTCAAAACGGTTTTGCACTAATATAACGGATACATCGCTGACAGGTTTGCCTGCACTGTCCACCAACTTTCCATAAATGTGCCCAATGCTTGGCGGCTTGCCATTGCCCGGTATTCCGCCTGGCATCTGTGCAAAAACTGAAAACTTTAAACTGATCGCTGCGAGAAGAAGTAAAATCTTTTTCATAAATAGTTATTTTAACAGGCGCAAAACTATTCTGTAACTATTGATGAAATCGGCAAATGAGACAATAAGCAGAAATGTTGCGACGAAAAAGGAAATGAAGGAGATTGCAAAAGTTTCTAGGATACCAGCATCAGTTTTCATGGCATCATCGTTGCGTCGCAATCCGTTCATCTGTAATGCTACTATTGAGCTTTAGTATCCTCCGCAATTTTCATCACAAACAAAACCAACTAGCGAGGTAAATCACAGAGTGCCTCAGAGAAACTCTGTGGCAAAAATATTTTTATCCTTCACCATAATAAAAAAAATTAACTTTATTATACCCACGATAATCAATCATCTTCAATCTAAAAAAATGAAAAAGATATTTTTCTTCATACCATTAATTGCGATCTCTCTTTTATCATCTACTTCATTTTCGCAGGTGATGACTAAGGAAACTCAATCGGCAACCACACCTTCGCAAGCTTTGGAAAAATTAAAAATGGGCAATGAAAGATTTGTGCAAAACACATTGAAGCCGAGAAACTGGAACACAAAAGTTCATTTAACTGCCAAAGAACAATATCCTTTTGCAACTATTTTAGGATGCATGGATTCAAGA
>Ga0207057_1132_pt1 | contig 17379 bp, 18 predicted proteins | sample Alteio_BWMinCont_33_FD_153265 | JGI IMG/M metagenome (GOLD analysis project Ga0207057, IMG submission 153265) | Enriched cells from forest soil in Barre Woods Harvard Forest LTER site, Petersham, Massachusetts, United States -... | ecosystem: Environmental > Terrestrial > Soil > Temperate forest >... | reverse complement strand
CTGCGTTGGGATGATAAGGCAAAGTTTCTGTGAACAAAAAATGAATGCATTCATCGGGATCAAAATCAATTTCATTTGTATTGTTCAGCGATAGCTTCTTTGTAGTTTTTATAATGTTGATTTTCTCATCAATCTTATTTACATCAAAAGTGACCGGGTCATCTCCACAAAGACCTAATTGAATAGCGATATCTGTTCCATGGCCTTTGCCGGTTTTTGCGAGCGAGCCATAAAGCAATATTTCTACGCTCTGAACATCAGATATTTTTTTTGTTTTTTGCAATGAAGAAAGAAAACGTTGCGCTGCTCTCCATGGGCCTAATGTGTGTGAGCTTGATGGGCCGATGCCTATCTTGAAAATATCGAATACTGAAATCGCTTCGTGTGGCAAGTAATTAAGTTTGAAACAAAATTACGTGAAATGGATTTGATAAAGGTTAGCCACAGATTGCACGGATTATCACAGAAAATGTTTCACGGGTTTATCTCAGTTAGCAATTATCAAGAAAATGAAATGAGATTTTCAGAAATGTAATCACAGGTTCACGATGTCTATTTTCTCATCTGTGTTTTTCTGTGCAATCTGTGGCAAAACAATGATAAAAAAAGCCCCGAAAGTAAATCCGGGGCGGGTAGCAGGTAGTTAATAGTTACGGTTACTGAACATTAAGAAGGTTGATATCATAAACCAAAATCGAGTTAGCAGGAACCACAATCAGCTCATTTTTTGGAACCGAGCCAAAACCCAATGTTGGGGGTATATATAATTTAATTTCTCCACCATTCGAAATAAGAGGTAAGCCTTGTTTCCATCCGGGTATTAACCCACCCAAAGTAAACAGGGCATCAGTTTCCTGATCAAATACAGATCCGTTAATTAATTTTCCTATGGATGTCACTGTAATTCTTGAACATACTCCCGGAACTGTGCCATAGCCTGAACTAACAATATTATAATAGAACCCGCTCGGATGCAACGTTGCTGTTACTCCTATTGAATCGAGATATTTTTTAACTGCTTGTTGCTCGGTCGTCGGCGCTACTGTTGTATCATTCTGGTAACTACAGCCCGTATCTTTTTTGAAGCATGAAAAAAAACAAAGGGAGCCGGTTAAAAACAACAAAAACACTATTATCCGCATGCAAAAAATTTCTCCAAAAATATGTGGTTCAGGGTATAGACAATACAAAACTTCTTATTGCTGCAAAAGAAATTATTTTTTTTCTGCTTCGTCAAGGATGTCTTCTTTTGCTTGTTTCGAGAGGAGTTCCTGGTATTGCTGCTCGCGCATGTCCCACTGATGACGCTTTGAAAAGATTGCTACAAACGCGATGATCACAATCATAGCGATTATTAAAACGAGTGGGTTGAAGTCGGGTGTGTTGCTCATCATAGCAGCACGTTTGTACCAACCGGAGAAAAAATTAATACAAATCGGTATGGCAAACAAAAGCCCGATAGGAATACCTATCAGCAATTGCTTCAGCGTTCTTTTCTGGCTATCGCGATTGCGCTGCCAATAATCAATAAAATCTTTTTCCTGTTGAGTAAGCATATATTATTTGAGCAGCAAAGGTAATAATGAAACATGTTATCATTTAAAGCAGATAAAATGCATAATAATTTCTTTTGCATTGTGTTGTATCGGAAAAATTTTATCATTAAATTGTGCCATAAATCCATTCATTTTGAAATTACCTCAACTTCTTGCACATTTTCTTTACCAGAACAAAACGCTGCCACTTGCCGGAATCGGCGTTTTTACTTTAGATCCCTCAACGGTTATTCCCGAACAAAATGAAAAAGAACAGCCACAAATTGTGCAGGGCATTCAATTTGATAATATCGCCGTTTTAAAACCAGATCCTGATCTTATTGAATTTATACATAAGTACACCAACAAAATGAAACCGCTTGCCGAGTCTGACCTTGACTCCTATCTCCGGCTTGGCATACAGTTGTTGAATATTGGCAAACCATTTTATCTTGAAGGAATCGGCTCAATTCTTAAGAATAATGAAGGGAAGTATGAATTTGTGCCTGGCGAATACAGCACAGTAAAACTGAGTTTGCCCGGCGAAGAAAAAACGGAGGCTGCAGAAAAAAGAAAAAAAACATTTGATGAGCATGAAAAAGATTATGCGCCACAATCAAAAGCTGCAAAAAAAATCTTTTTGACTATTGGCATTATTGGCGGCATTGCTTTGATTGCGTGGGCTGGTTATAATTTGTATAAAAAGAAAACTATTCCAATTAACGGAAACGAAAACAGCAGTGTAGTACTTAAGGATGACACCACTACTGAGATAAAAGATGATACGCTTGCAAATGCTCCAGCTCATCCCGATTCAATTGCATTATTAAAGAAAAAAGATAGCATAGCGACAGCGGCTAAACAAATTGATTCAGGACAATACAAATTTGTGATATTAGCAACGGCAAATAAAAACAGGGCATTGAGGCGATACAATCAATTGCTCTCCTTCGATGTTAAAGTAAAAATGCAAACCAAAGATTCGTCCTTCTTCAAAATATATTTTACTATTCCTGCTGCTCCAAAAGACACTTTGCGAATTAAAGATTCGTTGAACAGTTACTACGCCACAAAAACAATCATCGAACAATAAACGCCATGAGCATCAGTGCTGCGTACTGGATCGAGAAGCTGCAACTAATCAAACATGTTGAAGGCGGCTATTACAAAGAAATTTACCGGTCATCCATAACCGTAAATAAGAATAATTTGCCTGAAGGTTTTCGTGGCAACCGGAATGTTTGCACAGATATTTATTTTTTATTAGAAAAGAAACAGTTCTCCGCATTCCACCGGATTGCTTCTGATGAGATTTGGCATTTTTATTATGGCGATGCATTGAGCATTTATGAAATAGAAACCGATGGAAAGATGATTGAGCATAAACTTGGAAGTAATCCAGAAGCTGGTGAAGTTTTTCAGACAGTTATCAAAGCAGGAAGCTGGTTTGCTTCTCGCGTGTCTAACGGCGATGGATATACGCTTGTTGGCTGCACTGTTTCTCCAGGTTTTGATTTTGAAGATTTTGAAATGGCAGAACAGAAATCACTGATTGAGAAATTCCCTCAGCATGAAAGCTTAATACTGCAATTAACAAGATAGATGTGGAAGCTATGAGCTATTAGCTTTGAGCCGTTGGTTTTGTTCGAAGCTCATAGCTCCCAGCTCGCCGCTTCAATAAACTACTCCACCTTTCATCACCAATTTTATTTTTCTCAACTGAGAAATATTTTCTGAAGGGTCGCCTTCCACTGCAATAATATCAGCAAGCAATCCAACTTTTATTCTCCCAACATTATTGCTGATTTTGAAAACATCAGCATTAACCGATGTTGCGGATTTTAAAACATCTAGCTGTTTCATTCCATAATCAACCATTGCTTCCATTTCACGAACATTATCACCATGCGCGAACACGCCTACATCGCCGCCCATGCAAATTATAACGCCAGCATCCAACGCATCTTTAAAACTTTTTCGTTTTGCTTTAATGCGATCTGGCTCGGCATCGATTCCTTTTCGCCATCCATGATATTGCTCAACTGCATCACCAGCAGCAATTGTTGGACAAAGTGCAATTCCTTTTTCTTTCATCATTTTAAAAATTTCTGGCGTGCCGTCATCGCCATGCTCAATAGTTGAAACGCCAGCAAGTATCGATCTTCTCATTCCTTCTGCTGTTGAAGAATGAACCACCACTTCTCTCCCGCTGCTATTGGCAACTTCAACGGCTTTTTTCAATTCATCTACAGTAAATGTTGGCTCTGCTTCTTTATTTAATCCCCAGCGATAATCAGCATAAATTTTTATCACATCTGCGCCTTTGCCAATTTGTGTGCGCACTTCTTTTATTAATGCATCGCTGCCATCAGCTTCTGCAGCGCCTTTCAGCACATCAATGTCTTCACGCAATTCTTTTGGCCCGTAACTTCCTGTTGCTACGATTGCACGTGTTGCAACAATCATACGTGGACCAGGTACAATTCCCTTTTCAATTGCTTGTTTCAAGCCTACATCATCATAGCCTGCGCCTTCAGTACCAAGATCGCGAACAGTTGTAAATCCAGCCATCAACGTTTTTTTTGCATGAACCGTCGCTCTTGCAACACGCTCTCCTCTTGGTTCTTTTAGCACCTGATCATTCCATGAAGTTTCATTATAAGGATGAAGGAATAAATGACTGTGGCCTTCTATTAATCCCGGAAGCAGCGTACAGTTTTTTAATTCTATTATTGTTGCATCTTTTTCTCCACCGATGTTTTCTCCAACAGCAATAATCTTATTATTTTTTACAAGAACATTCCAACCATTGTGCATTTGCTCACCATCAAAAACTCTTGCAGGTTTTAAAAGATAAGTTGTTTGTGAAAAAGAAAAACTTGTAATCAAGAAATTCAAGAAGACAAGAAATACAAGCTGTTTATAGAATAATTTCATTGTGTTAGTTTGAAGAAAAATTATTTTTTAATATCGAGTACTTCTATATCAAAAAGCAAAATGCTGTTTGGCGGAATCTTTTCAGCGCGTGCGCGGATCGAATACGCAAGTGCTGATGGAATGATCAATCTTATCTTGCCACCTTTTTTACATTTTGTTAAACCAATCTGCCAGCCTTTTATTAATCTGTTCAATGGAAAAGTTGCAGGCTTCTCTTTTGATTGATCAAACACTTCACCGTTAATCAACCAGCCTTTATAATTCACAGTCAGTGTATCATTAACATTCACAAAATCGCCATCGCCTTCTTTTAAGATTTTATAATATATACCATTAAAACTTCCTGTCGTATCCAACTTTCCTGCAGCTATCGAATCAAACATTTGCTTTTTATCTTTTTCAGCTTGCGCGGCGCTGTCAACATTTTTATATAAATCGATTGTTGGTTTTTCATTAGCGTTAATTCGTTTAAATTGTGTTCCATAATTCGTGTTGGTGTTTTTGAATCCGCCATTCCACAAATAAAATAAATTATTTTCCACTCCACCACCAAAGTCAAGCCTGTCAAGCGCCTTGCCGGTTGCATCGCATGAGAATATGCTTTCAGTCAACTCTCTCCAATCGCCATTTTCTGTTCTTATCCATTGATTGCTATAATTTGCTTTGCGATTAAGATTCCCATTCACACCCCAAAAATTTTCCAGGAAAGAATATAAATGCGTAAGATATTTTGCATCTTTCGGCGCTCGAAGACTTGCAATCAATTTCCATTTTTGCGATTCAGGAATAAAAAAATAACCGGTATAAATTGTTGTGTTCGATGCGCTGTCGGGCAAAGCAGTTACATAAAATTTATACGTTTCTCCGGCTTTCCAATTGTAAACAAAATGGCTGTGCCCGCCAGTTCCTTCATTGCCAAAATCTCCGGCAATCACATTCTCTCCTTTCCCAAATAGCTTCACTTTATTTTCATCGTTCACTTTATTTCTGTCAACCGCTTCATTGCCTGCATCCCAAACTGAAAAAATAATCCTTCTCTCATTTGCGCTGTTCACCTGCATGCCAAAATAGCCCCGTGAAAATCCACAAGCCATAAAATAAGAATACAACTGATCTGCATCTTTTGGAACTGTGACCTCATTATAAAACCCAATTGCTTTTGTTGTATCAGGCAACGGATAATTCAAATGCACGGAAGCTGCATTGCGTCTCATTTTTTTATTATAATGAATATCTTTTGCTGCATCACCGCTTAATTCGAGCGATTGAATATCTGCGATTGATTTGCCGAGCTTTTTTGCACAAAATATTTCGATATCATAAAATCCAATGGCAGAAATATTTACAGAACCAACAGTTATTTTTTTGAAATTTTCGCTTTGGGGAACATTGGCAGAAAAAATTTTGTCGGCAAGTTTCACTCTTACAATATTTCCCGCTGTTTTATTCTTTAATAATAAACTAAGATTCAACGAACCTGTATTTCGCAAATAAAAATAATAATGTATCTGCTGGCTTTTATTATCCCAATTATGAAGACCATCTTTTTCACTGAACAATATGCTTTCATCGTCTTCATTGCTTTTTTCTAACGGTATGGCATAACCGGTGAATGCAGGAATGCTGTAAAATTTCTGAGCCGCAATTTTGTTGAGCAATAAAAAAACAATAATGATGAATGAAGTTATTCGTCTGAAGTAGTGCATGATTTTTTTATAAGCATCAAACTTAAAGAAAAAGAGCGGGAAATATTTTTGCGGAGAATCTTCAAAAAAAGTGAAAGGTGTAAAAAGAAAAAAAGCACCAAGTTTGTTAATGTACTTGTTTAATTGCTTAAACTCATACACTCTTACTAACCCGATGCTTTCCAACTGAAACTCGACTTCCATGTTACTGTTTGTCTCGTCCCGATTGTAAATTGAAGATACATCCATCAAACATCGTTTTCCAAATTTTTTGTTGTTTTGTTATTCACTCGTTTTGCACTTAGTTATGCACATGCTGAAGTCGAGAGTTAGGAGTATGGAGTCAGAAAAATCGTGCATTGATTCTGCAGTCCTTTGTCTTCGGACATCCGATTTTTTTTGATACTGGCATTTGTTCTCTCTTCAACATCGTTGCGTCGCAATCCTTTCGTCTGTAGTGCTACTATTAAGCTCCGGTTTCAATTTCTAAATTGCAATATAAGTGTACTACAAAAATAATTTTCAAGTTGCCGCTGTAAAACTGAAGCTCAATATAGATTTACAAATTTACTAGTGCGATCCGCCGCGGCGGACAAGTTGCAAGAATGTCCAATAGAATTCCGATGCTGGTTACATAAAATAATAACTGGTACAATTAATGACAAACTGCAAACTATAAACTTCGTATCTTTGCGCCCGCTATGACACAAGAAAAATTAAATGATATGAAGCCCCGTCTCGCCGGGCTGAGGAGGTTTCTTTGACGTCGAGAACCGTCAGCAAAAAATAAATGAAGACAAGCAACTGACTTTATCTCCGGGCTTCTGGAATGATAATAAGCGCGCCACAGAAATTCTAAAGAACAATAAGGTGAACGAATATTGGGTGAAATTATATTCGCAGACAGAAACTGCTGTAGAAGATTTTGCCGTGCTTTTTGATTTCTGGAAAAGCGGCGATGCGACTGAAGAAGAAACAAAGGAAGCATACACAAAAGCATTGCAGAGTCTGGATGAAGCAGAATTTAAAAGCACGCTCAATCAACCAGAGGATGAATTGCCTGCTGTGCTGCAAATCAACAGTGGCGCGGGCGGAACGGAAAGCCAGGATTGGGCGGAGATGCTTGCGCGCATGTATCGCATGTACGGACAAAAACATGATTACACTGTTACAGAATTAGATTGGCAGGATGGTGATGGCGCAGGAATTAAAACTTGCTCGCTTCAATTTGATGGACCGTTTGCATATGGATTTTTAAAAGCAGAAAGTGGTGTGCATAGGCTTGTTCGCATCAGTCCTTTTGATAGCAATGCAAGAAGGCACACTTCTTTCGCCAGCGTATATGTATACCCGTTAATTGATGACACGATTCAAATTGAAGTGAGCCCGGCTGATGTGGAGTGGGCATTTTTCCGTAGCGGTGGCGCAGGCGGACAGAACGTGAACAAGGTGGAAACCGCTGTGCGACTAACTCACAAGCCAAGCGGCATTATTGTTGAATGCCAGCAAGCGCGAACACAAGGTGAGAACAGAGAGAAAGCGATGGCGATGTTGAAGAGCCGTTTGTATGAAGAAGAAATGCGAAAGCGCGACGCGATAAAAAATGCGAACAACGCAAGCAAGAAAAAAATTGAGTGGGGATCACAGATCCGTTCTTATGTTTTTCATCCATATAAAATGATAAAAGATCATCGCACCGATTATGAAGTTGGAAACGTGCAACCTGTGATGGATGGAGAGCTTGATGGTTTTATTAAAGCATATTTAATGAGCGAGAAAGAAATGAGCTCTTAAATGATAATCGATAAATATAAAATTCAAATTTATTTCCTTAACGTCCTGTAACTAAAAGTGGCGATACACGTTTAAACAAAAAACGCTCCTTTCATGAGGCGATACCATTTTTTGTTTTTCTTTTTTTTATATGGTTCTGCTTTCTCTCAATCAAATAAAGAATTGTCAGGGATTGTATTAAGCGGAAATACAAAAGAAACGTTGGCGGGCGCAAGTATCACTATCTATTCTACAAACAAAATTTCCGGGATTGTCTCGAATAAGGAAGGCAGATTCACCATTGCACCCAGCACTTTGTTTGATTCTCTTCGCGTGTCGATGGTTGGTCATTATTCAAAAACATTTTTCAACGATAAAATAAATAATCTGGCCTTACTTGAAGTAAGATTGGATATTGCTCCTTCTGAATTACAAGAAGTGGTGGTAAAACCAATTACTGCCATTGATGTCATTAAAAAAGCAATCACAAAAATTTCGACAAATCAACCGCAAGGTAATTTTGAGAACAGGGGGTTTTATCGTGAAATAATAAAAGACAAAGAGAATTATTTTTCAGTGGCTGAAGCTGTTTTTCTTGCACAATATTTCCCATCATCAAAAAATTATAAATTAAAACTTGAACAAGGAAGAAGCAAAGAAGATGTTGCTTATACAAGATTGTTTGAAGATTTCCATCCAGGTGGCGGGCCGCAGGCTGTAGCTGGTAATAGTTTTGTTACAAGTGTTCCTTCATTTCTGAATCTTAAAGAGATCAATAATTTTCATTACAAAATTGATTCGATGGTTCAGTTCGAGGGGCGATGGTTGTATCATATTAGTTTTGATCAGAAAGATGGTGTGAAAGAAGCGCTCGATAAAGGATATGTTTTAATAGAAACAGAAGATTATGCAGTAGTGAGATATGATGTAACGAATAGCCCGATGGGAGCACCTTATATGAAAAGCTTAACTGGTTCGGATAAAATATTTGCAGAGCTATTGAATATTGATTTTAAAAAATTGGATTGGAAACGCAGAGTTGATTTCACCAATATCAATAATAAATGGATAATGAGTTATGTCGAAACTGAATATGCAATCAGTTACAAGCAACCGAAAAAACGACTCGATCTGAATCTGACGATAAATATTGAACTCGCATTTACAGATTTATACAGAACAATCAATAAAGAAATAGAAAAAGGCGAAGAATGGAAGAGAAAAAATATTGTAGCGAACTTGCCTGCTGCATTCGATTCCGCTTTCTGGGGGAACAATAATATTATTTCTCCCACGGAACAAGTGAAAAATATCATAGCTGGTATCTCTAAAAATAATAATGATCTGCCTGTCGCATCTTCTTTGGAAGGCTGGCAATATTTGAATCGTAACCTTTTTGTTTCTTACAAAAGGAATGATACGATTACATTAATTCCAATAATGAAATGTAGTTGGGAAGATGAGCAAACAGGCGGTATGCTTTTCCGTGAAATGGATAGTAACTTTATTGCAGAGGCAGAAATAAACCTGATTAAAAATTCCGATAATAGCAGTTTGCCTGATAGAGGTTTTCAGCAAGGCGGAATTATTGTGCGGAGCGCAAATAATCCGAAAGAGAATTATGTGTTGCTATCCATGGGAACCGGCGGGAATCCAAACCCGAAAATATTTTTCAAGAGAACGGCTGATAATAAAAGCAGAACGGTGGTTGATAAAATTGATAGTATGAAAGGTTGGTTGCGAATTGAAAAATCAGGAAAGAAAATAATGGCATTTTTTAAAGAAAAGAACTCCAAAGATTATAAAAAAATTGGCGAGTATAATCTTGACTGGCTAAACGGAAAAGTGCAATTAGGTTTGGCAACCTTTGCGGCTTTTTCCGGTGATGGCCCGAAAATGAAACCAGATATGAAAGTGATTTTTTCAAAATTAAAAATCGAAGTGATGTGAAAAAATTTTTACTAACCATATTATTCGCAGGATTATTCGCAAATGTATTTGCTTGCTTAATACTTTTTATCACAGATGGAAAAACAATACTTGTTGGTAATCATGAAGACTGGTACGCACAAGATGCGGAAGTGACTTTTGTTCCAGCCGCTGGAAAAAAATATGGAATGCTGTATTTTGATTTCGCCAGTGAAAAAACCGCGCAAGGTGGAGTGAATACAACAGGATTATTTTTTGATGGCACAAGAACACCCTTCGCTCCTTACAATGATAATGACACAAAAGAAGATTGCAAATGTTATATCTGGAAAAAGATTTTGGAAGAATGTGCGACTGTAGATGAAGCTGTGACTTATATAAAAAAATATAAAATACCGGAGATAGAAGACGTGCATATTCTCTTTGCAGATAAAAAAGGCAATTCCGCTGTGATAGGTGTGTATGATGGTAAACTACAAATTCACAAAAGAAACGGAGATCATCAGTTGCTTACTAATTTCAATCTTACCAATCCTTCTTATGGTGATGAGCCACCATGCCAGCGCTTTGCAACTGCTGATAAAATGCTTGCGGTCGATTCATCCGTCACGATTGAAAATTTAGAAAGAATTTTATCAAAAACACACCAGGATAAACTAACTGTTTATTCAAATATCTACAATCTCAATTCGGGAGAAGTGTATGTTTATAGTCATGCAAATTTCACAAAGAAAATAAAGTTGAATCTGCAACAGGAATTAAAAAAAGGAAGGCATGCTGTAAGCATAGCATCGTTCTTTAAATAACGGTTTCTTTTCTTCCAAATCATGTTCCATCAAAACTTTTTGATGTTCAAGAGTGGCTTATCTTTGCAGCCTAAAAATTTATTATGAGTTTAGGAACGTTTTCTTACCCGCTTCCGGTTAATGAGCCGGTTCACAACTACGCACCAGGATCGAAAGAAAAAGAAATATTGAAAAAGACTTTGCAGGAATTGAAAAATGCAGAGTATGATATACCAATGTATATCGGTGGTAAAGAAGTGCGCACCGGAAAAAAAATTGCGTTGCATCCGCCGCATGAAATAGCACATACCCTCGGATATTATCATGAGGGAAATGAAAAGCACGTCAATCAGGCGATAGATGCCGCTTTGAAAGCAAAAGAAAGCTGGGCGAATTTAAGCTGGGAAAACCGCGCGAATATTTTTTTAAAAGCGGCTGATCTCATTTCTACAAAATATCGTTCGTATATGAACGGCACGACGATGCTCGGGCAAAGCAAGAACGCGTATCAGGCAGAAATAGATTCAGCATGTGAGATTATTGATTTCCTTCGGTTCAATGTTCATTTTTTAAGTGAGATATATAAACAACAGCCAATCAGTTCTACGGGTATCCATAACCGTTTGGAATATCGCCCGCTGGAAGGTTTTGTTCTGGCAATCACACCATTTAATTTCACCGCTATTGGCGGAAACCTCCCAACTTCTGCTGCTATGTGCGGCAACACAGTTGTGTGGAAACCTTCGCACGCACAGGTTTTCAGCGCACAAATGATTATGAAAATATTGAAAGAAGCAGGATTGCCAGATGGTGTTATCAATTTAATTTATGTTAATGGCCCAACACTCGGTAAAATTTGTTTTAACCATCGTGATTTTGCCGGCGTGCATTTCACGGGATCAACAGGCGTGTTCAATAATATGTGGGAAACGATTGGAAAGAATATGGCAAACTATAAATCTTATCCGCGCATTGTTGGCGAAACAGGTGGAAAAGATTTTGTTATAGCACATAAAAGTGCCAATCCTGATGTGGTGGCAACTGCATTATTGCGCGGTGCATTTGAATATCAAGGACAAAAATGTTCTGCTGCATCAAGAGCCTACATACCATCGAACATTGCTGAAGAAGTGAAAAAGAAATTGGTTGCCGAAGTAAAAAGTTTAAAGATGGGAACAGTGGAAAACTTCAGCAATTTTATTAATGCAGTGATTGATGAAAAAAGTTTTGATAAAATAAAATCATACATAGATAATGCGAAGAAAGATGCAAAAGCAGATATTTGGGTGGGCGGGAAATGTGATAAAAAAATCGGCTATTTTATTCAACCAACAGTAATTGAAGCGAAGGATCCAAGGTATGTTACCATGTGCGAAGAAATTTTCGGGCCTGTGTTAACAGTGCACGTTTATCCTGCAAATAGTTTTGAAAAAACTTTAGATCTTGTTGATTCCACTTCACCTTATGCATTAACTGGTTCTATTATATCGCGAGACAGAGATGCAGTTGAACTTGCCACGCGAAAGCTTCGCAACGCTGCCGGCAATTTTTATATCAATGATAAGCCAACTGGTGCAGTGGTTGGCCAGCAACCATTTGGCGGCGCAAGAGCAAGCGGAACAAATGATAAAGCAGGTTCTATTTTAAATCTTTATCGCTGGCTCAGCGCAAGAACTATTAAAGAAACTTTTAATCCGCCAACTGATTATAAATATCCATTTATGCTGGAAGAATAAGTTGCATAAATTATAATTTGCAGGATTAATTGATGAATATAAAAAGCATATTATCAAGCTGCGATGCAGGTTGCAGTTTTTTTTGTTTTTCAAAATTCATAAATCTTACAAATACCAGTCCCGGCATTTTATTATTTTTATAAAAATATTTTTTTGAAGACAATACTTAACGAACAGCAATTAGCTATTACAATACAAAGGCTCAGCAACCAGTTGTTCGAAAATCATCTGGATTTGAAGGATACGGTGTTGATAGGCATTCAGCCAAGAGGCATTTATTTTTCCGACAGAATTGTAAAAGAACTTGGCAAGCAAATTGAATCAAAAAAAATTCATTACGGAAAATTAGATATCACATTCTACAGGGATGATGTGCGGCAAGGTTTGCATACGCTCAACCAAACTGATATTCCATTTTCAATAGAAAATAAAAATGTGGTGTTGATTGATGATGTGCTTTATACGGGAAGAACGATACGCGCAGCATTGGATGCTTTGCTCGGTTTTGGAAGACCCGCAAAAGTTGAGCTATGCGTTTTGATAGACAGAAGATTCAGCCGCCAATTGCCCATTCAGCCCGATTATGTTGGCAAAGCGATTGATTCCATCATCTCGCAAAAAGTAAAAGTGTTTTGGAAAGAAAAAGATGGTAAGGAAGAAGTGATGTTGATTGAATAAAACAAAATTTTCAATTTGTATTGCATACATTAACTTCGCTTTTTGATGCAACTGAGCACTAAACATCTACTTGGCATTAAAAGCCTTACGACTTCAGACATTCAGCTTATTTTAGATACAGCTACTCAATTCAAAGAAGTTTTACAAAGACCGATAAAGAAAGTCCCGACTTTGCGCGATGTTACTATTGTGAATCTTTTTTTTGAAAATTCTACAAGAACAAGAATCTCATTTGAGCTTGCTGAAAAAAGATTATCTGCGGATACAATTAATTTTACTGCGTCAGCATCATCCGTTTCAAAAGGCGAATCATTATTAGATACCGTGAATAATATTTTATCCATGAAAGTGGATATGGTTGTGATGCGCCATAGCGCAAGTGGCGCACCGCATTTTCTCGCACAGCATATTCCTGCATCCATTGTAAATGCAGGCGATGGTATTAATGAACATCCCACACAGGCATTATTGGATGCATTTTCAATTCGTGAGAAACTTGGTTCGCTATCAGGAAAAAAAGTTGCAATCATCGGAGATATTATGCATTCGAGAGTTGCATTGAGCAATATTTATTTATTGAAAAAAATGGGCGCTGAAGTGATGGTTGCCGGGCCTCCTACTCTGATCCCGGTTTTTATTAAAGAAGCTTTTGACGTTCAAGTGGAATACAATTTAAAGAAAGCATTGGAGTGGTGTGATGTTGCAAACGTTTTGCGAATTCAATTAGAAAGACAAAACCAAGTTCTTTTTTCATCTTTGAGAGAATACAGTCAGGCTTACGGTGTTAATAAAAATTTGCTTGATAGTTTAAGTAAAGAAATTGTAATCATGCATCCGGGCCCGATTAATCGCGGTGTGGAATTAAGCAGCGACGCGGCTGATAGCAAACAGTCTATTATTTTGCAGCAAGTAGAAAATGGAGTGGCTGTGCGGATGGCTGTTTTGTATTTGCTGGCTGGCGGGAAAGCGGAAAATAATTGATTGTCTGAACTGAGATTTTGGGAGATTAATGGGATTGAAACGAAAGAAAATTATTTTTAATTCAGTCTGATTTATTATTGCATTTCATATTTAGAAATAAAATGTGTTAGTAATGGGGGAATAAAAATATTTTTATATTTCCAATAGAAATTATTAAGATTAATATTTAGAAAAACAGGGGATCATAAAAATCCTAAGAATCCTACTAATCCATTTAAATCCCAGTTCAGACAATCTAAAATCGTAAATTATTATGCGTATCGGTTTATTCCCGGGAACATTCGATCCGATCACTATCGGGCATCTCGATATTATCCATCGTTCATTGCGCTTGTTCGATAAATTGTATATCGGCATCGGTCGCAATGCAAATAAAACGGCGATGTTTTCTGAAGAGCAAAGATTGGCATGGATAAAAGAAATTTATAATGGCAACACAAAAATTGATGCAGTGATTTATGATGGGCTTACAATTGATTGCTGCAAACAAGTGGGCGCGAATTTTATTTTGCGCGGCATCAGGTACGTGAACGATTTTGAATACGAGAAAGCGATTGCTGATATGAACAGAAGTTTGAATAATAATATAGAAACTATTTTTCTCACCTGTCTACCGCAATATACTTCTGTTGCATCAACACTGGTCCGCGACGTGCTGCGCAACGGCGGTGATGTTGAGCAATTTTTGCCAGAGATTGTTGCAAAATCATTAAGAGCAAAAGCGTAATTATGTCAATATGGTTCAATAAAACTTTGTCGATAGAAGCGATAAAGCCTATCAGCAAAAACACGATGGGCGAATATATTGGCATTGAGCTAACAGAGATTGGCGAAAATTATATCAAAGGGAAAATGCCGGTTGACCATCGCACGCAACAGCCTTATGGATTATTGCATGGTGGCGCATCTGCAGCATTTGCGGAGACATTAGGAAGCATCGCATCCGCATTTGTTATTGATCATTCAAAATTTTTTTGTGTTGGGTTAGAAATTAATGCGAACCATATCCGTGGCGCAAAACAAGGATTTGTTTTTGGCATTGCTACCCCATTGCATCTTGGCGGCACAACGCATGTGTGGGATATTAAAATTCACGATGAGCATGAAAAATTAGTTTGTGTGAGCAGATTGACGGTGGCAATTTTGAAAAGAAAAGAAGAAGGCGAAAAATAATTCAGGAAATATATTTTTCAATCACATCTTTAACAGAAGGAAAACTGTTGCTCAAAACATCGCTGAGATTTTTTTTCTTCACCCACTTTGCTTCGTGAATATTTTCAGCAGTTTGGGGGATTAATTTTTGAACTCCTTCAACGTTCATTTCATACCAATAACTTTCTTTTAAAATGCGCTTTCCATTTTCATCGTAAGTATGATAAGTAGTGAGCAAATCTTTTTTAAGCAAAATATTTTTCAGTCCTGTCTCTTCTTCTACTTCGCGAACTGCGCATTGCTCAAGCGTTTCGCCTTTGTCTAATTTCCCTTTTGGCAAATCCCATTTGCCTCGCCTGAAAATGAAAAGCAATTCTTTTTTTTCATTCAACACCAAGCCACCCGCAGCTTTCACAATTTTGAATTTTTTCCAGATTGCTTTTTTTAACTGATCAAAATCTTTGTGAAAGAAAATCCCTGCGTGCACTTTGTCTTGTTTCATTTCATGAATGATTGAATTAACTGCAGGCGTCGAAAAATCATCAATGAATACTGCATCATCATGATGTGCATAGCCATTGATTTCTTTGTTCATCTCATCGCACAAAAACAATGGCTTGTCGTTGAAGTAAATTTTTATGTACATGAAACCTGAGAGGTTTAAAGTCTAAGGTATAAGGTATAAGGCAGAGAAAAAAATTTGCAAACTGTTTTCCCCTAAACCTTAACCCTTAACCCTTCGACCTCATATTTTACCTAATTTCGCAGCATGACGAACGAAAAAGCTGTAGCCGAAAAATTGTTACAAATAAGTGCCATCCGACTGAATGTGAACGAGCCTTTCAAGTGGGCTTCCGGATGGAAAAGCCCGATATACTGCGACAACCGCAAAGCACTTTCATTTCCTTATATCCGCGAATTTATCAAATCAGAAATGTGCAATGTGGTTTTTGAAAAATTTCCTGATGCGGGGTTGCTTGCAGGTGTGGCAACGGCGGGCATTGCGTGGGGCGCGATGGCAGCCGATCAGCTTAAATTACCCTACATATATGTTCGCCCGAAACCAAAAGAACATGGGCTCGGTAATCAGATTGAAGGCTTTTATGAAGCAGGACAAAAAGTAGTGGTGATTGAAGATTTAATATCGACAGGCAAAAGCAGTTTGCAGGTTGTTGATGTGCTGAAAAAATCTTCGCTTGAGGTGATTGGTATGGTTTCCATTTTCAATTATGGATTTGATGTTGCGAAAAAATCTTTTGAAGAAGCTCGGGTGCATTATCAATCATTGACAAATTATGAAACATTAATTAGTTTAGCAATTGAGAAGAAAATTGTTTCGGTAGAGCAAGAGACTATTTTGTTAAATTGGAAAACTGATCCGGCAAACTGGAAAGGAGTTTTGTAAATTTGAATAATAAAATTTATTGCAATGAAAAAAATACAACTGTTATTCTTATTAATTATTGGTGTTTCTTCCTTTGCCATGGCACAAGTAGTAAAGAAAGGTGGAACTGAAATTGCGACTATAAAAACACCTACTGTGCAATGCGAAGAGTGCAAACAAAGAATTGAAAATTATTTAAGTCGAGAAGAAGGTGTTACAAAAGTGGTTGTTGATTATAAAAAGAAAATAACAAAAGTTACTTACGTTACTGACCGCACTAATTACGAAGCAGTAAAAACTGCCATAGCAAATGCTGGTTACGATGCAGATGATGTAACTGCAAATCCCGATTCATACAAGAAGCTGCCAACATGCTGCAAAAAACCAGAAGATGGTGGCGGTCATGCTAAGAAGAATTAAACCTGCATTTAATTAGGCGAGACAATAATATTCTCACTCTATATAGGTGAAAAATTTTTACTCTATTTTTACATCATTTAAGAACGTGCAATTAAATTAATTACATTTATAAAATATTTTTCGGTCACTTCTCAAATATTCTAAAGCCCAAACCAAAAACATCAGATGAATAAATTTTTAAGTGAAAAATTAAAAATTCTTTCTCTTGTTTTAATTATCCTGGTCGTTTATATTCATACCAACAATGGCTTCTTGCCATTTAATACAGGTAATTCAACGGTTCATAAAGACTATATTGTTTTTATAAAAAATTTCATCAGCAATGGAATCGCATTGATTGCTGTGCCTTTGTTTTTTTCTTTCTCAGGCTATTTGTTCTTCCAG
>Ga0207057_1144_pt1 | contig 17390 bp, 22 predicted proteins | sample Alteio_BWMinCont_33_FD_153265 | JGI IMG/M metagenome (GOLD analysis project Ga0207057, IMG submission 153265) | Enriched cells from forest soil in Barre Woods Harvard Forest LTER site, Petersham, Massachusetts, United States -... | ecosystem: Environmental > Terrestrial > Soil > Temperate forest >... | reverse complement strand
CCGAGGCGATGCAAGCCCTCATCAACACCTGGAAGCGAGAAGGCCTGGAGAGCCCGAAGGATAATCTCATCCTTGCCTCGCGGTGCTAAACCGCATGGCCCAGGCTGAGCGAATGCTTGCCGGCAAACTGGGACGGCAAGGCCTCTCGGTGTCCGGCACAGATTTTTTCAGCGGGGATCGCATTCTTTTTACGCGAAACAGCAAACGGTTTACGGGCGTCCGAAACGGTACTCTCGGCACCGTGGTCGGCGTGGACCGGGTACACCAGGCCCTCACGATAAAACTCGACAAGGGAGACCGCGTAATCATCCCCGTAAACGATTACCAGCACCTAAAGCTCGGGTACGCGATGACCACCCATCGGAGCCAGGGGGTCACCAGTTCGTCCAGTTGGGTCTTACTTGGGGGACCGAACCAGGACCGGGAACTCACCTACGTTCAGGCTTCACGGGCAAGAGAAACGACCCGCTTTTTTATCGACAAGCTCGAAGCTGGAGACGAACTCCAAGAGCTCCACCGGCAGATAGAGCGGAGTAGACAGAAGGATCTTGCCCATGACCTACTGGATCGGCGGGGAAGAGAGTATCAGGAGTCAAGAAACACATTGGTTCAGAGGATCGGATGAAGGCGACCTCGCCCGGCCAGCCACACGGTCCTCTTTGAAGGAGAAGAACGTGAAAACCTTGGTCAGGATAAGTTCCGCCCGCTTTACCGCACTCGTTAGAAAGGTAAAGCCCGGCACCTTTGAGGGCCCGGAAATCACGCTCGCTGTAGAAATTCGCTGCGACGGCGTGGAGATCATTCGTCGTGGCTTCTCTCCGGAGTTTAAGCAGCTTGCCAGCACGAGCCGGAAACATCCAGGGCCGGCCTTGGGCTACGCTGAATTGTTTGGGTTCACCCTTTCAACGCTTGATCGTGAAAACCTCCAGGCGCTAATCTCCGCTACGGACGACCTCTGCAAGCATCTAGAGCAGGGAAAGGCGGCAAACGAATGGTGTGACATGCTGGAGCTTCGGCCCGTTCCTGAATGGAAGACCACCCAGAGCCGAGTCTGGCCGAGCCCGCTTGTCATCCACGGAAAAGACAAGCGCCTCGTCCTTTCGTCAAAGCTTTTCCTCCGCGCGAAACCAGGAAAACGGTGAGAAGCAACACGAAAACAGCCCGAAGAACCCCTGTCGGCCGGGCCGGGAGGTTCCGCTCGCCCCCGTCTGGCGAAGTGTGAAGGGAAATCGCCGAGAAAGACCCTCCCAAAGTTTCCCTCACACAGGGGAAGTGCTGAATAGAGCGAGATTTCAAAGAGCGGCGGCCGAGTGCTTGCCAGCTCTTCCCTAAGACCATACGAAGGAAACCTTTATGCCTACGAAGATTGAATGGACTGAGGAGCCCTGGAACCCCATTCGGGGCTGCACAAAGATCAGTCCAGGATGCGCACATTGCTATGCCGAGACATTCGCCGAACGCTTCCGCGGTGTGCCCGGTCACCCCTACGAACAAGGCTTCGACCTCCGTCTTGTCCCGGAAAAACTGGCCCAGCCGCTTCGCTGGAAAAAGCCGAAGAAGATTTTCGTGAACTCGATGAGCGACCTTTTCCACAAGGATGTGCCCGATGACTATATTCAGAAAGTCGTCAGCGTGATGCAGACTGCGAACTGGCATACCTACCAGGTGCTAACGAAGCGGTCCGAGCGGTTGCGAGACATGCTCCAGACGACCTTGGCGACGGCTGCGGCCGAACCCCACATCTGGTGGGGCGTGAGTGTTGAGAACCGAAAGCACGGCCTACCCCGGATTGAGCATCTCCGCCAAACACCTGCTTCCGTGCGATTCCTGTCAGTAGAGCCACTTCTTGAGGACCTGGGCGAACTCGATCTTTCGGGCATCCACTGGGTCATTGTGGGCGGCGAAAGTGGCACGGGGGCAAGACCGATGGAAGCTGACTGGGCAAGGTCAGTCCGAGACCAGTGCGTGAAGGCCGGCGTCAGCTTCTTTTTCAAACAGTGGGGAGGTCTCAATAAGAAGGCTACCGGCCGAGAGCTAGATGGCCTTACCTGGAATGACATGCCGGGCAGAGCAAGTGGGAGGCTCTCACTCCCACTTCTACCCAGCGACTAAGACAAAGGCGGCGACAGTCGCCCCGCCGTCACTCAAAACCTGTGTGAGAAAGGAATAGCCGTGAAAGAGTTCTGTGTTGTTAACTCTGGTCGCTTTTCAATCTCGATAGGCAAGGTAGAAGAAGGCACCTACCAAATAGCGCCTCACTCCACCCTCGGCATCGAGGTACGCTTCATGGGCAGACAGGTTGCCGACATTCCGTACGAGGATTGGAAAATCGAACCCTATCGCTGTATTGACATTTACCCGATTTGGGATGCCGTGGAGCGTAATGAGAGTGGATTGTCTAGGGAGGATCTCTCAGACTTAATCGAGTTAAGGCGCTACGTCCATAGCATATGCGAACACGTGGAAGCGCAGGAAGGCACCATCGAGTCGTGGGCTGAGATATACGCCGAGAAGAAAACGGTTTCTAAAGGATACGACCCGGAGGAGGCGTCAGGCATACCGCCCCCAGACGATTGTGAAATCCTCCCGGAAGGAGCCGTGAAAGAGCAGTGTGTTCTCAACTGCGGTCGCTTCTCAATCTCGCTAAGCCAGGTAGCTGAAGGCACTTATAGGAATGAGCCCCATGCCACTATCGGTATTGAGATGCGTTGCGATGGCAGGCAAGTCCTAGAGCTTGGTTACGATCATAGGCAAGTTGAGCCGATGTGCGCCATAAACCTCCGGCCGGTTTGGGATCGATTGAACGATCTTGGTTTATCGCCGTTATCACAGTACGACATCCAAAACATGGACGAGCTAAGGAACTGCGCACATCAGCTTTGCGAAGAGCTGCACCGGGGCGGCACGGTCGAGAAATGGTGCGCCAAAATGAACATCGGGACAATGGTTTGTAAAGGACACGACCCGGAGGATTACGGATGGTCTCCCAATGATCCTTGGAACGTTCCGAAAATCCTCCCGGAATTATAAGGAGCAGCCGTGGAAGAGCTTTTGACCCTCAGCGCTGGTCGCTGGGAGATTGTGATTAGCAAGGTTGAACCTGGAACTGTCGAAGAGCAGCAAGGCGCAAAGATCGCCATGACTGTTTACTGTGACCGGGAACCGTTCGCAGGCTACGCTTACGCCGAAACGATTCGAGGCCAAGGCCCGTGCGGAGAGCTCATGCCGCCTACGCCCTGGTCCACGGAAGACTCTGAGGAGCGTATTGCTCAAGAAAAGCCGGACTTTGTCTCGTTCGTGATTTCAGAACGGGATCTTCAGCAATTCGAGTTCCTTCTTGCCCGTGTACATAACCTCGCCCGCGAGTGGAAGGAGAAGGCGTAATGCGAAATGGGGCTTCGACCTTCGAGCCCCTTGGTTTCTCGCGGAGCCAGCCCTGGCGAAATCTCCCAAGATGGCGTGGATAGCGGGGAATAGGCTTAGAGAAGGCCGGTGGCTTTTGATCGCGACGTACAGAGTAACCGGCTTGGTCGCCCGTAACTTTCAAGTAAAGCGAGGCCAGTCATGGTCAGTGTGACTTTCAAGGGAGTACGTCCAGGGACCTGCTCCTGGTGCCGGAAGGACAAAAACCAGGTGTTCCTCGTAAGCGAGAAGCCTGCTGGCGCCCCGAAGGCATGGTGCTGGAGCTGTTTCGGAAGGAAGATTCAGTCAGAACTAGACGGGACCACCGAGAATACGGGTGGGCTCCCCGTTCCGACGAGTGACGCTGCTTCAGGAAGTGCCCAGTCATGAGGCTCCTAACCGTTCGAGAAGCGGCCAAAAGACTCTCTTGCAGCGACGCCCTGGTCTATCTCCTCTGCTCCGAGCGGCGTCTCCCGCACGTTCGGCTGGGCACAGGCCGGGGCACAATACGGATTGCGGAAGAAGAAATCGATGAGTTTCTGAAAAGCAGTCGGATCGATGCTCATAGCCTCTCGAAGGGCCTAAAGCATATCCGCGCGAAATAGGAGCCGTGAAAAGCCGCGGTCGAAAGGGGCTTTCAAAACGGTTCCATAGCAAAGCCTGTCAGCTAGACCTGGAAGGTCGCCTGGCCCCTGTGTGCAAGCCGCAAACAGGGGCCAGTTCATTTTCCCTGGCCATTCCCAACCTGAAACGCCTTTGCGGGGAAGAGAACAGTTGAGGGGGTGCCTCGGACGACGTGGACCTGCCGATGCAGGTCTCTTCCGATGAGCATCTTCCCCCTCGTAGGCTTTTGACCCTGAAAGGGGAAAGTAATGACGGATGAAACCCAGGTGGTGAAGAAGGCCGCCTCGCCCATTCGCGACGGTAACCCTGAACCACGCATTCACTGTGTCTTGGTTCTTGACACATCGGGCTCGATGTTTGGCGACAAGATCGACGAGCTTAATCGTGCGCTGCCGATCGTTCCGAGCGAGTTACTAAAGGATGAACTGGCCGCGAGCCGCGTGGAGGTGGCAATCGTCACTTGTGGCGGTGGCGTCCATGTCGTTCAGGATTTCAAACCCCCCTCGAAGTTAACGATGCCCGAGCTTGTTGCTTCGGGTGACACTCCGCTGGGTGCGGCGCTCCTGAAAGCGTACGACATTAGCGACGAGCAACACGCCCGCTACGAGGCTAGTGACCTCGATAGCTACGAGCGGTGGATCGTGGCGATCACTGACAGTGAAGCTACTGATTCTCCTGAAGTGATTGCAAGTACCATTCAGCGAATCAGGGAGGGGGAAGGGCGCCAGCGCGGAAAGCGCATCCTCTTCCACGCCGTCGGAGTTGAGGGTGCGAACATGGAGAAGCTTGCCCAATTCTCCAAGCGCCCGCCGCTAAAACTTCGCGGGCTGCAATTCTCGCAACTCTTTCGCTGGGTAAGTGCGAGCCTGAAGAGGGTTACGCAATCGCAGGTTGGGGACAAGGTGTTTGTGCCGGACCCGAAGGGCTACGGCCTCGTGGGGCTGTAAAACATGGACCTTTTCCTTGAGAAAAGCAGTAGGCAGGTTTCCCTTCTCCCTCCTTTCAAAGAGGGGGGAGAAGGAACCATTCATCCCATTATCGGAGATCCTGGAATCGTGGCGAAGGTGTTTAAGCAGCCAAGCTCCAAACGAGCCGAGAAACTCCGGGCCATGATCGATAATCCCCCGGTTGTTACCGGGAATGCGCCGATAACGCTGGCCTGGCCAGTGGACCGGCTGCTCACGCGGACCGGGGAATGCGTTGGATACGTGATGCCTTATGTGAAGGACAAAGTATCGCTTTTTACCGTTTATAACCCCGGCTCAAGGCCTGAGCGGGTGGACTGGCCGATCCTTTTACAAACGGCAAAGAACATTTGCCTTGCTGTAAGTGCCTTCCACAGGCACGGCTACGTCGTTGGCGACATAAACGAGTCTAACGTTTTGGTCGGCCGTGACGGATCAGTGGCAGTAGTTGATACGGACTCTATCCAAGTAGGAAAGTTTCGCTGCGAAGTGGGAAAGCCTGAATTCACGGCACCCGAACTCATTCAAAGCGGAAAAACCTTTGCGGACATTGACCGCTACCCGCACCACGATGCCTTTGGCCTCGCCGTCCTTATTTTTCATCTGCTTATGGACGGGAATCACCCGTTCTCGGCCCATTACGAGGGAACCACCGGGCGGGAGAGTTTAACAAACCGAATCGCCCAGGGGCATTGGCCGTACAGCCTGAAACGAAACGGCATGTACCGGCCGCGGCGGGAAGCTCCGCCGCTAGAAAGCCTTTCCCCGGAAATCCAGCGGCTCATGCGGGAAGCGTTCGAGGAAGGCCACAGAAATCCCGTCTGCCGGCCAACAGCAGACGACTGGCATGTCGCACTTACGAAGGCTGAAGAAGAGTGGAACGAGATCGGAACAAAGCTTCGACATTTCTACTACCGCAGCCTGATTGGCCAAGCATGGGGCCAGAAGGTTCTCGACGGCTTTGGTTGGGTGCGGTCGAAGGTCCCGCCCCTACCCCGAAAGGTCTGGGTGGGCACTTGCTGCGTGCTTCTCATCGCTCTCTTGATGCTTGGCTATTTCGCTCTCCCACGGAGTCCCGAGGGACGGGGAAATCATCAAGTGGAGGAGAAGATCGAAAAGCCTGAGCGGGAGGTGCAAGGAGAGGAAACGCCGTGGCTTTGGCGTGAAGCCCAGCGGCTAAATCGAATGAAGAAGTAGGCGGGCGGCGGCCTGTCCGCCTCACTGGAAAGTTCGCCTTGCCCTCGTTCGGTACTTGCCGGCGGGAGCGGTTCGTCTTGGGCTTTTCGGCCGAGCATGTGAAAGTTCCCAGCGTCTCTGATTACCAGGGGAAGAAGGTGTATGGAGGCCCCGAGGCTCAGACAGGTGAGCCCAGGAGGCCACTTCTCGTATCGCAAGTTGCGGACGAGCGGCAGCGGACCGCTGGCCCGCTTTTCCCTTTCTATTCAGCGAAGGAATTCGTTATGGCTACGGACTCGAAGATCGAATGGATCCAACGGACCGGAGTGAGCTTCTTTTTCATGCAATACAGCGGCCGAAACGTCAAAGCCGAGGAGATGCGTGTTCTTGTCACTGGAGGCCGGGATTTCAGCGACCGCACGCTTCTTTTTGAAGCCTTGGATCGGCTTCATTCGCTCCACGGATTCACTGTGCTGATTCATGGGGATGCTTCCGGTGCCGACCGTCTGGCCGGGGAATGGGCAACGGAGCGGGGTGTCGAAGTTCTGGCCTGCCCGGCTGACTGGAAGACACATGGCCGTGCGGCTGGCCCAATCCGAAACAAGGAGATGCTCAACGAAAAGCCGCAGTTGGTTGTTGCTTTTCCGGGCGGGAAAGGGACGGCGGACATGGTGGCGAAGGCAAGGAAGGCCGGAGTTAAAGTTGTTGACCTTCAAAGAGGTGAAGGGTGAAACATGGACCAATTCATCGGTCAAGCGTCACGTGGGACGAGCTGCCAGGCGGACGAAGCGAGCTGCTTTCCCTCGCCATCCGGCCGGCCCGATAAGCAGCCATCCCCTACCCCAAAAGGTTTGGGTGGGCACGTGCTCTGTGATTCTCATCGCTCCCTTGATTCTTGGGTGCTTCGCTCTCCCACGGAGTCCCGAAGGACGGGGAAATCATCAAGTGGAGGAGAAAAGCGAAAAGCCTGACTGAGCCGGTGGTGTAAGGAGAGGAAACGCCGTGGCTTTGGCGTGAAGCCCAGCGGCTAAATCGAATGAAGAAGTAGCCCGATGGTCGGGCTACACGGTTCCCTTGTTACGAAAGGTAGAACGCACATGAAGCGTTTTCAGGGCCACCTGGTCCTTTTGGCAATTGTGGTCGGTCTTTGCGGCTTGCCGGTTTTCGCCGAGGAAACGGCAACTGGAAAGACGGCCGAGAAGGTTTCCGACCCGGACCTGGAACTCGCGACTACCGCCGCGAAAAAGGTGGATCGCGACGAGGCAGTCTGGAGGGAGCTCACGGACAAACTTCAAAAGGCGGTGGAACGGTACAACCCCGCCTCAAGCAATCCGCTCCCGGAACGCCAGTCGTTAGAGGCCTTCCGGAGCTACTGTGGAAAGCTCGTAGAGAGCGGGCGAAGTCTCCTGGCTCTCCACGACAAATGGAACAAGGCAAGCGACGGACTCGACGACTCGCTCCGCAAGGCTCCGGTTTTTTACCGGCATGCGGCAAAGGCCATGCGCGAAAAAAGCGAGACGGTGAAATTCTCTCAAATCAAAACGCGATACCTCGTCACCGCCGAAATCTGGGAAAAGTTGGCCCAGAAAGCGGAAGAGCGGTCGAAGGATCTCCGCCTGGACCAGCGCTCCGGAAAGCTCGTGGAATTCCTGCGCGAGGAGGTGGAGTTTCTGGAAACGTTCTGCAAGACCCTTGATGCCCTGCCAGGAGTTTCAGACGCAGAGGGCGGTCGGTCCCGTGAGTTCATGGAAGTTCTCACAAAACACACTGAGCGTTCGGATGAATTGGAGCGCCAACTTCGTCTGTTTCGCGACCGGCTTAAGGCCGGGCCGCGAGACGGCGCCGCGTCCAAGTGACAGGCGTTAAATGGCATTCCCGCCCCTTCTCTCACCGGGGAAGGGGCATTGTTTCCGATACGAAAGGATATTCACGTGCAACATTTCATAAGAGTAGCGGGCATTCTTGTCTGCTACCTGGTTTTTTTCGGTCTTGATGGAAGAGCCGCTGACGAGCGGGAGCTTAGCGACAAGCTTCCTGAACCTGCCCTTCAGTTTGCAAAAGAGGCGGGCCTTCGCTTACTCGAACAGGAGCGGGCGTTTCTGAAGTTAAGCGAAGAAATAAAGAGTAACCAGGTGTATTTCAACATTGCCGTAGGGGGCCAATCAGATAGCTCTCTTCGGACCCAAGCCGAGCGACTACTTTCGTCTGCAAAGAAACTGCTCTCCGACTACAAGCAGATTGGAACGGACCTTGAGCGCTTTAAGGATTCGCTGAAACGCGCAGCCTCGAACTACCGCGAATTGGCAGGGTTATACAGGGGCCACGCTGCCAAGGCCCAGGCAGCGGAAGTAAAAGACGATTATTTGCAACTAGCCCGCGTTTATGAAGCAAAGGCGACCTCTGCCGAAGAGCGGTCAAAGAAACTCTCGGTTCCAGCAAAGCTAGCGCCGGCAGCTTCAGTTATCGAGGAAGGGAATGTCTTTGTGGACCGGCTTCTCGAACTCCTCTCAATCGGCCCGGTAAGCGAGACGGACCGTGGAATCTTTGCCGGGCGCCTTAAAAAGCATGGGGAGCGATGCCAAGCACTTGTGGAAGATTCTTTGCAAGCTCTGGAAAAGGCCCTCGACGGAGCCGAGGCAGCAGGCGGCAAGCGAAAGAGTGCGAGCTTTGCATCCCCGACCACGAAGGGCACGAACCTCAAATCCTCGTCCGGGGAGCACGGAACCCAGGGGGGGCGGAGCGAGCAGGCGCCCCTCTTTAATACGTCCTGGTCTACTCCCGTGACGATTAAGGGTCAGCAGTGCTTGCACGTCATTCGCCTAAATGTTGATGGAACGTTCGAGCAGTCGCTTTATCTTTCAGGCCCAAAAGGAGCAGGGAAACTTCTCGCAAGTGGACGGGGCACGTTTGAGGTGGACATCCCAGAGATTCTTAGCTTCTTCCAAGGAACAAAGCTTATCGAGCGGGGAAGGATTCTGTCGGTTGGGCGCGATGAATGGGTCTATGAAATCCTTGAGAATCCGTCGGCTCCAGAAGCTACGGGCCGCCGGATTACCTTTAAGAGAAAGTAACTGGTGAACCTATGGGTCAGTTTTTACGAGCCCTCGCTGCCGGCCTCGGGGAACGGATTCTGCCCTGGTCTTTAGCGTGGCTCTTTTGGAAGATGTCAAGCCTACCGTTTCCCTGGGTCTCGGCGGCGCTGGCCATTCTCCTTGGTTTTCTACTGCGAAGCGACGCAAAGACGATTCTTGACGGGTTTTGCCGTCTCAAAGAAGCTCGCACGACGCCGGATAAGCAGGCAACCCGGCCCGAAGTGAAGTTACGCGGGCTCATGCGGCTCCTTGGCTTCTACGTCATTGTCGCCGTGACCTTGTACCTTGGGTATCATCTCGGGGCCTACTACCTTCGCACCCATCCCCGCCTCGGCTCGATTCCTTGGACGGCGTTTATCCGTTTGGCGACGAATCTTGGCGAGACGGATGTAAACCCAGCCGGTGAGCTCGCCATCGGAGCCTCGGTAATCAGCTCTGTGCTTGGACTGATTTCGTATGCAATAGTTCGGTGGTTTCTCTTACAGGATAGCAGTTCGCTTCTTCGGGGGCGGCGGGTCCGAAGTGTCAAGGAGGCCAGAAAGGAGCTTTCCCACCACCGGGAAGGCTCGGAACCCGAAATCAGGTGGGGAGGCCTCGGGCTTCCGTGGTCTGCGGGTCCCCGTCACTGGCTGGTGGCAGGATGTACGGGGTCAGGGAAGACCAACTGCCTTCTCGAATTCTGCGCGGGCGTGCTCCGGCAGATCGGTCGGAAAAAAGACCAGCGGGCACTTGTCTACGACCCAAAAACCGAGTTTTTGAGCTTTCTCTACGGGCTTGGCCTTGGGCAGAAAGTTCGCATTCTTCATCCGCTTGACATCCGTGGTTGTGGCTGGGACCTCGCGGCCGATGTCACAAGCCCCACGACGGCGCAGCAGATGGCAGCGGTCCTAATCCCCGAGGACAAGGAGAGCAAGAACCCGTTCTTTGCGATGGCGGCCCAGCAACTCCTTGCCGCGGTGTTCACGTTCCTCGCAAAGAAAGCTCCAGGCAAATGGACGCTTCGTGATGCGATCTTCATCCTTGAGCGGAAGGATCTCCTTCGGCAGGCCCTGGAACGCTACCCGGAGACCGCAGCTTTGGTTGAGGAGTATTTCCAACCCGAGCAGACTTTTGCCAACGTGCGAAACACTGTCGCAAACTGGATGCGCCGCTACCGTCCGATTGCTGCCTGCTGGTATCACGCGAGGGAAAAGGTAAGCCTCGAAGACTGGATCAAGGGCGAGTACGTGATTCTGCTCGGGCAGGACGATTCGATACGTGTTCAAATGGACGCGATTAACCGGGCGATGTTCCTTCGGGCTACTCAGTTGATTCTTGGTGGGAACGATAGCTCGTCGCGGCGAACCTGGCTTATCGTTGACGAGGTTCGAGAACTCGGAAATCTCGATGGCTTGTCCCGCTTTCTTACCACGGCCAGGTCGAAAGGAGCCTGCTTTTGCGGGGGCTACCAGACTCCTTCCGGCATGAAGGCCGCTGTCGGTGACCACGTAGCGGACGAAATAAATGACCAAATCTGGCACTGGGCGCTTTGCCGGATGGGAGGCGAGGTGAGTGCGGAGTGGGCTTCAAAACTCGTCGGTGAGGTGGAGTTCGAGGAAACCGTTAGTCCGGGCGGACCGATAAGCGTGGCGAGACGACGAGCGCTTCTGCCCGAGTATTTCATGGAACTCCCCCCGCCTACGCCGAAGACCGGCGTGAGCGCTGTTTTCATCACGCCCTATACAGGGGCCTACATGCACACGGTTCCTGGAAGCGAGATCGCAAAGGTTCGCGGTCTTACTCGGGCGGACGTGCCAAACTTTGTTCCACGCCCCAAGAGCCATCAGGAGCTACCTCCGTGGACAGACGAGGATTACCAGCGTCTGGGGCTTACTCGGGAGCCGCTGCCGGCCGGACCCGGCCTGGCGGCGCCAGCCAATCCGACGCCAACGCTTCGCGTCGTTAGGAATGGTGGCGATGGATCCTTGATAAGGCGAGAGGCTTGATCGGCTCGGGGAACTGCTGGGTAACTGTCACGGATTGAAGAAACGGAGCCAGCGGGAGGCTCCGTTTACGATATGTGTTCGCCGTTCGTCACTAATGTTCGAGTTCTTGTAGCCCGCCAGGTAGTTTGCCAAATCGCTTTCCGGGGAGTCCGCAAGCTTTCGTATTTCACTTAGAAACTCGTCCGGGATCAATGAAGCCATCTCTGCCGGGTCAAACCGGGAGGCGGCGGCCTCAAGCATCCGGAGGACAAACTCCTGCTTCTGGCAGAGTCGGAGTTCACGCTGAGCGGCAGCAGATGTCACTGCGGCGGACACGTTTTGAGCCATGACAAGCTGCTCTCGTACATAGTCTGCCGCAGATTCTTCTGCTAGTTTCATTCCAAGGGACGGAAGGAAAACTGCGCCGTGGTAGTTGGTCAAGTGATCGGTGAAACCTGCCCTTTTTGCGCGAGGGGCGTCTTCAGCGGAGCCGCCGCTAGAAACCAGCATCAAGTCTCGTCCCGGTTGGGCCCGTATGAAGCGGGCGACGGCGTAAGCGTCCATCCCCTGCAATCCAAGGTCGATTATCACCATGTCCGGCCTGAAAGTTTGTTCCACTTCCAGAGCATTTGGCCCATCGAAGGCGAGTTCAACGTCGTGTCCCATCTTCCTGAGCTGCGTGGCGAACTCTTTCGCCGAGGCCTTATCGTTGTCTACGATGAGAATGCTGCGGGGCGGCAATCTTTTGGCAGGCATGGCAGAACCCCCTTGGCCAGAATAGGCCTTCACGGATTGAAGAAGCGTAACCAACGGGAGGTCCCCTTCAAGATGTTTTCCTGCCGTTCCGCAGTAAGCCACCTGGTCTTCTTGCCCTTGAAAAGGTTCGCCAAGACGGTTGGAGGGGCCTCGGCGAGCTTTCGTACTGCTCGGAGTACTTCTTCCGGTATCAGATGAGCCATCTCAGCCGGGTCATCTCGCGCGCCGATTTCAAGCACTCGAAGGACGAACTCGTCCTCCTTAATAATCCCCTCCTTACATTCACTGACCCACATTGGTACAGCGTATGCCGGAAGCTGTAGGTCAATCTCGATAAGCAACCTTTTGATGTAACTCAAGTCATTTAGCTCCGTCAAATGGTAACGGAAGCCCGCTTTCTTTGCGCGGGGTCGGTCAACCCCACTACCGAGAGTTACCAGAGTCACCTTTCGGTTCGGCTGAAGCCGTATGAACCGTGCGAGGGTGTAGCCATCCATCTCTTGTGAGCCTTGCCGGCCGATGAGCACGATGTCTGGCAGAAGGGTGGCGTCCATTTTCAAGGCAGTTGGACCATCCTCGGCGGTTTCAACATCGTGTCCCATCTGTGTAAGCAGTGTGGCGAGTTTCGTCGCCGACTCCTTATGGTTACTTACGATGAGAAAGGTGCGGGGCCGGAATTCGCCCCGAGTCGGCGGCGTTGACTTGAAATATGAGTACTGCTTGCGGTCCTCTTCGAGCATCTCCATGAATTCATCGGAGATTTCGCAATAGTCCTTGATTAGGTCGGCTAGGGCTTCGACGGATTCGATCTCCCCGCGAGACATGCCGACCTGAAGGAGCCGCAGAGTATAATCCTTCGCTTCACGCAAGCGGTCGAAGGTTTGCTTATCGGCCTTCCAGACTTCAGCAAAGTAGGTCTTTAGACCAGAAATCCAGCCGAGATCGATCGTGTAGCATTCGGTGCTGATAGTGTAACCCGGCATAGGTTATCGCCTTCATCATCAAGATAGATCGTATCAAGTGCAGAGGCTTCGGGGCTCCAAGACCTTTCGCGTTCTTGTAGACAGTTCCCGCAGCGGGACCGTCCTATGCCTCGGCCCACCATTTCCGGAGCAAATCTCGACTCGCAAAGAGGTACTCCTTGTCCGGCGAGAACACTTCGAGAGTGATCGTCCCGTCGTATCCAGTGGCCTTGAGCTTCCCGATGTGCTTCGGCCAGTCGGTGGTGCTCCGGGGAGCCGATCCCGGAGGTAGGTGCTGGTCAGCCGAGCCATCGTTTTCAGACAAGTGGACGTGCAGGAGCTTCTTCCCCAGCATTGCCAGATACTCTTCCCAGCGGTCGTAGCCGCGTTCGAGCTTCGCATGGCCGCTATCCAGGTGAAAGCGCAGGAGCGGCACCTTTTCAAGGATGGAATCGATGTTTTCTAGCTGCTCACTCCCGCCGAAAGGCAGGTGTTCGAGTACGATGGTCACGCCAAGCGGCGCTGCCTTCTCGCATAAGCGGGTGAGAACTTCAACGTGCCAGTCAACAACCTGCTCGTTCGGAAAGAAGCTCGGTGGCTTTCCGTAATGGACGTTCATGACCTTGGCCCCGATCTCGTGGGCAGGCCGCAGTGCCCGGAGAAACTCGGCGAGACACGCCTCGCGGACGGTCCTGAATGGTGTGCCATACGGCACATACCAGGCGGTGTGTGCCACAACACCGAGGCCGTGGCGGTCGAGGGCCTGCCGAATCGCACCGGGGTCGATCTGGTCAGGGTCAGCAGCGGGGGGTTCCAGGGTGAAATCGACGAACTCGAAGCCGTTCTTGCCTATCCACGCAATCTCGGCCAGCGGGTCGCGGGCCGGATGATTCATGGCACCGATTTTCATGACTACCTCTGACATCCGGGAAAAGAGCTTCCATTACTCGATCATACAGAATCGCGGCGACGGCAGCTGCCTGTCTTTTGCGGGAAAAAAAGAAGGGGCACCCAGGCCACGGCGAAGTTGCCGCAAGCCCAGATGCCCTGTTCGTTACCTTCTCAGCCCTCCGGGCCGAAAAACCCTTCGCTTCAGCACTGGAAGACCGGCGGACCAGCAAATTCCACGTACTCGCAATCCGCTCCCTCCCACGGAAGAGAGGACGAACTGGCGTCGTGTGCGAAATGCGGCCCGGCCTGCATAAGGAATGCCTGAAGCACCTCACGCACTTTCCGAAGCGCTTCCTCTCGGCTTTTTTCGCCGGTGACGCACCCAGGAATAGCCGGAACCGTCACAACGTAGCCGTCACCCCTTCGCTCAACCTTTACCGGAAAACGGTACACAAAAGGCTCCTTTCGCAGGGTAGCCGACAAGGCTCGTCGGGAAGAAAGGACGCCCTTTCATACCGTCCGACGCAACCTCTCCGAAAGGATTTTCCCCATTCTGAGAGAGCGCGTGGGACTCACCGGGCATCGGCCGCAACCGAAGGACCTGAAAGCCGAACTGATATGAGAAGTGCGGGGGTTGGGCTGCCTTCGCTGGACCTCTGTACAAGTCTACCAGAAAAATCGAGCCTTGTCAGCAGGCATGCCCGTAGGCCCGCTGGCCCGCAGATTCTTGCAAAGGCAACGGAAGAATCGGGCCTCCGGCAGTCAAGCCGGGTTGTTGAGCCCCCGATAGCCCTTAAAAGAGGAGGCTTTATGAAACGACAGAGCAGACGGCCTGGAAGTCGGCCGACGAACAGCGGGTCGCAAACCAGAGTAATCAAGCTGGCAAACTTGATCGACGTATGCTGCTATGACCCGTCTAGCGGAGGGCAAATCCGGGGTTCAGCGGGCAAAGGTGCGATTATGAACCGGCCTTTCCATGGGATTCGGCTGGCACTGAGATCACCGGTGCCGTTTTGGGCGGATGGAGCCACACGCTGTCTCAACGCTTACATCAAGCGGGACTACGCGGCATGTTTCGCGGCAGGAAGGGAGGTATTGTCTCATCAGTTCATTCCCACGGTTGGGCTCGTCACGATCTTGGCCTTGCGAAGACAAGATCGATCTGATGACGCGGATGATCTCGGGCGTGCCCTGCTTCGGCGCGGCTTTGGGCGAAACGGGATGTTCTTTCTCTTGCTCATGATGCTCCTGGACGGTGCCTTGGATCCCAAGCAGTTCCTGAAAGAACGATGCTTTGGCGGCTTTCGAGTCGAGGTCAGCCAAGAACTGGAGTGTCAGGTGTACTTCTATTGGGGTGCCAGGCTTCTCACGGAGGGGAAGTTCAATGATGCCGTGAGGCCTTTGATGGTCTCTGTCGTTACGGAGTGCGATGCACTGGAGAGGTTTCTGGCAATGGCAGATCTGGCGTACGCGGAGGCATTTACCAGCAAGGTGAACTAGCGGCGCTCAGCTCATGGTCCCCTCTTCCTCCGAGGCCCCGGTCGCAGTGCTTCCCGCTCACTTCTACGGCCGAATCCCCGGCAAGGCATTTGCGTTGATGCCTGCCCGGTCGGCGGGTAGGATCGGGCATGCCCCAGTTTCAACGAGAAGTGACATGGAACCTGCACTCTACGAGTTCTTGGTCCGCAAGATCAGGGATTTCCAGCAGGACAGGACTGGCCCTTCCGACATGTGGCTTCCCCTCTTCGGAACCCTTCCGGCCGACAGCGCTCGGACCTTCCTCGATTCGCTGCCCAATGACCTGAAGTTTCTGATTCGCAGGGAGTATTTCGGCCTGGCGCACTACCGATTCCGGCCACCGCAAGGTACAGCAGACCTCGAAGTCGCGCAGGTGATCGCAAAGTGGTGTGAAGAACAGGGCGATCCAGACGCCTTGCCGAACTAACGACGGCCGGCGTGGATTCATCGGGATTCCCGGATAATCTTGGCAGCGGAGCAAGTATACGGGAGGCCCCGCTTGCCCAGGAACCCAGTGGGGAAGGCGAATCCAGCTCGCTAGGCAACCATCCAGCCGCGTTCCAGGAGTACGTCCAGCGCGAGCTTTGCGTCGCCAGCGTAGAATTTCCCGAAGCGTAAGAGGGCCTCTCGCGAGAACGGCCGCGGTAGGAAGCCGCGGACAACGAGGACCTCGTTGGATTCATCGAAGAAATACGTCGCCAAGGCGCTATGGCTGTTGAGTCGGTTGAGATCCTCGTAGCTGGGCATGGGGCGCTCGCCGGTCGGCGCTAAGCCACGGAATGAGGTGATGAAGAAGGCCCCGCCGGGCGTGAGCATTAAAACCGACTTGATTTTCTCGCCAAGACACGCCTCGGGGTAGTTGATCATGTCGCTGTTCCCATCGACCACCATTTTTTCGTCCGCCAGGAGTTCCTGATATATGCGCTCAGGCGGGAACTTATCGGTCACGTCGTCCATTGCCGCGTTGTGATCCTCCTCTGTCGTTTGCTTCTCACGGCTCTCCTTCGGGTTCTCATCAGGAAGAAACTTGCACTGCTCTTCAAGGCACCGAATCATGTCAGTTAAGGTGTATTGCTGCTCATGCTGCCTCTGTATTCTGTCAAGCAGGTCTAGTAATAGTCGAGCAAAGAAACGGTCGTTCATAATGCTCGTCCTCTCTGGGTTGGGGCACGCCCTGGCTCTTGGAGTATACCACTGTGGAGCGTTGTGGCGAGCCTCGGTAGAGACGCGGGAGACTGTGAGGTCTCCCGCGTTCTTGGTCACCCGGCCTTGGTAGCCGGGCCGGTCTGCTGACCATTGTGCTGCGTCGCCTGGATGGCGGCCTGCTTGAGGTACCATGTCGGTCGAGGTGTGCCCGAGGAGTTCTGCGACTTGGGCCACGCCCACGCCGTTCTCAAGGGCATCGGTCACGAACGAATGGCGGTACGTGTACGACACCACGCAAGGTCGCCCTCGCATGGTCACTCATCGTAAGGGTTCTCGAAGAGGCGCTCCAGGCGCAGCTGGTCTTCGTGAATCCCCTGCGCCAGGGCGTACTCTTTGACCTCCAAGAGCCGACAAGCGTCCCCCTGCACAACCTCGAAGCTCTTCCCGCGGAAAATCACGATCATCTTGCCGGCCTGGACCAGGTGAAAGTACCAGGATGGACGGAGGGTCCGGATGGCCTCTTTGAGCAGAGCTGGGAGTTGGATGTCAGTAACCTCCACCTTATGGAAGTGGAACTCCCCTAGCGCGTCTTCACCCTCAAGCCGCTGAGTTTCAGTGCCAATGACCGTGAGGTTCGGGAAGAGAGACCGGCCCTCGAACCCCTCTTCGATGGCGATCCCCCTCCACGGCACCGCTTCAGTGTCCATGTCTTCATGCCTCCATCTGGGAATGGGCGCCCAACCCTCACAGACGAATCAGCTCGTCCAGCCACTCGACTGGTTCTTGCTTCCGCCTCCAGAAGAGATCCTCAAAGAGGTAGTGGACGGCGAGCATCCTCCACGGACCCCAACGCTTTCGTGCTTCTCTTAGGATTCTGTCCGCAGGCACCAACTC
>Ga0207057_1142_pt1 | contig 17651 bp, 20 predicted proteins | sample Alteio_BWMinCont_33_FD_153265 | JGI IMG/M metagenome (GOLD analysis project Ga0207057, IMG submission 153265) | Enriched cells from forest soil in Barre Woods Harvard Forest LTER site, Petersham, Massachusetts, United States -... | ecosystem: Environmental > Terrestrial > Soil > Temperate forest >... | reverse complement strand
TCGTCGCGACCGCCATGGGCGGCATGGGGCGGCAGTTCGACGGCGGCTACGCCGAATATACCTGCGCACCCGCAAAGCAGGTGCAGTTCATCAAGACAGGACTCGCCTGGGAAATACTCGGTGCGATTCCGGAGATGCTGCAGACTTCATGGGGCTCGCTCTTCAAGTCACTTCGTCTCGAAAAGGGCGAGCGTCTGCTGATCCGTGGCGGCACGACCTCGGTCGGTTTGGCGGCCGCAGCGATTGCCAAGAAACACGGCGCCTTCGTCGCAGCAACGACTCGCAATCCGGAGCGCAATAAGCTGCTGTTGGAAAGCGGCGCCGATCAGGTGTTCATCGATACCGGCTCGATCGCCGAGCAGGTCAAGGAGGTTTGTACCGGGGGTGTCGACAAAGTTCTTGAACTGGTGGGTACGACGACTCTGAAGGATTCGCTGCGCTGCACCAAACAACGCGGCATCGTTTGCATGACTGGCATCGTCGGCAACCAATGGTCGTTCGACGACTTCGCTCCGATGGAGGCGATCCCGACTGCAGTCTGCCTCACCAGCTATAACGGGAAATCGGAAGATTTCATGCGGACGCCGCTTGAGGAATTGGTCGATCAGATCGCGGCCGGCACTTTGCACATCCAGATCGGCGAGGTCTTTCAACTCGACGAGATCGTTGAGGCGCATCGCTGTATGGAGGAAAACAAAGCGGGCGGAAAGATCGTGGTGCTGACCTAGGGGCAGTCGCCGCCACCAGCGGCTCGAAGATGATCGCTATGCTACTCAAAGGGCAATGACAGCGCCTACATGGACGTATAGTCGGCATCTCGTACATGTGCCCGCAGCCATCGCAGTTGTCCTGCATAGCCGGTTTTACTGCAACTTGCCGGGGGCCGCGGACCAATCCGAAAGACACAATGAGCGACTTACCCTGACGGCGTCAGTCCATGATCATGCTTGGCTCGCAACCTCCGAGTTTGATCTAAACTTTCTTTATGAGAAATCGGACACCGTATGTTGCAAACACTCGAGGAATTACGGTGAGCGTTGAGCCAACTTACCTTGAGACGAGATCATCTCCTGACAGCTCGCAGTATTTTTGGGCTTATCGAGTGATCATCGAGAATCAGGGACGGGAAACAGTGCATCTGCTGAGCCGTCACTGGATGATCACGAATGCGCGTGGCGAATTGACCGAGGTCAAGGGATCAGGCGTTGTCGGGGAACAACCGGTCCTAAAGCCGGGAGAGCGCTTTGAATATACGAGTGGCGCGCCTCTTAACACGCCGTCCGGGATGATGGGCGGGGCCTACCAGATGGAGAGTGAGGGCGGTGAGCGTTTTGATATTGAGATACCGACGTTCTCGCTGGATCGTCCGAATCAGGGCCTATTTCTGAATTGAGAGAAATAGAGATCTTGGCTTCGCGCGACTCAGCATCGCTGGCCCAAGGTCGCCTGAGTTTGGTTTGTTGCTCGGCAGCTTGTTTCAAGGGCAACGCTCCAATAGTTTCGTGATCTATGTCATTCAGCGCTGAATCGCCAACGCACTCGTTCAGATGGTCTCAATAAGCGCAAGCCGCCACTGGGTACAGACAGTTTTCGAATTGGCTCAAAATCGCCGCCGGTCAGTTCTGTAACCACGTCAAAGAGTTCCTCAGGGTGTATCGGCTCAGGTAGCAATTCAAATTCGTAGCCTCGTGCCTTCGCGCGCGCCAACGGTTCATTCACCCAAGTACCCGAGCCGCCGGGGCAGAGCAGGATGCAACAGGCTGGCAATAAAGCGCGGACGACCACCGCCGCGTACACACCATTCAAGTCGCCGAGATATGCCGGCACGACACACAGGATTGCCAGGTCTGGATTTGTCGACAGAACAACCTCAAGCCCGGATACATTCGAGTACCAGCTGTCGCGTCTGCGTTACTCTGCTGGAGAATCATGGCAAGGGTATCGGCAATAACCTTTTCGTGGTGCGCAATTACAACCTTCAATCTCCGCGGCATAGTGCACAGCACTTCAGACCTGCCCAAGTATAAGCTAGCCCTTGTTTGCATAATGGTCCGCACGAGTCTGCACTGAGCTACCAGATGATTGACGAAAATCGCCAACGCACTCATTGATGGTGGAAGACGAAGCCACATGTCCGTAAAGTCGGCATCCCGGACACTTGAATTACTTCATGCAAATCGCATTCTATTTCAGCACCGCGGCGGCCGTTTGACGATTGAACAGGGAAGTCAAGTTCTGAGCAAGAAGAGGATCGTTCTTCGCGCCCGTGATTGCCTTCTGGACGTGATCGCGATGGTCGCTTTCCGGGCCCGTGAGAGTGATGAGCGCCGCTGCGAATTCCATCTCCGGATCCTGGCCACGCATGTCGATCGCCTTCTTTACCCAGCTATATCCGTCAACGCCAGCCGCCGGGTTAGGCTCATCCTTGCCCATCCATTGCTTGTAGGCTTCGGACAGGTAGCCCACGTCAAACCACGCCAGCGCCCCGATGTCGTCGACACCGGCGTTGGTAGCGCGCGCGTGAAGTCGAGTCAGCAACTCTTTTGCTACTTGTGGATCCTGGCGAGCGTAGAGTGTCGCTCGTCGAAGGGTTTCCATTCGTACTAACACTGGAGTGTTCGAATCGAGAATTGCTAGAGTGTCCTTGGTGAGGTTCTGGAGGTCATAGCCTCCATCCCCTTTGTGGTAATTCAAATCAACCCAGGGCAGTGACTTGCCCTGCCCGATTGCAATGGGATGACAGATAAGCGGCGGCCCCGCCATTGCGGAGCTTGTAAGTCCAAGCATGACTGCCGCAAGGCCGATCGCGAGCCGCGAAGATACACCTAAATTCATATGCTGAGTCTCCTTTTCGTGGTTTGTTCCCACATCCAAAGAGACGCCAACGAAGATCGAAGTGTTAACGAGGAGCACTAATATCTGGAGAAGGGGAGTCCAAGAAAAATTGCTTCGTCAGGTAGTCCCCAAACGACTTTTCGTGAACAAGCGCGGACGTTTCAGCCCAGGCGTGCTCCCATTGGCGCCAAACCGAGATGTCGTCAAATCCGAGTTCGTTCCACCAGCGATCGAGCATCGGTTGATCGAGACGCAGAATTCCTTCCTTAGTGACACCAGCAGGAGGAGGAGCAAGCGTTACCAACCGGTCGTAGACAAGCAGCCGCTGTCTTTCTTCAACACGAGCCAGCAAATGCCACAGCGTGAGTGCGTCGCGTTTGCGGGACTCGCGGAGCACGATCGTCGAATCGTCGGCGCGCTGCCGTGGTGTATTGTCGTCGAAATCAAACCTTGTCAAAGCAGAGCGAAACTTCAGAGATGCATCCTCGAAATATGGAGTTCCGGGACCGGTTTTCGGCCGTGTCTCACAAGCTGCGCCTGGGGGAATGAAAGACTCGTGGCCATTCAGTTTGAATCCAACCCACCCGAGAGATGTACGCACCAATCCCGCTCCCGAATCGTCCACCTGTAGATGTCAGTCGCATCGTACGTCAGTTGATCCTCTGGCCCGGATCGTCGGTAGTGGTCATTCGCCAAGTTGCGGGCGATCGCCGCCAGCCAAGCTCCAAAGCTTCCCGTTTTCCGCAGCGTTGACAGTCGGCGAAGCGCCGTCAGGAAGACATCCTGAACGAGGTCATCCACTTCTCCAACCGGAACCTTCGCCAGCAGTAGCCCGTGGACCATGCGAGCGTAGCGATCATAGAGACGGCCGAATGCCGCTCGGTCCCCGTTGCGGGCCGCCCCGACCAATATCTGATCCTCGGAGAATTCGGACCTGGACTGCTCCCTGACAGGCTGATTTCGCAGATCAGCCGCGACCGAGTCGACTTTATCTCCATACCCTGAGGCCATGGCAGCAATCCCTGCCTAATCGTAGACGTTCGAAGACGAACAAGTGTTAACAAGATCCATTTCGGTCAAGAGGGTGCAAACAATCCAGGCGAGTTGACGAAAGGATTTATTCTTCTAATTGCTAAGCCGAGGCACACTCCGGAAATTGGAGAAAAAACATCCAGGCTAGTGACTCTCTGTCACATACACGAGGAAGTGCTTGATGCTCGTATCGTCGTCAAAGCTTGTCGCGGTGAGCTTTTTTCTATGCCTGAGCGAAGCCCTCATGCTTGCCCAGACTTTACCAACTCCAGCGGTGCTGCCAGCTGAAACGCAGCAGCATGTCGAAAAAGTCAAAGGCTGTCTTACCGAGCCCGTTGTCATCAAAGATGATCCGCACACCTGTCACACACTGGCGGAAAGGATGACTGAACTGCATGTTCCCGGAGTCAGCATAGCCATTATTCACAATGGAGAGATCGATTGCGCGCAAGGCTTCGGGGTTCAGCAGGTGGGCGGCAAGCTAGTGAGTGCCGACACTCTTTTCCAGGCTGGATCGATCAGTAAGCCAGTCGCTGCGATGGCTGCCCTTTATCTCGTCGGTCAGGGCAAGCTTTCGCTCGACTCTGACGTGAACACAGTACTCACAACATGGAAGGTTCCCGCGAGTCCGGCAGCGCCTGGTGCGACGGTTACACTCCGGGAGTTATTGACGCACACGGCGGGATTCACGGTGCATGGTTTCCCGGGATACGCGGCCAACGCTCCCGTTCCCACCCTTGTGCAAGTTTTGAATGGAGAGAAACCAGCGAACACGGATCCAATCCGACTAGAGAACATGCCAGGCAAGGATTGGAAATACTCGGGTGGCGGCTATACCGTGATGCAGCAGCTTCTTCTCGATGTTACGAAGGAGCCTTTCCCGAAGTTACTGCACGACACAGTTCTGGTACCGATAGGGATGACGCACAGTACCTATGAGCGGCCGCTTCCCGCGAAATTTCAACCAATGGCTGCGACGCCTTACATGGCTGATGGAGCGGCAGTGCCCGGCGGTGCTCACACTTATCCAGAGATGGCTGCGGCGGGCTTGTGGACAACGCCGTCAGATCTGGCTCGGTACATGATCGAGGTTCAGCAATCCCTGCAAGGCAAGGCGAACCATGTGGTCCCGCGCGATCTAACCCAGCAGATGGTCACCGCAGGCAAAGGGGGATGGGGGCTAGGACTCCAAATTGGTGGTTCCATGTCGAATCCATACTTTTCACACGGCGGCGTGAACGAGGGCTTCGAAAGCCTCTTCGTTGCATACGAGCACAACGGCGACGGAGCGGCCGTGATGACAAATGCGCAAGGTGGGATGCGCCTCGCTTCGGAGATTATGGGTAGCATCGCAGCCGCATATAATTGGCCGGATCTCCGTCCCATCGTCCGCACTGCAATCAAGGTTGACCGTGCCGTTCTAGCACGATATGTAGGAACGTATGAAATCGCGCCGACTTTCAGTGTTACTTTTTCGCTCGAAGGCGATCAGCTGATGACCCAGGCGACAAACCAACCGAAGTTTCCTGTATACCCTGAGACAGAGACGAAATTCTTCCTGACAGTTGTAGATGCCGAGGTCGAATTCATAACCGATGACAAGGGCCAGGTCACCTATCTGATATTGCATCAGAACGGTCACGAGACAAAGGGCATCAAGAAATAGCCGCTCTGAATTCATTTGGATGGTAGATGAGCGCAGCGAACCGATATCGAAAATCGGCATGCGTGGGACGGTTTCCTGAGCATATTTTGTCATTTATGGTGAGATGCTTATCTGGCACAAAGGACGACTGAGGGCAAACCAAGTTGCTGAGCAGTCCGCTATGCGTCCAGTTGTGAAACTCACCCGGGTTCAATGCCAAGACGGTCGTTTACAGCGATTCTCAAGTGTTGCTTGCAGCCAATGTAGCGTTCGGTCGTCTGCACTGAGACATGCCCGAGAAGGAACTGAATTTGCTCTAGCTCGCCGCCAGCATCATGGCAGAGTCGCGCACAAGATCGCCGAAGATCATGTGGCGCCAACCGTGGAATGTTCAGACTCATGGCAGCCTTCTTGACGACGTGCCACACTGTCTTTTCTGAAATGCCGGGGCCCCAGAGCTTACCTGCTCGACAGACACATCGAAATAATGGACCATTACTGATGCCAGCCGCCGCTAACCATGCATCAAGCGTTTCTTTTACCCAATTTGGTACGGGAACGGTTCGTATGTGTCTTCCCTTGCCAATGAGATCCACGATGGCCCAACGTTCCTCACGCCGCTGCAAGCTCTCGACTGTCAACTCTGCGAGTTCGCGGCGGCGTAGTCCGCAGCCAAGCAAGATAGCCAACATCGCTCGATTACGGTTTCCCGTAAGAGTCTGGCGATCGGGCGACTGCCAGAACGCCGATGCTTCACCCGCCGTTAACCAGTTACCCAAACGAGAGCCGAGTTTGCGAACGCCTTTGACTCGATGGATGCCGGCAGCGAGTTCGGGGCTCAACAGACCAGAATCTGCTGCCTCATAAGCAACCGACGCACGGCAGCCATGCGCACGTTGATCGTCCCGGGCGCAAGACCCCGTTCTTCCAGGTAAAGCCGATAGCGCAAAACCACTGTTTTGTTGAACGCCAGTCGCGGTTCAGAGCAGTACCAGGCAACAAACTCATCAATTGCGTGCTGGTAGTCACGCCTCGAATCCGGGGAGGCGAGACTGCGGAGGACTGCGGCTTTCGAATGCTCCAGATCAGGTATGCCGAGTTTGATCTTAGATCGGTTCTTCTTGCGTTTGCTTCCACTCGTAGACGTCTTCCTCATGATTGCCGCCCTCAATGCGGTGGATCATGAGGTTAAGAGAGTCATTGCGTGCTATGTCTACGCTATGCTGGCGGCAAGGTGATGGATAGCCGGTTTCTCGACCACGTGAACTCGAACACATGTCTAAGCCAGTGAGGTCCTCATTCAAGAACCAAGCGTTTAGAAATCAAAGCAATCTGAGGGGACGACTTGCCAATTATTTGCAGAGGAGGAAGTCAGGCATGATTTCGATGCCAGCCTCGACCATCTCAAAGCCGTCTGCCGTCTTACAACCTGCGGCGCGGGCGGCTTGGACGAATGCTGTGAGTCCATGGCCTGCGACGACGTCGCCCACAACCATCGAGGAGGTGAGTAGATGCGCGGGAACGGGCAGCGGATCGTCGGGAGACATGCCCATCGGGGTTGCGTTCACCACGATCTCGCAACCAGTCGGGTCGGGTGGCCCTGCGACTACGCGGCCGCGACCCAGGCCCAACAAGAGCTCAACCAATTCATCACGCCGCGACTGATTGGCATCGTGCAGCACCAGTTCCCCAACACTCGCATCAAGTAGCGCGATGGCGATGGCGCTTCCGGCTCCCACCAGCGCCGACCTGCAGGACCCGCGCTCGTTCCAACCTGGCGCCATTCTTTTTCAGGGCCCCAACGAAAGCGACGCCATCCAGCATGTCGCCGTGCCATGAGCCATCCGCATTGCGACGCGCTATGCTCACCACGCTCAACAGCCTGGAGGTTTCAGAAGATGTGGCGCAGTGGGCGAACATCGCGTTCTTGTGCGGCATGGTGATCAAGAGACCACGAACATTGGGGACGGAGCCGAGACCTCGCACCACACTTTCAAGCGCAAGCTCCGGAACCAGCATTGGAACGCAGATGCCGTTGTGACCCAGTTCTTCGAACTTGGCCGTGAGGCGATGAGGTGACTTCACGAAGCTAATGGGATCGCCAATGATTGGATATAGGCGAGTTTCGCCACTAAGCTTCTCAAACTTCATGACCACTCGCGGTTTCCATGTCTCGCGCTTCCGTGAGCAGACATCGAGCACGGGATTATCCGTCTGCTACTGTGTACGATGGGCTGAGCAGGCTGACCGACATGAACTCGGAGACGATCGACACGAAGACGCACAGCGCCATCGCGTAAATCGCTTCCCAAGCTAAAGCCGGCTGATTCCGGATCAAGTGTATCCGTCGTCATCCGTCGGTTTTCTTTCCCAGGGTATTCGTGGAGCCTACGGCCGGAGAGGGAGGAGCATCGTTCCCGTCCTGAAGCGCCCGTCCACGCTGCCATTGGCCAAAGAGTCCATAAGGATAGCCGCCAGGCTGTGGACGGCTGACCTTCTCAAGAGCTTCCGTCGCATCCTTGTCCAGCGTTAGCTCGGCCGCGCCGAGATTGCTGCGCAAATGCTCGACCGTGCGGGCCCCGACAATCGGGGCAATAACACTTGGTCGGTCTGCGATCCAGCTCAAGGCGACCTGCGCAGGCGGCACGCCAATCTCTTTCGCAATGCGAACGACGGTATCGATGGTGTCCCAGTTGCGATCGGAGTCCGCATACTCTTCGGAAATTGACTGATAGAGAGCTTTTTCGGAACCGGCCCGCGTGTCTGCGGTCGCCTTACCACCACGCTGGTACTTGCCTGTGAGGAAGCCGCCAGCCAGCGGCGACCACGGTAGCAGCCCAATCTCGTTATGCAGTGCGGCGGGAATCACTTCCCACTCGATTTCGCGAGAAAGCAGGCTATATTGCGGCTGCAGCGTCACCGGAACCTGTACGCCCATGGCCTTAGCCGTGGAGACGATGAGCTGCAGTTGCCAGCCCGTGAAATTCGACAGGCCGATGTAATGAATTTTCCCGGCCTTCACCGCGTCATCGAGGAACGACAGCGTCTCTTCGACCGGCGTGTGCATGTCGGAGGCGTGGAGCTGATAGAGGTCGATCGTATCAACGCCAAGGCGTGCGAGAGAAGCATTCAACGAACGATGGAGCCAGCGGCGCGTCAGGCCAGCCGAGTTCACTTCCTGGCTTGCATTGAAGCGACCCTTCGTGGCCAGCACAACTTGGTCGGTTACGTCCTTGGGGCGGGCAGCAAACCAACGGCCGATGATCTCCTCCGAAACGCCATTGACGTACACATTTGCCGTATCTACCAGATTGCCACCGGCTTCGAGGAACGTGTCGAGGATGGCGAACGCATCCACCTCAGGCGTCTCGGAGCCGAAGTACATAGTTCCAAGTGCAATCTTCCCGACGGAAATACCGGTGTCTCCTAACTTGCGATGCAACATGACGATTACCTCTTCAAGGGGATTTTGGGAGTGGGTAGGAACCAGCATAACGGCGAAAGCACTCGTACACACCTGATTCTAAGATGCCGAGACTCTTGCAACAATCCAGGTTCCATTGCAAAGCTTTGTGAGTATGATTCAGCAATGAAAAGGAACGAACTCGCAGAACTTTCCGCATTTGCGATCGTTGCAGAGGAGCGCAGCTTCAGGCTCGAGCGCTTCTAGCCATTACAGCTCCTATCTCAGGCTGTTGGCTTGTCCCAACCAACGGGGCACCCGCTTCTTGTACATAAGATAGGCCTGACCGAATACTGCTTCCAAAGTCCGTTCTTCCCGAGGCACAAGTACGAGATTCACAGCTAGCACCAGTGTGATACATCCCAGAGAAACGGGCAGGCTTCCAAAGAACAGCGCCCACCCCAGCCATGATGCTAGTTCCGCGACATACATCGGATTCCGCGTAAATCGATAAGGTCCATCGATGATCAAGACCGAGGGCACCAGTCCGAGCCTCACGGTCTTTGGTGCATGCGCAATTCCTGTGATCAGTGTCCAAATAAGGAGAGCCGCGGCAACGCCAACCGGGATCAGTCCGAACAAATTCCAGAACCCGGGCGACCCATTTATCCAACCATAGCGATGTGTCAGCCTGGAGATCGCCCACGGAACCGCTCCGTGCCCAAGCGGTATCACAATCAGACAGACAAATAGCGCCAGCAGGATAGTCATCCATCGGGGAATGACAATTCCGTTCGACGGTCTGGATTTAGGGAGCTCCAGAAGGACTCATAATGGGCACACAAACGGAAAGTGCTTAAGTTGGCAGTATATGCGCGAACCCGAACGCTGAAACGAGTAACGTTCGTCAGGCTCCAGCAAAGAAATGCCAGCGGGATTGCGTCACGCTCCACGGTGGCTGCTAATAAATCGCCAAGTCACTCGTTGACGGCACGCATTTATATGGACGATAAGTCCGCATCTCGGACAAGTGCCTTTCCGCCCTCAGCAGCGATATAACCACAGGTTATCTCGCTGCCAAGTAGGTCAGGCCAAACCGTCTTCTGTAGGTGAACCTGTGATTGACCTCCCCTATTCGATCCGCAGATGGTATCCGCGTTTGACAGAAGCTCCCTCGACCACGCCACCGTTGGCAATATGCTGCTTGATGGCGCTATTCGATGGCTCGCTGGATTTAACGGAGGCTGCGAGCGGCTCCGCCAGTATCCTGGGCAACGCATCGATTACATCGAGCCAGAGTGGACCATCGATCTTTGCTTCAAAGCGCCGAAGGTGATCGGGGATGCTGCCTGGATGGGTGATCTCCACGCTGTCCTGGGAGTTTTTGTTGCGCTTCAGCGTAAATTCGTGGCTCTCGACCTTCTTGAGATCGTGACTGGCAAGGTAGTAGAGAACCATGGACTCGGTCCGCTCGATCTTGTTCTGCGCTCTCCTGGCACGAGCAGCGTACCTTAGGGAGCGTCGCGCTTGAGATATTCAGCGTGCCCAGCTGACGGAAACTGCTCAAGGATGCTGTAAAACCAGTCGCCATCTGCCTGGCGCTGTTGATGGCCGAGATTGGATAGAGTACGTTCTGCTGGAACTGCTGTTCCTGTTGCTCGACCTTATTGATCGCTCTAAGCGGCGAAGCAACGGCATTCGTCAGAGTGTTGTTGATCGCCTTGAGCCCGGCAAGGATCGCCGCGGTGTCGATGCCAAATTGTGAGTGCGCGGGCCGCACGGCGACAACGCTCAAGATCAATACTCCGACCCCGCCCAGGGCGACCCGGCGCACGAACGGCTTGCGAGTAAAAGACTGCCACGTTGTCATTGGGCTCCTCCAAGATGATTGAGCATTTGTCGATTGAGATTCTGTGTGTTGGTCGTCGACTGCTTGAGAATCGATCCGCGATGGCCGAGCTCGATCGCCGCCTCTCGCAGCTGATAGGCCAAGAGCTTGTGCTGCATGGCCAGGCTGGCTAACTCAGCGGTCCTCGCTTCAGCCGCGACCATGTCGGCCGTACCAGGCGCTGTCGTTTGCGCCTCATCCTCGATCCTCTGCGCGGCCTGAAGCATCATCGCGGTTGCCTGATCGGCAGCCATCGATTGCACCGTCGCATCTTTCGCGACGGCATCCTCAATATCCATCATTTGGAGGTTCAGTTGGGGCGCGGCTCCGGAGGCCGGCTGCACACCATAGGTTGACGTGTACTTCTGACCGAAGCTGCCGATCTGCCCGATTTGCCCGCTAAGAAAGGCAGACTCCAGAGACTTGGGCATTTGCAGGTTCGCGCTATTTACGGGCAGCCTGTACACCTGATTCATCCATGCTCGATAGCTGGCCTTAATCGTCGAAATGTAGTTCTGCGCCTGAGTGATCAATGAGACGGGCCACAGCACCTGCTGCTCGGTCTTTAAGATCGAGTTGCGGATCTCGTTGATGTCCGTGAGCGCGCCGCCGATCGGACCGGTGATCGTGCTCAGAATCGCAGAGAAGATATCCCCGAACTGGGCATACGCTCCCGTTGGGAAGAGGAGGAGCACGATGACAAGCATGCTCGCACCACAGGACATTGCCTTCGCCTTCATACCGTTACTCCTTCGAGGACAACCGGCTCGGTCGTCACAGGTTGTACAGAACTCCGGCTCGACGCAAGGCGTAGGTTGCCAATATCCGCGGGACCAGGCACTCCCAGACGACTCACCTCGCCGGAGCGTTCCTCCGGAAGCTCCGGTAGTTCGGAGAGGCCATGGGGAAACTTTTTTGCAAGATGCTCGTAGCGTTCGACCAGGGTTAAGTGGGAATTTGTGGCAAGCCACCACTGCCGGTACCATCGCTCACGCGGATAGGTCGTGAGCAGCCAGTATTCAATCGGTGTGGGAACGATGTAAAGGCTATGCGTCGTCTCGGCTTTCTCTCCGATCACGATCAGGAACTCACTCTTTTTGCCCTTTTCTGTCATTTCCAGACCCTTCACTCGATTGAGAGTCGTCTCGTTCAAGTGCAGGAACTGACGCAGAACGTCGAAATTTCCCTTCTGCCGCCCGATCATCTTTACAGCTGTAGTCGCCAGGATCGCGCCGCCGAATTCGTTCGGTTTGTCCGGAGTGCCCGTAAAATCTTCAACTGCCTGTGATATTCCCCACACGCAGGCATTTCGTTTTCGCGCTGTTCGGAAGAGTTGCACAACAACCGGCGCAAGACTTGGGGATTGCAAGAGCGCCCAGCACTCATCGAGAACCGTGATGCACCGCTTGTTGGCTTTGCCCTGAGCGCGCTTCGTCGTGGTGTAGGCGATCAACAAGCTCATGGCGACCTCGAGCTTCGGATCGTCCTTGAGTTGCTCAACGTTGAAATAGAGCCATGGGGTCGACATGCCGATGGTTGTCGACCGGTCGAAGAGACGGGCATACATCCCGTTGTTAACCCACGCCCGCATTTTTGCGGCTGCGATTCGCGCAGCTTCGTTTACACGCGGATTTTTGTCTTCGTCGTAATAGTTCTGCAGTTCGTCATAGAGGTCGTTATAGAGCGGAATGGGATTGTCAATACGCATCTGCGATCTGGCGTAGGTCTTGCGAATTGCCGTCATGATGAGGTTATCGAGAAGATCCGTGTCGCCTTCGCCGCTATCACCGATCATGAAGCGTGTGAGGTTCTTCAAAAAGGCAAGGTGGTCGTTCGATGGCTCCTCCTGACCGGGCTCAAGATCAAACGGATTGATGGTCTGCTCACTGTCGAGCGACATGGTGATCATCTGGCCACCCATGAAGGTCACCGGATGGTAGTAGCTGTCGCCTCTCTCGATGATTGACACCTGAACATCCTGCCGCGCACATGTCAGCAGCATCTTGCCCACATGCACACTCTTGCCTGTACCCGACGTCGCAGCGACGATTGCGTTCGCATTCTCAAGGTTCGGATCGAAGGGCGAGAATGGCAGCAGTTGCCGGTAGGGTGTTTCGAAAAGCATCAAGGGTGATTTAGTGGTTCCAGCCCACGGTAGCTCGACGGGTAAAAGGTCGGCCGCATGGGGCGTCAACAAGTCATGATCGCGCCGGTCATCTTCGGCAAGCCCGGGCAGGGTGGAAAAGAACAGCCTGCGCGTCGCCAGCGACTCCGAGAACCCGCGAGCTCCATTCATGCGAGCCAGCACATGCAATACCTGTTGCCGGCGATTGGCTAGCTCTCTCTCAGCCGTTTCGTATTGTTGCGCAGACCACGCCGGGGCAGAGGTATGGACTCCAATGACTACACTCACGCGCGCCGTCTTGACCGACGACGCAATGATCTCCTGCTGTATTTGTATGAGCTCTTGCGTGGCAACTTGCGCGGTGACGTCCACACGGAGATTGCCCTTGGAGTCTTTTTGTGCCGCTTGCATCTTGCGGAACTTCTTTTTGTATTTATCGAGAACCACCCGCTGGTCGGGGATGATTACCTGGGTCGAGATCACCACCGGAAAGCCGATCGTCATCAGCTCGCGCAATATGCCCGGATATGTCCCGTCAGGCGGTGTCTTCAGGCTGATGAAGGTCCACAGCATTCCATCAATGTTGAGATAGGTTTCTGTCTGCCCCAGGATGTTCCCCGGGGCAAGCCTCTCGCGAGCGGAGATGTCGCGCGTCTCAGCGATATTCTCTTTCAGCGGAGTGAGGTCGGGGGCCATCGGGTTGAAGGCACGCTTGATCTCCAGAAATATTTCTCCGTGGCTCATTCGCTCCGGCCCAAGCCCTCCTCCTTTCATCGCCGACTCGATACCGGCGACGATCGACTCAAACTCGGCAAGCGTGTCCACGTGCTCCTTCTTCGTCCTCTGAATCGCCTTAGGCACAGAAAGTGTGAAAGTGCCACCGGCTTGCTTCCGTTCCTCCTTGCTCTGAGGTCCTCCGCTCGCAATCATCGCCCGCTTGTGCTTGACCGGATCCCAGATCAAATACACCCCCGCGATCCGCGAGAGGTAAGCGCCTTGCCTTTCCTTCTCCTCCCATGCCGCGAGTCTTCGATCGTCGAGAACCTTGACCTTTGGAGTTTCGGATCGCGAGGCGTCCCGATACTGATCGAGCAGACCATTCAGCCTTTCCACTACCTCGTAGCGAAATTGCACACGCATGCTTTGCTCCGGCATCGCGCGGAGCAGTGATTCAACCACACTTTTCGCCTCATTCCGTCCTTCGTCGTCGGCGAAATAGGTCACTGCCCCCTGCACGCGGAAGCCGGCCACATAGCAGCCATCGGTGCGCACCATGACGTTGTCGAGAAAATCGCGAATCTTCAACAGTTCGCATACCGCCGGATCTTGCAGGGAACGCTCCTGCTGAGCAGTCGTTCGTGGCATTATTCGTTCTCCTTGAGGAAGCTGTCGGTAAGTTTCGTGTCGCGGGCCAGAGCACAGTAACTACGTGGTTGCCCGTAATAGAGCACCAGGTCGAGCAGATAGCTGCGAGGTTTCCCATACTTGAACAACATCAGACCGGGCACGCCGAGCACGAGAACCATGAGCATGAGGAACCAATTCATCGGCAGAAAGAACATGTAGCGATCAGAGAAGAGGAATTGCCCGACCAGCATGGCGATTGCGCACGCCATTGCAAGAAAGAGCATGTCCTCGAGCTCAAGACCGAGCAGAGTGACCTTGGCGTGCAGATTGCGCGATACCGGACTCATTCTCAGCGCCATCACGCTACCCCACTTGTACCGGCTGCGATGAAGTGCTCCATCAGCCTCATCAACCCGGAAACACAAAGGCACGCTCCGCCGGCGATGAAGTGCCGAATCCAATCATCGCCAATGTTGAGCCTTTCGAAAAAGCCGCCCACACCCAACACAGCCCGTACGATTTCGACCCCGCCGTAGACGGGCAGAATCACATTGCCTACCCAGTTGGCTAGGCTGAGAATCGCTGACCAATATTGCGAGGTTCCCGATCCCTGACTTGCGAACACTTGCGCCAGCCGCAGGAGTCCGGATACAGAGAGCGCGGCCATTGTGCCGCCAATGTAGGGATCAATGTGGTAACCACGGGAGTATTTGTAGATCCCCATTGCCAAAATCAGCGCGGCAAGAATCGGCATCACCGCGTTGCCGACCCAATTGGTGAGGTTGAGGAGGCCACCGTCGAAAGATCCGCTGTTCATGCTCAGCCTCGCGCGCTTATATATGCGTCAGTTCTTGGTCTCAGTCAAAAGAGAGGAGGGCGATTGGTGATGCTGGGAAATGCGCACAATGGCGAGCGCGGCTTTGCCGCTCCATCGCCAGAGTGACTGGGCCAGTTTGAAAAGCGCGAAGCACTCGGCGATCAAACAAATCCCCGATGCAAGGACAGCGAAGAGCACTCGTCCAAACGGAAAATGAACCACAAAAGACAGGAGGAATAGCGAGGTGAGACTGCTGATCGTGAACAAGTATCCTTGTAGAAATACTTCCCGCGTTCTCATGGCTAAATCTCCATTTCCGGGCAGAATCCAAAGCAGAGTTTGGGAAGGTGTGGTTCCTTGAAATGCCAGTCCGGGATGAAATCGGGAGTGAGGTCCAGCATGTCGGCGTTTATGCCAAGAAACCAAGGCACCAGTGGTACGAGTGCCTTGTCCGCGCGATATCCGGCGCCGCCGATTCCAACCGCAACCAGCAAGCATGCTGCGATCAGCTTCATAGATTGACTCCCGCGAAATGCGTAACTAACGCCCAGATTCCGGTCACACTCAAGAAGGCAAGGCCGCTTGCAACCAGGCCTCCCCACGGCCGGTGGCGAACGTAGTTCACAATCGCAGGACAGATCACGTTGCAGACCCAATTCACGGCATTCAGAAATGCCCCTTCAGGCTGTGACGCTGTCTGACCCTGGACTGCCTGGCCGGTGGCCGGTGCCGCTCCGAGGTTTTGGGCAACGCTGGCAGCGGGTGCTACCAGAGCGGCTCCGATGAAGGAAACGAGCATGAGCACCTGCAGATGTTTCTGCGCGGCACGCACAGCTCGCATAAACGACTTGATCATGGACTTGCCTCCTTGACGGGGTGCCGTCGAGCTGGAAGGTCGCATGATTCTGCATTTCGATCAATTTGGAGGAGCTTGGATTAACTTCGGTTCGATATGCATGTCGAAGACTCAGAAAGGAACTGCCTACTGTTCGAACCGATCAAATGGATCAGGGAGCTTCCGGGGATTTGTCCCAACCACTGACAAACCTTCCTATCCCGTGCCTCTTCCGTCCCCGAGTCCTCTTATGCATCTATGTTGTCCCTTACCTTCAGAGCGCCGTTACAAAAGTGTTGTACACACTTTTTCTCTTTTCACCTTTCTCACAATAGAGACTTGTCTGTTCAGGCCAGCTGACTCGTTACAAAAGTGAAGTACACACTTTTTCTCTTTTCACCATTTTGTCCGAGGGTCTTTGAGACCGGAGATTTTGCACCCGACTAATGTGAAAGGAAATGTGCCGAGCACAGCAGAGCGAATCCCATTCTTCGAGCGTCTATTCTTAGGGTGTCCGAGGAATCGGCAGCACGAGCCGCGCCGTTCTGTTTCTGGTCAGCCAACGTTGAACTCAGTGGGCAGGAGGGAGCTTCGATGTCATCCGGTTCCAGGCTGGCGTTTCGTGGAATCACACGCGCCATCTTTGCGTGCTTGCGGAAGAAAGCTTCGAAAAACGGCATTCATGTCGTCAGTCCGGTAGGAGAAACAGTGAAAGACGGAACCCGGATTCGATGGAACTACGACGCAGATGCGGAATTGCTTGAGGTCGAGTGTGTAAGCGCGCCGTTTTGGATCAGCTCAGCCCAGATCAATAGGGAGTTGGGTCAGGAGATTGAAGCCACCCTGAAATCGAACCTCGCGGCCTGAACTCCGCATGCTCGAAGTCGTTCGCGTGCACGGGTACCTCGGTACTGCGCGGAGGCGGCTTCAACATCTACAAGCGGATATTTCTCAAAGTGGCCGCTATCGCAACAACCCCCTCGCCATAACAAAAGTGCGGTACACGCTTTTTCTCTTTTCACCATTCTCGAATTGGAGGCGCGTCTGTTCGGCCCGGCTGATTCATTACAAAAGTGAAGTACACACTTTTTCTCTTTTCACTACTTCGTCCGAGTGTCTTTGTGCCTCGATTTTGTTCTCCGACAAAAGTCAATCAGGCGAGACTCACCGTTGGAGGGGCAAGAAAATGCGGCCCACTAAGTAGACCGCACCCAGAGAACCTACTACCTAGCGTTGTCTCTCTATGGCTGTACTGGCGTGCCCGAATCGAGCGCGGTGTTCTCCAGATGAGGAACGTGAACCGTCTTCTCTGCGCCAGCGGCATCCGCCTGCTGCGATTTTTCGAAGATGACGTAGATCTCGGTCCCGGCGGGTACGCTCACAACGATGTGCTGCATCGTCATCATCTGCATAATCTGTTGATCACTTGCGTTTCCCATATTGTCTGCTATGCGCATTCGTAGCAGATCATCTTCGCTGAATGCTCCGTTCGCGCTTGGCGCGCCAACAATCATCGCCGCGGTTTCACCGATACCGGAGAGCGAGCGCACCAGCATGCTCTTGCCAGCCTGTTTTCCAGTCACCTTGCCCTTGATCGCCTGGAGATTCATGTCTGCTCCTACGGCATCGATAGGCACGGTCTCTCCTCCCGGGAATTCAATGGAAGAAAACGTGATGTTCACCAGACCCGATGGGTCCGCTTGCGCGATCTTGCCGACAATACG
>Ga0207057_1136_pt1 | contig 18227 bp, 27 predicted proteins | sample Alteio_BWMinCont_33_FD_153265 | JGI IMG/M metagenome (GOLD analysis project Ga0207057, IMG submission 153265) | Enriched cells from forest soil in Barre Woods Harvard Forest LTER site, Petersham, Massachusetts, United States -... | ecosystem: Environmental > Terrestrial > Soil > Temperate forest >... | reverse complement strand
CATGGCGAAGACGGCGACGGTCGCAGATGGATTCGCAGCATTCGATGATTTCTTGCACCGTGGGAAGCGTCTGGATGCGATCCTCATCACGCATAGTGGCCGTCCATCCGAAAAGCTGCTCGGAATCGTGACGATTCACGACATTCCCAAGTTGAGACGGGCGATCCAAGAATGAAGCCTGGGATGGAGTAGTCATGTACGACCTGATCGGTGACATTCACGGCCATGCTGATGCACTGGTGCAACTCCTGGAAGCCCTCGGCTACCCGAAGGTCCGAGGCGTGTATGGTCATCCCGAACGCACGGTGATTTTCCTCGGCGACTTCATCGACCGTGGCCCGAAGATTCGCCAGGTGCTTGAAATCGTGCGGCCCATGATCGAGGAAGGAAAAGCTCTGGCCGTCATGGGCAATCACGAACTCAACGCCCTGGCGTACCACACCGAAGACCCGGAAAGGCCCGGCGAATTCCTGCGTCCCCATTCGGACAAGAACGTAAAGCAGCATCGCCAGACCGTCCAACAGTTGAAGCCCGATGAACTCAAAAGCTACCTCAAGTGGTTTCGGACGTTGCCGATGTGGTTGGACCTGGATGGCCTCCGGGTGGTCCATGCCTGCTGGGATGAACAAGCCATGAATCAGATCACCCCGGCCCTCCTGGAACACCGGGGCCTCACGACGGTTTTTTTGCAGTCTGCCTGCAAGAGGGGGAACACCCTTTTCGCTCCGGTGGAGATCGTCCTCAAGGGCAAGGAAGCTAAACTGCCAGGAGGCATGTCATTTCAGGATTCAGGCGGAAATGTTCGCACTGAAATCCGCACTCGCTGGTACATGTCCCCTGAAGGCCAAACATACCGGACATATGCGCTCCATTCAGACGAAATTCCCTGCGACGTGGAACTCAATGAATCCGTGAAAAAAGTGGCCACCCCGTATCCAACGACTGCCAAGCCCGTGTTCGTCGGCCATTACTGGCTTTCGACAATACGGCCAGAAGTGCTTGGGGAAAACGTGGCCTGCCTTGATTACGGCCAAACCAAAGGGTTCCTGTGCGCCTACCGCTGGCAGGGTGAGCAAAAACTGACGGACAAGAACTTTCGTTGGATCGCAGGAGGCAGGCGAAAACCATGACCGACGACCTCCCCATCCGAGAACCCGACCAGATTCGGCAGGACTGCGCCCGGAAGCTCCGAGCCGTCCAGATCAGCGAACATTTCCAGGCGATCCTGGGGTGCTTGCTGGGAGAAGACTGGACCACGCCCAGGCTCCTCGAAATGATGATTTTACCCAAAGGCCACATGATTGGGCGTTCCGAGGGACAACCGGGTTTCTCGACCTTTCTGGGTGCTGAAGAAGACCTAATACGAAATATCCACGGAGTTGCCCCGGTCGCCGAACTCGATGGTGACGAATTGGGCTATCTGCTGGGCAAGGTTGCTGAGGTTAAGAGGCAAAGGTAGGACTTGAAGCGTTGAAGCCGAAATGCTCAAAGTGTGGAAGGGCGACGGTGAGAATTCATCCAATTCTCGATATTCCGCTCTGCGCCAAATGCCAGCGTAACGACCCTGACAAATACCAGTATATCACAAAGACACGGGCGATTGACCATTATCGCCTCAAAACAAGTGACTTGGCCATGCTGGGCGTCCATGAAGTCGATAATCCCCACTATAAGAAGGCTGCTCCAATGCAGCTTTACTTGCTGACTCAGGTTAAGCAAGTGGCTCGTGACAAATGGGGAACCGTTGAACCGTACATCGTTCAGTTGGTCACGTTTACCGATGAGACGTTGGCAGCGTTCCTTCAAGACCCCGCTCTCATGAAGAAGCTGACGGATGACGAGTTCGAGCGGCTTATCGCTGAGTTTTTGGAAGCACGAGGGTATGGTGTTCAACAGGTGGGGAAGACCAGAAGAAAGGATGGCGGTGTTGACATTGTGGCTTGGCCGGACGCTGGACATCTATTTCCATTTCTCATGGCGATCCAGGTTAAACATCATCGGACAGACCGAAAAACGGATGTCGCAAAGGTCCGTGACTTTCACGGTGTCCTGACATCCCAAGGATCGGTATTTCACATGGGTGTCATCGTTACCAACACGTCGTTCACGGCAGACGCCAAATGGTTTGCCGGTAACAACCAACACTTGCTGCGTCTCCGAGATTTGCAGGACATGGAGCGTTGGCTGAGGAATGACTTTGACAACCCTTTCGAGTGGCGGGAAATACCAAACGAAATCGAAGTAGCGCCAGGGATCAAAGTCGAGATTCCGAAGTCATCACTATGGCGTCCTCCACGATAACGGGTCGTGAAGGCCGAGGCAACATCGGGGATCGTCCCCACAAGTGGCTGGAGCTTCGAGGGCGTGGGACAGAACGGCTCGTCGGCAAATGAATCTTCAAGACGTGATTTCGATGAACAGTACGACCATCTTCACCTGGGGCTACTACGGCTGGGGCAACGCCACGCCCCAGCTTGTCGAGGCGGTTGATGCGGTTGAGACGAGCTGGGGCTTCGAGCCGCCGATCTTCGTTGACATCCGAATCCGTCGTACCGTCCGGGCCAAGGGCTTCGTAGGGAGCGCCTTCGAGAAACTGCTGGGCCAAGACCGCCATCACTGGATGAAGGCGCTCGGCAACAAGTTCATCCAGACCCGCACCGGCCCCCACATCCAGATTGCCGATCCTTTGGCGGTGGACACATTGCTTGATCTGGCGCTGGAATCAGCCAGGAACAAACAACGGCTCCTCTTCTTTTGCAGTTGCCAGTGGCCCCGATGCGACGGCAAGATCAACTGCCATCGATCCACGGTCGCTGGTCTGGTTCTGAAAGCGGCGAAGAAGCGTGGAGTTCAGGTCGAGATCGTAGAATGGCCTGGCGGAAAGCCAAAACAGATCGAACTGGACCTGACACCGCAAATCTTCGCCGTGTCCGAAAGGGCCGCATGACGGTGCCGCTCGGCAAGCAGCCCGCCTTGGCCGAGGTCGCTGGACTGCCGTGGTGTTCCATTGCCACCCTCCAGTCGAACGGCGAGAAGCTGCACCGGGTCGTCGGCCCGGCAATCCGGCAGCCAGGCCAATGGGTGTTGCCGGTGCTGTTCTGCTTTCTTGATCCGGCGACTGGCTTGAGTGAGTACGAGAAGGAAACCGAGAAATTGCGGCGGGCCTGGGGTTTGATTCCTGCTCATGCCTGAGACGGAGAGAAAATGACCAAACCAACCAAACGAAAAGCGACCGCCGCAGGAGCGAAGACCGAGGAGGATTTCGCACTGTTCGCCACACTCACAAGCCTCCGTGACAGCATGAAGAAGCAAGTCACGCCGATGACGAGAGGAATCCTCCTGAGCTACGATCTCGTCCTCAAGCGGGGCCGGTTCTTTCAAGCCCAGCCCTTTCCGAAAGGTTATCGGCGTGGCAAGGCCCAGGACTGCTACGGCAACTCGTCCAAGCTCGCAATGTTCAAGCTGGGGCTGACTTATTGCGAAGGTACTGTCCTATGTCAGTTCGGTACGCTCGTTGACCACGCCTGGTGCGTGACGGACGATGGCAAGGTGATCGACGTAACGCTCAAGAATACTGGCCTCTCCTATTTCGGCGTGCCATTCACGCTCGAAGAACTGGAGAAGGTCACAGCGTTCCCCGCACTCGATGAGCTTGTTGACGCTGAGTTGGCGAAGGACGCCACTTGAAAATGACCAAGGGGCAAAGCAATGAAGATCGTAACGTACAACCTACGGTTCGGCGGTTCAGGGAAAGCGCACTGGAAGACGGTGCTTGAGGAAATTGATCCCGAAATCTTTCTCGTTCAAGAAACGTTCCACCCTGATGAACACCTGCCACCAGTTATGCACGGCGACTTGGCCCGCAATGCCGTGTGGAAGCCAGTGCCGGGTCTGCCATGGGGAAGTGCCATCTTCGTGAAGGGTGCCAACCCTCGACCTCTCGATCTTCCGGCTGAATTTGAGGGATGGGTAGTTGGATGCGAGGTCGATTCAGTGTCCGGGTTTCCTGGCCCCCAGGATCATCCCTTGCGCCTTTTCAGCGTTCATACGCCGACACCGAAGAAAGACAGCCCGAAAAAAGACAGTTACCAAACTGCCGTCACCAAAATTCTCGATATGATTTCTCGGTTCAAGGGAGAAGGTGACATTGTGATAGGCGGTGACTTTAATATTATCGTGAGCGAGCGACATGGAGCCGATTCGCAACAAATCTATGACGTTGAGCAAAGGAACAAAAGCGCTGATGGACGGATTCGTTTTCGACTTGGCGATGAGTTTGGACTCATGAATTGCTGGAAAACTGCAAATCCAGACCTTCCGTTGGCCCCGACATATGGGAAAACAACACACTTGGACGGCATCTTTGTCTCGAAATCGTGGGGGGTAAGGTTGTCCTCTTGTTCTGTTTTGTCGGGCGACAGTTGGGAAGGATTCAGCGATCACTCTCCCGTGGTTGCGACGTTTGGGTAAGTTCTATGAGGATCGGCATATTCTTCCTTGGTGGAGTTTTCCTCCTTGTGTCTTCGGCTCTTGCTGAAGAAACAAAGTCACCGCCCACCGACTGGCCTCGATGGAGAGGGCCAAACGCCGATGGTGTCGCAGACGGGCGAAAACTCCCGATCCGCTGGAGTCAGTCCGAAAATGTGCGCTGGTCGGTGAAGTTACCAGGATGGGGAACCAGTTCGCCGGTGGTTTTTGGCGACCGAGTGTTTGTCACGTCGCATCTGAAAGAGGAGAAATCCCTGCTGACGCTGTGCTTTGACCGAAAGGACGGCAAGGAACTATGGCGACATGACTTCGGTTTCGGCGTGGACCAGCGAACCCACGAAAAGTCGAATCTCGCCGTCAACACACCTGCTGTCACAGAGGATGCGGTTTACGTCGCCTTCGGAAATGCGGACATCGCCCGCTACTCTCACGACGGCAAGCTGGTCTGGGTCAAGCGTTACCTTGCCCATTTCGGCGATCCCAAGATGGCCTGGGGCTACGGCGTGAGTCCCCTCGTTCTGGATGATTCAGTGCTTTTCCCCTGGAATCACCACAAAGGCCCATCCTTCCTAATCGGCCTCGACAAGAAAACTGGTGCGTTTGGCTGGCAGAAGGAACGGCCCATCGGCACCGTCCATGCGACCCCGCTCCTGGTCGAGCACCATGGGCAAAAGGACATTCTTGTTCCGGGCCAGAACCGCCTCACTGCTTTCGACGCCAAGACCCACGCCGAACTCTGGCGTTACGGTGAAGGCGAGGGGCCATACAACGGTGAGATCATTTCCAGCCCTGTCTACGGCGACGGCATGGTGTTTCTGCAACTGTGGCGGGAAGCCAAAATCCACGCCATACGGCTCATCGGCCACGGCAAACCGCCAGAGACGATATGGGTGAGCAAGAAGCCTGGGCCGGTGGAATCTTCCCTGCTTTACTACCGAGGACTGCTCTATGCCCTCATGGACAACGGCGTGCTGGTCTGTCTGGACGGAAAGACCGGCGAGGAAATCTACCGAGAACGATTGGGAGCGGCCTGCAACTCATCGCCGATTGCAAGCGACGGCCACATCTACATGAGCGACAACGACGGCAAAACCTTCGTGGTCAAGGCGGGGAGAGAGTTCCGGGTGGTGGCAACCAACCAGCTTGGGGAGCGGATTTCGGCCTCCCCGGCAATTACAGGAAACTGGCTGATTTACCGGACGGATTCTCACTTGTACTGTATTGGTCAATAAATGGAAAGAAGGCCAGTCGAGATCCGAACCGGAGAATACGAATGGGCAAGAAGAAGCTGGGGTCACCGTTTGTTGGCCTGTGGTACATCGTCTCCATGCCGGGCTGGGACGAGGACTCACGTCGGGCGATATGCTGAGGAAGACGAGTAGCTGTCAGGGCAGTCGCCAGAACCAGAAGACTCCGTGGGAAAGGAGAAGCCGTGCGATACCCCGAAGACAAAATCAAGGAAGCCATTCTCCACCCCGACATAGAAATTCGGGATCGGGCGACGTGCTACTTCGCCAAGTCGTACTCGCCTGATCCAACAATCATGCCGCTGGTCATCAAAGCCGTGGAAAGTTACGGAAGGCAAAACGATTCCTACCGGCTGTTCGGGTTGTCCAGGGATTTGCAGCAGAGCAAAGACACCATCGCTTGGGTAATCGAAGAACTGAATGACCCACAGGCTAATCAGTACGAAAACTACGCCTACAACCTGTCGATGGTCCTCGTGCACGCCGACCCCGCCCTGCTTCTGCCCAGAGAGTCAGATATTCTGGAGGCCCGCCATTTCCTCCCTGACCTACGTGGCCCGCTCACCGAGCGACTGCGAATGCTCTCCTGGGATATGGCTACCTGCTGGCAAACGTTGGAAGACTTTTGCGAGGAAGGCAAGGACAAGCAATTCACGACCGAGGTCAACCTGGGTTATGCCAACCAAATCGTTGAAGCCCTGGCACGGTATGGCCAGGAATGTGAACCAAAGGTCCGTGAATGGTTGGCCGTTAAACTGGATGATTACAGCCAGCACCCCATGAAGTGGCTGGAGCCGCTGGTCGTTCGGCTGGCTGGGCAAGCCCACCTGGAATCCACGGTTCCTCTGATCATCGCCAAACTACATGAAGATGCCGACCTTCTCAACGAGCAGTGTGCCGAAGCCCTGACCAGAATCGGAACGCCAACCGTGTTGCACGCCATTGCCGAGGCGTTCTCCACCGCCGAACAGCATTTTCGCATCTACGCCACAAACCCACTGGAGCAAATCCATTCTGATTTAGCCGTGGAAACATGCCTCAAGCTGCTCGAACAGGAAAAAGACGAGCAAGTCCGGCGTGACCTCGCTCAGTCGCTTCTTTACCAGTTCGCACACGAAGGAATCGAGATTACACGGCGGTTGCTGGTCGGACGAGAACTCGACTTTGATGGCAAAGGACTGCGAAATAGATTGCTGGAAACTTGCACTCTCATGGGGGAGCGGTTCCCAGAATACGAAGAATGGTTGGCAACCGAAAAGACCGAAAAAGCCGAGCATTGGAAGCGGGTCAAGGAGCTTGAGGGCGACCCCACTGGCTTGATGCTGTTCGCCCTCGAAAAACTGACCGGCAAGAAGGCGGCAGATATGCCCAAGACCAAGCCGCCAGTGTTTCCATCGCCTCGCCTAGCTCTGCCCCGGAAGCCCGAAGCCAGGCATAGGGTTGGACGCAATGATCCATGCCCTTGTGGTAGCGGCAAGAAGTTCAAGACTTGCTGCATGAGAAAATAAGGAAGGGACACCATGCCCCGTTGACCCAAAACAATCGGCTAATGCAAGGGCCGGAGCGTTTCGGGGAGCCTTCCGATCTTTTTTTTGGGAGAAATCAATGCTTGCGACCCTCCTTTGGGTGTGTGCTCCTCGTGGCCAACCGCCAGGGACAACGAACCGACAAGGCTGTCCAACGTGCAACACGATAGAATGAGACATCGTGGCAAGTCACCGCACAAACATCGGAGACACAACATGGCGATCAGACTTCAGAAAATTCTGCTGCCGACCGACTTCAGCAACTATTCAGCCGCCGCCACGAAATACGCCTGCGAACTGGCAACGAAGTTCGATGCCGAATTGCATCTTCTCCACACGCTGGAACTCCATCTCGCTTCGACGCCTGGGTTTGGAATGGGACTCGCACTACCGAAGTACATCCACGAGTCCAAGACTGCTGCGGAAAAATCGTTGGCCGGTGTTCTCGATCCGAAGTGGTCGGCAGGTCGAACGGTGATCCAAGCCGTGGTAGAGGGATTGCCAAAAGTGGAGATCATCCAATATGCCCGCAAGCACGAAATCGACCTGATCGTACTCTCCACACACGGTCGAACTGGTTTGTCCCACGTCCTCATGGGCAGCGTTGCCGAGACGGTGGTGCGTACCGCTCCTTGTCCCGTGCTGACCGTGCGGCCCGAAGGACATCAGTTCGTGATGCCATGATTTGGCGAAAAGTTCGACTTGCTTTTGCTGGATACGAAAAGAACCGCAACCACTCCGAGAGATCCCATGAAGGCCCTTTTCACATTCATTGCCGCCAGTCTTGCTTTTTGCTTCCTGACGCTCGTTTCACCCCCAATATCTGCCCAGGAAAAAAGCGTTCGTCCTGGGATCAACAAGCCTTTCGAGAACCCCGACCTCAAAGACTTTCTCAAGAAGTTCGAGGGGGAAAGCCGGGAAATTGCCACCAGCGCCAAAGAGATCGTTTCCGCCTGCAAACTCAAGCCGGGAATGATCGTGGCGGACGTGGGGGCCGGGACCGGGCTTTTCACCAGGAGATTTGCCACGGAAATCGGGGAGAAGGGGAAGGTCTTCGCCGTCGATATTGCCCCGACCTTCCTTCGTTACATTGAGAAAACGTGTGAAGACGGCAAGATCAAGAATGTCAAGACAATCTTGTGCGATCAGTTTTCGACCAAGTTGCCAAAAAACTCGGTCGATTTCGTCTTCATCTGCGACACATATCACCACTTCGAGTTCCCTCAACGGACGCTGCAATCTCTTGGAGTACGACCTGGACGACGGCACGAAGATGCGGATGGGATTTCCCGGCTTGGCCCCGATTCAGTACGCTCACCATTTCCAGAAAAAGGGGGAATTCGTGGTCATTCCGGTGAAGTGAGGCCACGTTCTTGCGAGTGCTTGGAAATGGCTTTCTCGTTCTCAATTCGTGTCGTAGATTCTGTTGGTGCCGCCAGGAAATCGGTGCGAGTGGTGGTGATGGACCCCAGGCCGATTGGTTTGGGCGGGATTACGGAGTATACGCAAGCAGATGGGTGGGCGAACTTCGAGTGGCCGGATGCGTCATCAGCAGGCTTGGATGTTTATGTCGAAGGCAAAAAACAAGGTTATCACGTCGTCCACAATGGGAAGATGCTTTGCTTTGTGTTGTGATAGCGAAGCAACAAGGCAGCGGGAGTTTCGAGAACGAGGTCCATCTTTGCTCGCCGGTTCCGATTCGGTGGGCGCTGGGAGAACTTCCATGGCCAAGAAACGAAAGCCGCACGAAGAGCGAAAACCCGAAGATTACATGGAGGCGGCTGACAACTCCCTGGAACTGGCGAAGGTTCTGGCTGGTCAAGGGGGAATCAGCGACCAGGACTTTCTGGAACGCATGGCTCGCAGTGACGAACTTGCGGATCACGATGGCGAGACGTGCGGCCAGTGCCATTACCAGATTCTCGGTGCCCAGGTTGCCCGTGAGATGGTCGAGGCGGGCGAGTATGAAGACGTGGTGAGCAAGTGGGCGGCAGAACACAAGCGGCGGTGGGAGAAGAGCAAGTTCGTCAAACTATGGGAGAAGGAGAAGAAGGCTGGTCGTGATCCTCGTGAGGCTTTCAAAGACCGGGGGTGGGAGCCGTGAGCGCCAGCTAATTCCCGCCGAAGCATGGTGGCGGGCAACCGGAGAATACCAATGGGCAAGAAGAGGCTGGGGTCGCCCTTCACCGGCCTCTGGCACATCGTTTCAATGCCGGGCTGGGAAGAGGACTACATCCATGATGGAGGCCAGGTATTCATCGAGTTCGAGCCGGGTGGCATGGGCCAATTCCAGGTCGGCCTGGTGAACGGCAACATCGACTCCTTGGAGACGCAACGTGACGGCAAGCCTGCCGTCGAATGGTCCTGGGAGGGCATGGCCGAGATGGACGAATGCTCTGGACGGGGTTGGGCGATTCTGGAGGGCGATGAACTCCGAGGCGTGATCTTCGTTCATGGCGGCGACCATTCCGAGTTCGTGGCAACGAGAACCAAAAAGCCGCACCGCACCAGGAGGAAGTGATCGTGGCGAAAGAAGCCATCGAAAGGACGTTTCCGGCCATCGCCTTGTGGGTCAAGGGTTATGGCCATATCGAGATTGGCGACCAGGAGGGCTTAGGCTTCGTGGTGCGGGCGCTGGACTACGGCGGGCAAGTGTTCGAGGACGACAAGCCCAGCACATTGGCCGAGGCGATGGCGGCTTTGGAGAAGGGGCTGGCCGAATGGTTCAAAAAAGAGGGAATTGAACTTCATTGATGGTGAACGCCAGGAGCGAAAAATGGCCAAGAAGAAACGAGATAGGCCGGTCGGGAATGTCAAGAAAGGCAAGCTGCTTGCCGATCAAGCGGACGCTTTGACCGACTATGCGGCCAAGGCATACATCGCCGCTGACGACCTGCGAATCAAAACCAAGCCGGTCAAGCAATTTCCTCTGGATGAGGATGAGCGGGAGACCTTGGCCGAGATTCCCGCCCTTCCTGCCAAGCTCAAAAAGAAGCTGGCGAAGAAGGATGTTGCCTTCACCATCGTTGACCTTGCCAGCATGGTGATGGCCATATCGGAATCGTTTGTGGATGCCGAGGCGAAAGAGCAACTTGCCCTGCTGCTGATCTCAAAGAAGTTGATAGGCTGCCTCCAGGCGAACATCGTCATGCCGGATTTGCCAGCCAAGGCGAAAAAGGCAAGTCCTTCGGACACCGTGTACCAGTTCAAGATCACCCTACTCGAAAGCCATCCCCCGATCTGGCGGCGTATCCAGGTCAAGGACTGCACGCTCGACAACCTGCACGAATGCATCCAGACCTCGATGGGCTGGACCAATTCACATCTGCACCATTTCAAGATCGGCGAACAGCAATACGGCGACCCCATGCTGATGGAGGAGGACTTCGAGGAGTTTGGTTACCGGGACTCCACAACGACCATGCTGAGCGACATTCTGCCGAAGAATGGCAAGCGGCTTCTGTTCCAGTACGAGTATGACTTCGGCGATTCCTGGCACCACGAGGTTGTTTTCGAGGGCGTCGTGCGGGCTGAATCAAAGGCAAAATACCCCCTTTGTCTGGAGGGTGAACGTGCCTGCCCGCCCGAAGACGTGGGCGGTGTGCGAGGATATGCCGACTTCCTGAACGCCATTCAGGACAAGTCCCATGAGGAGCGAGAGGCAATGTTTGAGTGGGTAAGCGGGTGGTTTGACCCCGAAGAGTTCGATCCGGTAACGGCCACGAAAAGCATGAAGAAGGGGTTGCCGGACTGGAGGTCAGAAAGTTGGATTTAGCACCGATGAAACCCAAACGAATTACCATTATCCCGTCTATCCACGGCAAGATCACTCGTGATGGTAAGATGAGTGAACCGGACATCTACTGGATCATGGAGAAGTGGCTGGATCGACACCCGGAAATCAAGAAAAGGACGCAGGACATTCGGGTTGCACGAGGAACGATGACATTACCTCAAGGCATCAAGACGGATCTCATCAATGCCACCATCGTCGCTGGCGAAGACATCGAGGGATATGACCCAGCCCAAGATCAAGACCTGTATGCGTACTTTATCGCTGAAGACCAAGGCGACTGAAGGGTTGAAATTGTGGACCAAGCCGAAGTGCAAGCCCTGTTTCGGAAGTTTGCCGCCCCGCTTGCCGGTTATGCGGCTACCTCAGCAGCCCGCAAAGACCTGGCCGAGATGCTGGCCCGGAACCTGTGGATGGCGATGATCGCTGGGCCGGAGTTGGAAGAAGAGACGTGGCAGGTGTTCAAGAAACACGCCAAGCTGGACGACGACTCGCTCCAGCCGATCAAGGAGTTGTATTTTGACGAGATGAAGCCGGTTGTTAGCGAGGAGCAACGTGCGGCTTTGCGAGTGAGGTATCGTTTGCGGCGGCAGGAGTAAGCTCGGGGAACATCCAATGTCCAAGAAATGGCTTAAAGAAATTCAGGAAAAAGTCGCCAACTGCTGGGAATGGCATTCGCCCGCATTGCAGATCGGGTTCCGCTACGCCAACCCCGACCAGAGTGACGGTTTTTGGGAAATCTGGGCATACCCTGCCATTCAAGAGATCGTCGGCGGCAAAGAGGACGGCGAAACGGTGTGGTCCGGCTTCGACTTCAATGTTCTGCAATTTCTGACCGACTTCGAACCTGAAGCAGTTGACATCAGCACTGGTCGGCACGTCCATCCCTCTGAACTGACCTTTGAAGGCAAGTTTCGTGGGCAGGGTGTGTACTTGCACCTGTGCCTGGAACCACCTGAAAACACTGAAGCGACCGAGATAGTTGACCTCGGCGGAAGTGGCGGGCCGGTTGTGCGTGACAAGGAGTGAACTGCCAAATCGTGAACGAAGACTCCTGGCCCGGTTTCTGGAAGAGAAGATGAAGCATTAACGATAGAAGTCGATCCAACGAACAGTTATCGACCTTGGGTTGCCATCAAAAAATGCTTTTGGCAGCGTTATCTCAAAATACCCATCCTGAACCGGAATCGCCGTGGCCATTTTGCCGTCCCCAGCAAGAATGCGAACATCCATCCAGAATGGGCTTTTCTCGGCCAGCAACGAGTTTTCGTTACCGCCCTTCCACAAGCATACCATTGGTTTTCCTTCGTCGGTGGAAACGGTCGCATCCAACGTAACCTGTCCATTCGATACCCGGAAGCTCTCCAGGCCCTTTAGATGCAGGCGCAGCACCACCGTGTCGGGCCACTTGTTGCCCAACCGCTCGATCTCCGCATGGCTGATCCCGAGTGGACCTCTCACGGAGAACACCGTCTTGTGCTTGTCCGCATGCACCTGAATGTCGTCATCCATTCTCCGGGCCGTGATCTTGAATTGGTTGGCCTGATTCTTGAGTAGATCAACGTTCTCGGCCTCGGCGAAGTTGCTCAATGCGAGCGACACGAGAAGCAAGGGGAGCCAAGTTTTCATGGGATTTCTCACCAGGATTGCTGAAATGCTTCGGGCGGTCGGTAACGACTTATCTCATGGTTTCAAACCTATTCGCAACACAGTTTTTCGGGCTGTTTCTGGGAAAAAACCCCGGAATTGCGGACAATTAGACTGGTAAGGCAATCTGGGAATGCCGCCTACATCTGCTGGGGCGAAGACGCTTTGTGGGCACGGTTGGGCTCGGAGCGACCAGGCCCAGGCCGGAAACCGTGATAGGCGAAAGGCCGACTTCCCGGAAAGTGTAAGTGCCTGGCCACCGGAGGACTGCGATGGACTTTGTGGCGATGCCGATTCTGGCTTGGCTTGTCCGAATCTTCTGAAACGCCTTGGAAACCGTTTTCGAGCGTGTAGAGTGTCGTTCTGGCTTCCTCGGTCAGCCCTGCATCCTGGAGCAGTCGCACTAGCCCCAACCCCATGACAGTGGTCTTGAGGCGGCTGCGCAATTCGTGGGTAATTTGGTCGTGAATTGCGAGCATGGTTCGGTATCCTTTCGGGATAGGAGCGACGTATTGGATACGTTGCGCTCACCCTGGAGCGGATGCCTCGTCCATGAGGTAAATAGGAAGAAAAGCAGCGGTGCTAGAAAAGGGATGCACCGTGCGACGAGTCCTTCGTGGCAGGGAAGTATGCCCTGAAACGGAGAATCAAACAATACCAGTTTTTCTTGGGGTCGGCAGGGCAAGCTGCGCAGTTCAGGTGGGCAAAAATGAGCCAGGCAGGTAGGATGGAGATAACGTTTCGGAGGAGAAGACATGGCCTGCTCAAGCTGGTGTTTTGGAGTCCTGACCCTCGCTTGTCTTGGCCAGACGAACCCTTCGCCGCCACTTATCCCCGACACTTTCCAATTGAAATGGCAACTCAAGCAAGGCGACAAGTTTCACCAGGAACTTGTCACCCAGCAGAAGTCCATTTTCCGTGTTCAAGGACTTCTCCTCCAGAGCGGCTTACAATACCGGATTCTTTCCAGCCTTTCTGTGGAGAAAATGAACGACGATGGCAGCATGGACGTGAAGCAAAAGATCGAGGAAGCCAACCTTCTTCAAGCGGACCCTCTGACACAACCTTTGGTATTGCCGCAGTTGAAAAAAATGCCCGGAACGGTTTTCACCATCCACTTCAACAAGAATATGGAAGTTACCGAGTTCCTTTCACCGCCCATCCAAGCCGCCATCGGACGCAACGGTTTGGGGCTGCAAATGGCTTCTCTACTGGATCGGGATGGCTGGAAAGAAATGGCCGAAGTCTCGTTTTTTCAACCCAATCGGCCTCTGAAAGCGGGAAGCCAATGGGATCGCATCATTAGCCATAGTTGGGGCGATTTTGGCAAGTGGACGGGCAAGGTGCATTATCGGTACGAAGGTAAACAGAAGTCGCTGCACAAAATCGGCTATGTCCTCAAATTGGCTCACGAAGCTCCCAAGGTGGGTGGGGAGAACCTTGTTGGAAAAGCGGCATTCCAGGCACAGGCGGCTCATGGCAACATTTATTTCGATGCCGACCAAGGCAAAGTGCTTTCCGCTGAAGAACGATTTCACGTTAAGGGAGTCCTGGAAATAAACCTGTTGGGCCAAAAGACGCCGGTGGAAATGGAGGAACAGCAGACGTTCACGCTGCGCCTCTTCGGCCAAAAATGACGGCGACTTCATGACGCTGGAAATGGTCTGACCAACGGCCCCTTCACATACCTCTTTTGGCACGCCGCACACAGGTCAAACTCAAAATTCCGATACACCTCGTTCTGGGCCTCTTCTTCGGAAATCCCCTCCAGTTGCCGAAGCAGCTTGGTGATCTTGGCACGCACGTCTTGGGCCAGGTCTTCTTCGGTGATCTCCAGGGGGGTCGTAAGCCGCCTTGACCTCGATACGCACTTCGTACCGGACTTCGCTCTTGGCGAGCAACTCCTGGCCACAAAGATCGCAGGTTCGGTGGTTCATGAAACGCCCATCCTTTCGGCCACATTTTATCGCCTGGGCTGGGAAACCACCGCCGAAAAGCGGAAAATGAAGCGGGGGGACAGGAAGGTGGAACTGGATTGAGGGAAAACCACCCCCCGGCCAGAAATGGAGGCCCGCCCTTGAAGATCCACGCCATTATCGAAACCGCCATTTACGTGGATGACCTCCAGGCGGCGGAAGCCTTCTATCAGACGATCCTGGGCCTGGCGGTCATCGGCAAAGAGGCGGGCCATCACGTTTTCTTCCAGGTGGGCGAGGCCAGTGTCCTGCTCGCTTTCCGGGCCGAAGCCACTCTCAAGGGCGACCAGCTTCCTGCTCATGGAGCCAAGGGGCCAGGTCATTTCGCCATGGGCATTGAAGCCGAAGCCTTCGACGCCTGGCGAAATCTGCTGCAAAGCCACGGTGTCGCCATCGAAAAGGAGGTCGAGTGGCCAAGAGGGGGCAAGTCCATTTACTTTCGTGATCCTGCCGGAAATCTGGTGGAACTGGTGACGCCCGGAGTGTGGGGATTGCCGAGTGGGTGGTGAGCAACTTGCGTGGGACAAGCGTCCGTCCCCACGCCGTCACGCATACGGAGCGCAGCCCAAAGACATGAATATTGCCATCGCAGTTTACTTGAGCCTCGTTCTCGTGATGAGTCTCGCTAGCTTCTTTGCATACGGGTGGGATAAAGGACAAGCCGCCAACGGAGGTCGTCGAATCTCCGAGCACACGTTGCACCTGATGGCCTTCCTGGGTGGATGGCCCGGTGCGATTTTCGGCCAACGACAGTTTCGCCACAAAACGCAAAAGGTATCGTTCCGAATCTTGTTCTGGATGGTCGTTGTGCTACACGTCGGCATCGTGGGTGGCGTGGCGTATGCCATCATCACTTTCCGTCGAGCGTAAATCTGGCCTATCGAAACAAATGAGACATGAGCGACCACACCTTCACCCCTGGCCCAACCCCGAACACCGTCCGATCCACCAATGGCACGATCCTCACCGTTCCAGAGGGTTGGATTCTCTTGCAGCCCGGTGATGCCGCCCTGACTCGCCGAGTAAAGGCTGCCGGGGATCATTGGATCGTGCAAGTAAAGAAGGGCCGGAAGGTCTTCTCCAGGGGCGTGTGGGCACCGGCAGCTACCATCGAGCGAATTCGTGCTGACCTCGAAGCCGAACGATCCACCGAGGGCTTCGCCAAGAAGAAGGAAGCCGAAGCCCGACGCCGTGACAAAGCCCAGGCGGAATACGTCGAGAATTTCCTGGGGGCGGTGGTGGCGTTTTTGGCCTTTCATGGGAATTACGCTGATCTTGCCGACCGGCTGGCCAAGGCCGTCACCGACCATGCCACGCCGGTCGGGAGCGGCACCGTGGCCCGTACCAAACGCATCCCGGTCGAGCAGCGGGCCGAGGCTGCCGTTATTGCTTGGATGCGCCACGGCACGACCGGCTACGAAGGTATGGTGATTCCGAGGGTTCGAGGAAAACGCCGTGACGTTCGACGAATGCTGGCCCGGCGCTCGCATGAGTTGCTGGAGCGGTATCGGCGGGGTGAGCCGGTCGGGGAAGAGTGTCCGTTGAAGAAGGCGTTGGCAAACGGTCCTTATGGTCATGCCGACGCATCGCCGTTGCCAGTCCCTCGACGGATCGTTTGATTTCGTTGGAAGAAATTTGTCAAAATAGCGTATCAATTCTCCTGCCTGCCGGAAATAGTAATGCAGAGGGCAAATGAACGCCTAATGGAGATGATTCAATGGCGACCAGCCCAATGAGTGTCGTAATCCAGCAACTTCGCAGCACCGTTCTGCGGGAGGGTGCTGGGATGACGGACGGTGAATTACTCGATTCCTTCGTTCGCCAACGAGACGATGCCGCTCTCGCCGCCTTGGTGCGGCGGCATGGCCCAATGGTTTGGGGCGTGTGCCGTCGTCTCCTGCGCTCTCACCACGATGCCGAAGACGCATTTCAGGCGACCTTCCTTATCCTTGTCCGTAAGGCGGCAAGCATTCAGCCAATGGCAATGGTCGGCAATTGGTTATACGGCGTAGCTCATCAGACTGCTGTGAAGGCAAGGGCAGTTGCCGACAAAAGGAGTGTGCGGGAAAGGCAGGTGACGGAAATGCCGGAACCTCAACTCGTCAAACAAGACCTTTGGCACGATTTGCAACCGCTGCTGGACGAAGAGTTGAGCCGCCTGCCCGACAAATATCGTGCCGTCATCGTCTTGTGCGATGTGGAAGGCAAGACCCGTAAGGAAGTGGCTCGCCAACTCGAATGTCCCGAAGGAACGGTGGGGGGACGGCTGGCGAGGGCGAGGACGATGTTGGCGAAACGGCTGGCTCGTCGGGGCGTAACGGTTTCGGGCAGTGTGCTTGGGGCTATTCTGTCGGCCCAAGCCGTGTCAGCATCCGTACCTGCAACAGTAGTCTGTTCCACGATTCAAGCCACAACCCTGTTTGCGGCGGGAAATGCGGGAGTAATCTCGGCCAATGTCGCTGCTCTCACAGAAGGAGTGTTGAAAGCCAAGTTTCTGAGTAAACTCAAGGCGGTGACGGCGTTCCTGCTGATTACGAGCATGGTGACGCTCATTAGTGCGATGCTGGTGTGGGGGCAAACGAGGCCAGCCTCAACGAAGGACAAGGGCAACAGCGTGGCGAAGCCTGCGGCCAAGGCTGAAAAGCAGGCAGCACAGGCTCAGCCAAAAAACCCGACCAAGAATTTCACCAACAGCATCGGCATGAAGTTCGTGTGGATTCCTCCTGGGAGCTTCATAATGGGCAGTCCGAAGGAGGAAATAGGACGGGATGCTAACGAAACCCAGCACAAAGTCACGCTCACCAAGGGTTTCTACATGAGCGTGTACACAGCGACCCAGGAACAGTGGAAAGAGGTCATGGGCAACAATCCCAGCAGTTTCAAGGGTGAAAAGAACCTGCCGGTGCAAGGCGTTACATGGGAGGATTGCCAAGAGTTTATCAAAAAGCTGCGGGAAAAAGACAAGAAACCCTATCGTCTTCCGACCGAAGCCGAATGGGAGTTTTGCTGTCGTGCTGGAACAAAAACGCCTTTCCATGTTGGCGAAACGATTTCGACGGAGCAAGCCAATTACAATGGCGACTTCACTTATGGAAATGGAAAAAAAGGACTCAACAGGAAAAAGACGACGCCGGTAGGCAGCTTCCCAGCTAATGCTTGGGGGCTTCACGATATGCACGGAAACGTAATTCAGTGGTGCCATGATTGGCATGGAGATTATCCACAAGATGACGTGATTGATCCTCAAGGACGAGAAAAAGGGACCATGCGTGTGCTGCGTAGCGGGTCCTGGGCTAGACATCCTGCGGATTGCCGCTCAGCCCTCCGTGGCTGGAGTGGGCCTGACATCCATAACGGCCACTTCGGTTTCCGTCTCTGTTTCTTTGTGGAATGATTTGCGCTATGCCCTTTGTTCTTTTATCCTTTGCTCTTTTTCTTTATCGCTTGAATCCGAGAGTAACTCGCCGAAACAAAACTGGCCCCAGCGTCATAAGCTGAGGCCAGTCCAACCAACCCAACCCTGTGCCAACGCATCCACCCGGCTTCCTTC
>Ga0207057_1135_pt1 | contig 18335 bp, 18 predicted proteins | sample Alteio_BWMinCont_33_FD_153265 | JGI IMG/M metagenome (GOLD analysis project Ga0207057, IMG submission 153265) | Enriched cells from forest soil in Barre Woods Harvard Forest LTER site, Petersham, Massachusetts, United States -... | ecosystem: Environmental > Terrestrial > Soil > Temperate forest >... | reverse complement strand
TGGACAAGCGCTCGGCTACGCCGGACTACTTCCGCACGATGGAGATTCCGCTGATCGCAGGCCGGTTCCTTACTCCAGCAGATACAGACAAATCGCAGCCGGTGGTGCTGATCGATCAGAAGATGGCGGATCGCTTCTGGCCGAAGGGAGATGCAGTCGGCAAGCGCATCCGGCAAGGAGACAAAGAGCCGTGGCTGACGATTGTCGGGGTGGTGGGCGTGGTGAAGCAGTACGGACTGGATATTGATACCAAAATGGTTACATATTTCCCGTACGCTACATGGCTGAACGGCGAGATGTTTGTGACCGCGCGGACGACGGGTGATCCGGCGGTACTGTCGAATTCGATTATTGAGCAGGTGCACGCTCTCGATGGCGACATCCCGGTGTTCGACATTGCCACGATGCAGGAGCGCGTGCATGATTCGGTGGCGAGGCAACGCTTTGCGATGACGATGCTGGGAGCGTTCGCTGGGTTTGCGATGATCCTCGCGGCTATTGGCATTTACGGCGTGATGTCATTCCTTGTGACGCAGGGAACAAGCGATATTGCGATACGTATGGCGCTGGGCGCACAGAAGGGAAGGATCCTGGCGCTGGTGATGCAGCAGGGTATGGGACTGGCGCTGATAGGCATTGCCGCGGGCGTGGTTGGCGCGCTGAGCCTGACTCATCTGATGAGCGGGTTGCTCTTCAACGTAAGTGCAACCGATCCAGTTACGTTTGTCGGCGTGGCAACTATGCTGACCTTGGTGGCGCTGGCGGCGTGCTATTTTCCGGCGCGGCGTGCGATGCGCGTGGATCCGATGGTGGCGCTGCGGTACGAATAAGGTATCTTCCCGATAGATTAGGGGATGTCCGCCGTGGCTGCATGTCGTGCAGAGACGGACGTACGGGCCTTGCGCGTTGAAGGAGCTGCATCTCCGTAACAGTTTTGTGTTGGTGAAGACTTCTCCGTCCGCTGTTCCAGCGTTCTGGGCTCGTCTGGCTTTATCAAGAGTCATCTCTGCATCCGCTGGAGCAACTTTCCCAGGATGACGCCAACTTTAGCTTCCATCATCTCGCTGGTGGTCTGATCGCCGATGTGCGTTTCGACCAATGTTGACCTGGAAACCTGCTAAACCCTTAAGCCAACAATTCAGACTCGATTGCGGTTGCCGCATCCACCGCGCCAACGGCTTCCTTCAAACGGCCCTATCAAAACTGCCCCGAGAGAAATCTCGCGCAATTCGTGCGCCGTGGTCGGGGCAGCCCTGATAGGGTCCTATCGTTTCTGGGTACTAATCCGGAATTGCTGCTGGGCAGGGCTCGTTCGCGATGAGTAGATTGGATTTGAGGTGTCTTATGGCACAACCTAACAGCGGCATCGGCAATGTCACGACCAATACGGGGCTCGTCGAAATGGCAATGGCGTATTCCCGCAGCCGCATGCTTTGCGCGGCTGCACGTCTCGGCATTGCCGATGCACTCGGAGACGAGGTGCGTAGCGTTGGCTTCCTGGCCGAAAAGTGTCAGGCAGACGGCAATGCTTTGTACCGCCTGCTTCGCGCCCTCGCTAGCATCGGCGTGACGGAGGAGACAGCTCCCAAACACTTTCGGCTGACTCTTTTTGGCAAACCGCTGCGGAGGGATGTGCCTCAGTCCGCCTGGCCAGCCGTCGTCTTTTGGGCCGATCTGCTCGCCGACGACTGGAGCCTGCTCACCGACTGTGTGCGGACCGGTAAGCCGGCCCGCGATGTCCGCGATCCGAAGATACCTTCCCGCTGGTCGCAGGATGCCGAAGCGAATTCTATTTTTCGCGCGGTGATGGGTACAGCTCCGGCAGAAGATTACGCGCCGATAGCTGAATCGTGGGATTTTTCCCGCGCGAAGGTGGTTGCCGACCTCGGCGGCGGCGGTGGGTCGCTTATTCTTGCAGTGCTTAGGCTCAACCCACATTTGCGAGGCATGCTTGTGGACCTCGAATCCAGCGTGGATGCAGCCAAATCTCGCTTCGCGGACGAGGATCCTTCCTCCCGATGCGAACTGATTGCCGCAGATCTGACGCAATCGGTCCCAGCCGGCGCCGATGTATACATGCTCAAACATGTACTGCACGGGCGCCAAGACGAAGATGCAGTCCCTATTCTCAAGAACTGCCGCGCAGTAATTCCGCAAAACGGCAGTCTGTTAATCGTCGAATTCATCCTTCCTCCGCTTGTCTCACAGGCAGATCCGCAACTGGAAGGCCACCTGATGAGCGACCTCAACATGCTGGTTGTCACCGGCGGTACAGAGCGTAGCGAGCGCGAATGGAGAACGCTTCTTGAGGCAGCGGGCTTCATCCTGACCGGGGTTTTCTCGGTGGGAGACGACAATCTGTTGGTTCGGAACGTCGGGATACTCGAAGCAAAACCGGCTTAGCTTCGAGCATCCGGCTGTTTCGGAATCATGCCAGAGGATCAGTAACCTGAAGTGTGCGTCCAGCGAAGGCTGGCATGAACAGTGGGTGCAAGTCCCACCGGGGTAAGAGTCCAAGCCCCGTAGCTTGAATAGCAGGAAGGATGAGCAGCCGACAAGGCTGAGAATCTAGCAGGGTGAAAGTCCTTGTGCCGTCAATTGCCTGTATTCGGACGGTTAGCATATCCGGTGCGTGTGGAGGTAACGAAGCGCGTTCTGCCCGGAAGTAAAAGTCTCGGCTGCCCTGCGGCAGTATTGCAGCGGTAGGAACGATCTGGGAGACAAGCAAACTTGGAGGCCTGAACATAAAGAAATATCTGCAGCCCCGAAATCCTGCCTCGCGGAAAGTCGTGTTTGCGAGAAACTGCGGAAGCCGACCCGTTTCCTTCTTGGGGGAAGGCCGATGCCACAGAGGAAGAAACAGGTAAACGCACTTTGTGGAACCGCCGGGGTATGGGATCAAGCATCCAAGGAAAGATTCACAGAGATAACGTCGGGAAGAACCCGTTGGCAGCAGGGGCTGGAAGCGACCTGCAAAGACTCCTTGAACGAGGCTAAAAACCGAAGGAGGGGAGAGCTAGGCGGGTTTGGCGCATGAGTCCGTAGGAGCGATGAGGGAGGGGCAACGCCCTCCTAAGAGGCGGGACACGCCTCTCCAGTGGAGGTAATGCAAAACTGGGCAAAGGGGCTCAGGACACTTGGTGGTTTTCATCGCCAGTGAGGTGGCCGGCTTGATAAAACCGGCGCAACGCCGGTGCTGGTCTGGAAACGAGGTTGTGGGCAAACCACAGACGTAGGGGCGTATGCGAGCCAGCGCTTAAACCTCGCGGAAGAGGGGAAGGCTCACAACGGACATGCCAAGGTTTCAAACCGGACCCGGGAAATCTGGCCGTCCGGGATTATAGGGGGGCTTCGGGAAACGCGGCCATGGTGAAACTGTGCACCCACCTCGCAATCGAAAGAGCGAGACTGGTAACCTCCCACCTAAAGTTGGCGCGCCTGATCTCTATCCCAACAACTGAACATCCTGAAGCCTATTGACGAAGCCATCTAAGAGGATGGCGAGCGAGTCGCCGGGCCGTAACGCAAGTGAACCCATATGGCCTCGAAAGTACTGCAACCCGAAGGCCGAGCCCTCACTTTTCGGGCGAAGGCAGCATGGAGCGTCGCATGGACTGATGCGGCGAAACACTTCGGCGGGGTTGGTAGGGACAGCACGGTGACAAGGTCATGCTAAGCAACTGGAGAAGCCCTCCTCGCCCCGTCGAGAAATTGGCGGAGCAGGGAAGCCGTATAACCGGTGACACCGGGAAGTCGGTGGACGGCGAGAGGGATTCGGCTGGGTCTGTAGTAGCGAGGAAGCGGAGTAATGTCCGTGGAGCAAAGAGGCCCTGCTGTTTGTAATGGCTCTAACAAAACGGGAGGCAAGGGTGAGATGACAAAAGCGCCCATCAGTTTGCAGGACCTGAGAAGGAGTCTATATGTCAAGGCGAAGGCAGAACCGCTTTGGCGCTTCTGGGGACTATACGTCCACGTCTGCAAGATGGAGACTTTGCAGGAAGCCTACCAGATGGCGAGAAGTAATGGCGGGGCACCCGGGATTGACGGGGTCACGTTCGAAGCCATTGAGGAAAGCGGAGCAGAGAGTTTTCTAAAGCAGATTCGGGAGGAATTAGTCACCAACACGTATCGGCCCATGCAGGCACGGAAGAAGGAAATTCCAAAGGATGGGGGGAAGAAAGTCCGCGTCCTGTCGATTCCTGCAATCCGTGATCGAGTGGTCCAGGGGGCGCTGAAGCTCATCCTGGTGCCGATCTTCGAAGCTGACTTCCAAGCAGGGTCGTATGGATATCGACCGAAGCGGACGGCGCATGAAGCCGTAGCCCGGGTAGCTCGAGCGATCGTCGAAGAGAAGACGCGCATCATTGATTTGGACCTAACGGCCTATTTTGATAACGTACAGTACTCTCTGCTGTTAGAGAAGGTGGCTCGGCGGGTCCGAGATGATGTGGTCATGCATTTGCTCAAGATGATTCTGAAAGCGGCTGGGAAGAAAGGCGTTCCCCAAGGCGGTGTGATTTCACCTTTGCTCAGTAACCTCTATCTGAATGAGGTAGACCGGATGCTGGAGAAGGCGGTGGATACGACGCGAAGGGGCAAGTCAACCAACGTTCAGTATGCGCGTTTTGCTGACGATCTGGTGATCTTGATTGATGCTGAACGGCGGAATGACTGGCTGGTAAAGGCAATAGACAAACGGCTGCGCGAGGAGTTCGCGAAGCTGCGCGTTGAGATCAACGAGGACAAGAGTCGAATGGTGGATTTGAAGAAGGGGGAGAGCTTCACTTTCCTGGGTTTTGAATATCGGCGTGTACTGAGTCTTCACCGGAAGTGGCGGCCCTACTATGCGCCCAAACTTAAGAAGCGGACAGCGCTGTTTGAAAAGCTCAGGGAGGTCTTCCGTCAGCGTGTCAGCTGGCCTGTGGAGAAGGTAATTGAGAGAATCAATCCGATTCTGCGTGGCTGGGTGAACTACTTTCGGGTCGGCCATTCGAGTATCTGTTTTGGAGTGGTCAAACGCTGGGTAGAGGAGAAGGTCAGGCGGCATCTGATGCGTGCCCGGGGCCGTCAAGGCTTCGGCTGGACGCGGTGGAGTAGTGAATGGCTATATGACCGGCTGGGTCTGTTTAACGGCTACCAGCTCTGTCGATGGTCAGGTGTGAAAGTCGCCCCAGCACGATAGGCCACATAACTCTTGGCACGAAGCAAACAGGTGCGCCCAGTGCGGGAAATCCGCACGCTGGGTGCGATGTGGCGGGGGCTGGAAACGGAGTCACGGTTCGGCTATTGAGGCACTCCCAGAGGAAACGGGGAGCAACAGCTAGGCTCGACCTTCGGAACACCGCGCCAGTCCTCGACCCGACCGGCTTCTCGTCAGCAATAAGCCAACTTCCCCGAAGAGCGTTTATGAGAATCTCGACGTCAACAAGCAGTTTTGCTAAGGGCAGGGCGACTAACGTAGAAAGGATAGGAAGCCCACTCTTCTATGGCTAAAAGAAGACTTCCAAATCGAAGGCACTCACGATGAAGCGAACGGCACTGGTAACCGGGGCATCGCGCGGTCTTGGGCGTGCCATAGCACTCGAACTCGGCGCAGCGGACATGAATGTGGTGGTCAACTATTTCAACGGCAAAGGCGGAGCCGAAGATATCTGCGATCAAATCCGCAAGCTCGGCGCGCAGGCCCTGGTAGTAAAGGCTGACGTTCGAGATTCTACCGAGATAGACGCGCTCGTCACGCAGTCTGAGGAGGCTTTCGGGGGCATCGACATCCTGGTCGTCAATGCGACAGGACCCCAGCCGCTGTTTTCGATCGAAGAGCAGACGTGGGAAAACTATCTTGATCAACTTGAGTTTTTTGTGAAGTCCCCGCTTCTCCTGCTCAAGCGTGTTCTCCCCCGCATGAAAGAGAGGCAATTTGGCCGAATCATTCAGATCGGAAGCGAAGTCTTCGAATTAGGAAACCCTCGGTTCGCCAATTATGTGGCAGCGAAAGGCGCCCAGCTCGGACAAACCCGCTCCTGGGCACGCGAGCTGGCGCCGACGGGCATTACCGTAAATCTGGTCGCCCCCGGCTGGATACCCACCGAGCGCCACGTCGGCACGCCACAGGCAGAGATAGATCAGTATCTGCAAACCCTGCCGACGAAGAAGATGGGAATTCCTCAAGATGTCGCGAAGGCTGTGGCCTTTCTCGCGAGCGATGGAGCTGGATTTGTCACTGGACAGAAGATTTCAGTTAATGGCTCCAATACACTCGAGTAAGTGATAGCCCAGGTCTTGCAGTGAAGGACCTTAACGAGGAGGGCCAGACTCGAAGGGGTCAACCAGCCAATGGGAGGAACTCGCGGGCTCGGTCAAACGCCGGGAGGCTATGATGCTCAGTCAATCACGAAGTGGCGTCTTTGTTAAAGCCGCGGTTGTTGCTATTGCTTTTTTGCTTGTCCGCTTTTGCGCACAAGCCGACGTAAGTGTCCCTGATACCCCGGCTGGTCACACGTTGCAGGCGTTTCTCGACGCCTTTGATAGTGGAGACCATGACAAGATCGCTGCGTATGTGAAGCAGTACGACCCAGACAACAACGCGGATGGGCTGACTTCTTTCAGCGGTCAGACGGGCGGGTTCACGCTCACTTCGATTGTGAACGGTACCGCCGACAAACTTACTTTTCTCGTCCATGGGCGCGGAGACGACATGGATGCTTACGGAGTGCTGCAGCTGGCCAGCACTGCGCCGCCGCGTGTCAAGCGGCTCAGCATTCGTGCGCTTCCACCTGGCGCGAAGCTCGATGATATTCAGCTTGACGCTGCTACGCGGCAGAAGGCGATCGACGCCATCAGCTCAAAGTTGACCGAATACTATGTCTATCCGGATGTGGCTGCGAAGATGATTGAGGCGGTGCAGGAACATCAGAAAAAAGGCGATTACAACTCGATCACGGATGGAAATGAATTCGCTGATGCTCTAACCCGCGACCTGCGTGAAGTCAGCCACGACCGGCATCTTTTCGTTGGCTACAATCCGTTTACCTCGCCTGAACCGCCGCCTGGTTCTTCCTCCGGGCCGCACGAGCCAAGCCCTGCAGAGCAGGCGCGCTTCCGCGCAATGCTGGAACAGCAGAACTGTACTTTTTCGAAGGTCGAAATCCTCGATCACAATATCGGCTATGTGAAATTTGGCGCGTTTCCTCCGCCGGATATCTGCGGGCCTACTGTGGTCGCTGCGATGAACTTTCTGGCTCACACGGATGCTCTGATTTTCGATCTGCGGGAGAATCACGGCGGCGATCCCAATATGGTGGATTTCATGGTTTCCTATCTGTTCAGCCAGCCTACCCACATCAACGACCTTACCGACCGGCACGATAACGAGACCCACCAATACTGGACGCTGCCCTGGGTTCTTGGGCCTCGTTTCGCGGATCAGCCGGTGTATGTTCTTACCTCGCACGAGACTTTCTCCGGTGGAGAGGAGTTCACGTTCGACCTGAAGACACAGAAACGCGCCACCATTGTTGGCGAGACTACAGGCGGGGGCGCACATCCTGTGCGGGGGATGCCGGCTGGCGACCACTTCACGATTGGTGTGCCATTTGGCCGTCCCATCAACCCTGTCACAAAAGGCGATTGGGAAGGAACGGGTGTAGAGCCCGATGTGAAGGTCAGCGCTGCGGATGCTTTGACCACCGCGGAAAAGCTGGCAGCGGAGAAGTTGGCAGCCCAGAGCAAGTCCAAGTAGGAAGCATTTGTCCGCATCCGCACCATGGCTTTGGTGAATAACCCTGAGACCTGAATGATTTACTTGTACGGATCTTTGGCAAAGGTCCGGCTAGCCGGTTAGCCACTCAGTATGCGTGAGTAGTGAATGCGTGACTGGTCAGATGGGCTTCACGATGAAACCGCATCGGGAAGACTTGCCTGTGAGGGCAGCCCTCCTCGTGAGACAGAGCTGTCAGACTATCGAGGTTACCTCTCCAGCGGTCCCGCCTCTTACGGCACGCGTTTGAGTTCAGGGTTCTGGCCGTTGTCGAGGTGAAGGACAAGCACCTGTGCCGGGCCGGTCTCGGGCTTGAAGCTGCACTCGTCAGTCGAGGTGGCGGAGTAGAAGTCATTTGGGCTTTCGGCGAAATACTCCTGCTTTTCCTCGTCATCCTCGCGGATGAAGAGGCGGCCATTCTCGAGCGTGACGGTGAGAACAATATCGGCGCTGAGTGCGTATTTGCCAACGAGTCGATTAAGCTGATCGGCCGTCAACGTGACGCGCTTGTGCTCCTTCAGCTTGGGCAGCGGAGGCAGCTTGTCATAGGGCGTGTAGCCGTCCCAGTCGAAGGGAAAGCCGGTCTCGCCCAGCAAAGTCTCGACCAGTGGCTTGAAGATGCCCTCGCCGTTCGAACTGTTGGTCATCACCAGCATGCCGTCGCCGTTCAAGAAGCACAGCGCAAGATTGCGCCAGCCTTCATCGTGGCCTTCTTTGAAAAACGCTGGCCCGTAAGGCGATTTGTAGAGTCCCCAGCCGACACCGTAGCTAAGCTCGATGGAATCGTATGCGGTTGTCGTGTCGGTGTTGAGCGAAGGAAACTGCTGCGCGGAGTGAATGCGGATCTGCGGGCTCAGCATCCTATCGCGTGCCTCCCGGCTGAGCACCTCGCCGCGCATCAGTGCGCTCAGGAACGTCGCGTAGTCGCGCGGCGTGGTCTGCATGGAGCCGGCGGCGTTGGGCTTGGTGCGGCGCTCGGGGCCGAGCGAACGACCGTACTCGTCGTACCCGTTGGCGAAATCGGATTCGAAGCCCGGCAGCCAGATCATGCTGCTGCGCGACATCTTGAGCGGACCGTAAAGCTCTTCCTGCATCAGTTCGGTAGTAGACTTTCCGGTCACTTTTTCAATGACTAATTGCGCGAGGTTAATGCCCTCGCCGGAGTAGCCGTAATGCGTGCCGGGATCGTAATGGATGTGCAGCTTGTGATCGTCCTCTAGACCGCGGAAGTTGGCGAAGCCGGTGGTGTGGTCGAGCAGGATGTGTAGTGTTAGCTTAGCCGTGCGCGGATCGCCTTTAAGGTCTGTGTAAGGGTCGAAGTCGCCAAGGGGCTTGCCGAGATATTCCTCAATCGGCTTATCAAGATTGAGCGTGCCGCGTTGGACAAGGCGCATGACGACAGTCGCAAAGGCCGACTTTGTAAGCGAAGCGGCCGTCATCACTGAGTCGGGCGTAAGCGGGAGATTCTTTTCAGCGTCGCGCACGCCGTAGGCCTCGAGGTAGACCACCTTGCCATCATGGAAGAGCGCGATGCCGGCGCCCGTGACATGCGCCGCCTGGATCAGTCGGTTCACGGTCGAATCGATCTGCGCGGACGTAATGTTGCGCCCGTCGGGCCGAGTGATAGCTGGTTGCTGCGCACCCGAAGTTGCAATCATCACCAAAGCGAGAACTGCTACACACAAAGCTCGATTCAAGCGAAGATCTCCTTGAATGCTGAAACGTTGAAGGTATGGCATAAGTTTCGGCACACAATATTTTGTGACGAGTGAAGGGTACCTGGCTGCAATCCTCTCTTGTTTTAGAAATGTTCGGCTCATGTGCCGTCGGGTATTTGGTGTGTGGTCCGCTATCGGGAGGTTTTCAAGTGTTACTTCTGGATTGCCGGTAATACGCCAAGAGCGTTCAATTCGACAAACCGGCATTCGAATAGTCCTTGCCGAACCGTGTCGCACAGGTCAGCATGAGAACAACCACGAGGTGAACCAGCATGAGCATCTACGGCGGAAAAGAATTAGGTAGGCAGTTTCGGATCGTACGTCAAAACACGATTCAGATCGCCGAGGATATTCCCGAGGAGCAGTACAACCATGTCCCGGCTCCAGAGTGCCGCTCCGTAAGCCAAATGTTGACGCACATCGCTGTCGCGCCGCAGATGTGGGAGGAAGTTCACGGCAAGCAGCGCGTGATGACCTTGGTTGGCTTCGACTTTCTAGCGCTTGCGGAGCGCGCCAAAAGCGAGGAATCGAAACCCAGGACGAAAGCAGAAGTCTTGGAGTTGCTACGCAGCCGCGGTGAGTACTTCGCAGCGTGGCTGGAGACGCTGACACCGGAGATGCTAAACGAAATGGTTACTGTAGCTGACGGCAGTGGCGCTAAGTCCCGGTTTGAGCAGCTGTTAGGCGTTAAGGAACATGAGATGCATCATCGCGCACAGCTCATGCTGATTGAGCGGCAGCTTGGCATCGTTCCCCACCTGACGAGGCAGTTCAACGAGCGGGTAGCAAAAATGCGTACCGCCCAAACCGCCTGATCACGGATCGAGCCCCTTCACTGCGAATCTCCACGTCTCGACGGTGGATCCGGTAACGCCGGAACTTGAAAGTTCCGGTTAGCCGGTTATACACTCAAGTGGTTCTCGGCAAGAAGGGATGACGACGCAGGCAGCTGAATGAGCGCGTTACCCTGTTGGCGACAGTTGACTTTTCTTGTGAAATCCTGAACATTCCTTGAGCCCTGCCGACCACTCGAAACTTGACACGCATATTTCTGAGCGGGTCTTCCGTCGGGAGGCGTGTCGCGTGGTCTAAAACGGGAAGCGGCAGGATAAGATCCAGCGATGATTGTATGGGTGATACGACGTAACGGCAGTCTGAAATCCACCACCAACCGCGAAGCGGAGCCTTCCGACCAACGGGAAACTGCCCACGATAAGCCCAGGCGTAAGGAAGACCGACTTCTTGCCGTCCAACGTACCGCCCGCCCAAGAGGTGGAATTCTGTTCGAGCATCGGCCATATGATCCCTTTGATTCGATAGTCCAATGCGGTATTGAAGACGATCGTTCGGCCGAGGGTGCTTGCACCGCTCAGCGGAAGAGTGCCGCCAATGGTACTTTGTATGTCCCAAGAGCCGATACCCTTCCCGAGCGCAAAGGTGGGAGTCAGTGTCGTATGCCCTATGCCATTTGGCGGGTCGCCTGTCGGAAACGTTCCCCCAAGGAAGAAGCCTACAAAATAGTCCCCTTTATGCTCGGTTGCCGAGAAAGCTCGAAACTTCACCTGCCACGCTAAATCCCCGATTCCGTTGGGTTGGCTAGATTCGTGGACAAGATAGTTTGGTGGGGATATGCCGACCTCGAGACGTGTCGTTGGGATGATCTCGAGGCCGCGTGAAGCACCATAATTCGCGGTAACGGTATCTCCGGAGTTATCTTGCTGCCAGGACATGTCATAACGATATTGCTGTACAAGCACGACATGCGATGTGACTATCGGTGCAGTGAAGTGCGGCTGGCTGGCACGGGCCTTGTCCACTGTACGCAGCCAGGTGTTGCCCCAACCATGTTGAGTGTTGTCGTTGGTCCTCTGATCGGCAGTCTGGCTGGAAGTCTCTCTTGAGGTCGCGAGTATCTTGCTCAGCACAGCATCTTGGAAAACGCTGTAGCTTTTGGTTGGAATGATGGTCGCTCGAGGATTATTCTGTGTTTGCGCCTCAGCTGTTGCACCAGCCGAAAGGATGAGCATTACCATCCAGAGCCTTACTCGGCGGTTCAGGCTTCCGCCTCTCGTCTCGTTCCCTAGGCAAGCTTGCGTTCGTTGAGAAGATGCAGAAGATTTGTGCGAACATGCTCGGGACCGAGTTGATCGGGTGACCTGTGGAAGGACTTGGCGAGCTCGGCAACGGTGTGCGTATAGTAGCGAATCGTGCATTTGGAGAAGTCGCGCAGCCAGAGACCTTCCTGCATGCGCTGACGATGTTCCGGTTATTGACGATCGACTTCGACGATCATGAAGGTTCCCGGCTTGGCCTTGGGGCGACCTGTTGTTGCCGGCTCGAATTCGGCGGTTGGCAGGTAGATGCGATGCTTCGCCGTATCAATTCCCATGGTGCGTGCGCCGTCAGGAGTCTTCACGGTCTGTTCGACATCGAAGCTACCTGCTTTCTCGCCTGCAACGGTGAGTGATTCGTCGCGGCAGCTGGCGAATGCCTGACCTTCATGGAATCCGGTGGCGTCCACGCCCGCGCCAATCGGAATGGATGCCTCCACCCTTCCAGTCTCTGAATTCATGACGACTAGCTTCTGAGGATTTCGGCAGCCGATGAAGAGCCGGTGCGACTTCGCGTCCATGGACATCCCTACGGGATGGCCGCCCGGCGCCACGGGCCAGCGCGCGACGACGCTTTTCGACTTCAGATCGACGACGCCAACGACGTCTTTGTCTTCGAGGTTGATGTAGACCTTGCCGCTTCCATCGGAAGCAAGGAACTCGGGCGCGCCGCCGAGCGCGATCTGTTCTACTTTGCCGGACTTCGGATCGATATCCGGGCTGAAGGTCATCAGGACGCCACCATCGCCGGATACTGCAAGGACTTTGTCCAGCTTCGCGTCGTAGATGATCCCATCAGAATCGGGAACGGTGGGTATCTTGCCGAGCACTGCGTACGAGGTGAGATCGAAAACAACGATGGAACCGCTGCCGCCGCCATCGGTGATGAATCCGCGATTCAGTTTCGGCACGATCGCTACGCCGTGCGAGCGCTCCTGGCCGGGAACGTCGCCAATCACCTTGCCGCTATCGCCATCGATGATCTGCGTGTGCGTGCTTCGCGTGACATACAGACGATGAGTTTGTGGATCAACGGTCACGTAGTCCCATCCGCCTTCGCCACCGATGTGAAACGTGCTGGCGACCTTCCATTGCGTTTGGGCGTAAATTGCAGGGCTGACAATTACGGACAACACGAGGCAGGCAACGGCCGGTAATCTTCGCTTCATCTAGTTTCTCCCGGAGATTGGTCTTGAGCGCTTCACGGTCTGGGCGGGGCGTCCACTTTCGCAGCCAGAGGCACCGTCCTGATCGCGACCCGACGCGATAGTAGACGCCGGAACTTAAGAATGTCTGAATTGATCGGGAAAGGATCGGCGGCTGGATCCAGCGTCGCCGGGTTTTCAAACGTTCGGTGATACACTTCGTTCGGGAAAACGACGAATCCATGAAACCACCATCGAACGTCAAGACGCCAGCGCAATACATCGCGTCACTCCCCGCCGATCGTGCGAAGACGATCGCGACGGTGCGCGCATTCGTGAACAAGCACATTCCGCGCGGCTACGATGAGTGCCTCGTCTGGGGCACGATCGGCTGGACGATCCCCCTGTCTCGATATCCAGACACTTACAACAAGCAGCCGATCTGCTACGTCGCGCTCTCGTCGCAGAAAAACTACTGCTCGCTCTACCTGATGGGCGCGTTTTGGAGTGCGAGTCAGCTCGAGCAGCTGAAGGCGGCGTTCAAGGCGACGGGGAAGAAGCTCGACATGGGGAAGTGTTGCGTTCATTTCGAGTCGCCGGACGATTTGCCGCTCGAAGCGATTGGCAAGCTGATCTCGGCGATTTCGAGCGAGAAGTGGATCGAGATGTACGAACAATCGCGCTTGATGACCAAGGCGGGGCAGGCGCAGATGGCGAAGCAAGGCCAAACGTAGAGCCAAAAGAACGCTTTTATTCAAATCTCCGGTTTTAGACTGAATCGCCCCTGATTTTATCGCTTCAATGAAGCGTCAATTGGCCTTGGGAATCTCATGCGGGCGAATTGTCGGCAATACGGAAGTTTCGCGGATAGCTGGTCGCGGATCATGAAATTCCCAGCTTGACGGAATACACCGAGAACTCAGATTGTGCGTTCACTGTTTTTTCTGCTCGAAGTGTTGCTGCCATGAGCGGTCTACTTTCCTATTTGCTGGCCGCTTCTGCGCCGCCCATCTCTTCTTTTGTCCCGCGCTGATTCGCGCTCTGGCTTCTGCACTCAGGCTGTGCTTTCGTTTCCGGGAGCCTGAAAACTTCAGGCTCTCGGACACGCTCGATTACAGAAAGTGTAAACAAGAGTTTACTCGTCTGTTTCTGTTCTCAATGAGATACGTTTGGCACTCTGCATGCAGGTTAGTCGTCGGGCATGGTCGATGCGGACATTGCTCACCTCAAAGACCCTTTCTCGAAACAGTAGCAGGAAGCATGAGAATAACTACAGTTACACGGATCGCACGCATTGTCTTTCTAGTCTGGCTAATCGTTACAGACGTTCTTCTCTGGCACACAGTACGCAGGCCTGCACGATCTGCACATAGACACGAGATCGGAAGTTGGCAATGAGGATGAGGAAAAGAGATTTTTCGATACCTTTGGCACGACACACGCCTCGCTCTCCTGCATCCAGCCGATGACGGTGGGCCGTGAGCAGGCAAACAACTAACAGTGATCCGGGAATTCTGATCACGGTAAAACCAATTTGCAGGAGAGGATGAGGTTTTAATTTCCGGCAATGACGTATGACAACAAATGAATTCAGGGAGTGGACGAAGGTAACAGAACCTCGCATGAAGTGGACGATGGATCAGTTCCGCTGGCACAACAACGACGAGATGCTCTTCTACTTTGGCGGCGAGAAGGGTAAGTTCGTCTGCCTCTACTCGGACGGTCGTATGCAAGCTGGAACGTATGAAGGTGCTATCCCGCACATCGCGGGAGCCTGCTTCCAAGCATCTTTCGAGAAGACGTTTGATAACCAGCAGGAAGCGTTCGGTCGCGTCGTAGAGATCGGCGGAGGTCAGTTTCTTCGCAGTTGGCGCAGGGTGGTTTTCGAGGTGGAAAAAACACTGAAACTGTACGATTTAACGGAACAGGTTCGTGCGCAGGAAGCTGCTGACGATCTCGTCGCTGGCTGTTGAAGTGGGCCGCAATCGCGGCGCGGTCACCCGAGACGTGAAGAAGCTGGCCGAGTTCGGCCTCGTGCGCGTGTGGCGGCAAAACAATCCGGGGGACGGAATCGTGCAGATCGACCGCAACTTGCCCGTAAAACACATTGGCGACTCTTGTAGGTGACTCTCGTAACTGGCGCAGTTGCAACTTTCTGGACAGACTAAGGTACAAGTCCTCCTCCGCAAGCCATTCATTTGCCGGAGAATTTTGTTATGTCTGGACTTATCGTTACCCCCAGAATTGTCGGACAGTGGCGTCACCTACCATTACACCCGCCCGGGAAGCAGGGGACTTCGGCTCAACGTGCGTAACCAGAAGCGCTCGTGCCCGATCACATTGATCCAAGAGGAATGGAGGGTCGCGGAGCCTAGTCAGCGAGCACAGGTCCGGTGTGCCTGGCACGTCCCGGATACGCCCGCTACCGAGACATGACTACGGTCACCGATCAAAGAAGGAGGACTAGAATAGAGGCGTCCGCATCTTCCCGACCCGGGATGTCCGTTGGACGGGCCACGGCGCGGGCGAGAGGAGGTCTCATGAAAGTGCAGGACATCATGAGCAAGACACTCTCCTGTTGTGCGGCGACGGATACTCTCCAGAAGGCTGCACAGCTAATGAAGGAACAAGATGTCGGAGCCATTCCCGTTGTGAACGACTGCAATGAACGGAAGCTGCTCGGCATCATTACCGATCGGGACATCTGCATGAAGGTCGTTGCGCAGGGAAACCTGACCAATACGGCAAAGGTCGCTGAGGCAATGACCAGGACGCCGGCCACATGCAGGCCCGACGAGTCGATCGAAGGATGCGAATCCCTCATGAAGCGCTACCAGGTGAGGCGGATCCCGGTGGTGGACTCGAGTGGCGTGTGCGTGGGCATCGTCTCCCAGGCGGACATCGCGTTGCGCGATACACCAGAGCACATCAAAGACACTCTGGCGGCAGTGTCGCAGCACCGCGCCCGGCCGCAGGGTCGGGCGGTAGCGGCGAGCGCGTAAATACAGAGCACAGAGTTCAGAGCTCAAATCAGAACAACAGGACGCCATCCGCGAGGGTGGCGTCTTTGTGTGGCGGATGCATCTCGGAGCGTTTCTCCTTTGATCTTCGCAGCGGCTGGAGCATTTTCCCGATGGTGTAGGTGAAGCACAGAGGTCGGCGTGGCACTTCCACCGAAGAACAGCCGGCTGCTGCTCAGGATCTCTGGCTGTTCCGCCTATTTCCGCATTGGCGACTACTCGAAAGTTACTGTGTTGTCCCTGTGGAGCCCCGTGTCTGCCAGACACAAGATCTTCTAACAGGTCACGTGGAGAATGGCATTTGCGGCTGACTCTTTTTCCAATAGCCGGATGGCCTCACTGGTCGGCACGATGACCAATTCAACGTGGCGGCGTTCCGCCTCAAGTTTCACTTCCTTCATAACTGGCAAACGACCGTATGCTCCGGTGCCGATCACAAGTCGCTTGCATTTCCAAGGTATCTTTTCTTTGATGGACAGGGGCGTATGCCCAAACTCATCCCGGAATTTACTGGAAAGTGTCTTCTTGCGTTTGCGGACTTCTCCGCGGTCGATCACCACGTCCTGCTCGTACCTGCTGCCGTCGATTCGGAGGGTACCGAAGGAAAATTTGTCGAAGTGCATACGCGCCCCCCTCGATCTGCTGCGTTCACGCGCTCTTCTTGGAGGTGACGGCAGAGAAGGCCGACCAGCTTTGTTCTACCTCGTGACTACCGCAATGAGGGCAGGCGGTTTTTTCTTTGTCATGCTCTGCAATGGTCAGAATCTTTGAGAATGTTTTCTTGCAGGCGTTGCAGAAGAACTCATAGTGGGGCATAGAAACCTCCCACGGTCTTTCAATGGTTGAGCAGGATTCTAGTCCTGCGGTTGGAACAGGTTCAACATGAGCGGTCCCGATTGGCCCGGGTGGTGTCTTTATTTCCAGGATTGAAGTTCGGCAATGACGTATACCATAGGCCGCCACCTGCTTCGAATTGCAAATTCAACGTACACTGCAGGCGTATGGCGCCGGCAATTGAAAAGATTTCTGCGATTACCTTTCGGGTCTTGAACATGAGGACCTCGGTGCAGTTTTACCGAAATGTGCTCGGCATGGAGCTGCTTTACGGCGGAGAACGCGCAAGTTTCTCTTCACTGCGAGCGAGCAATTCAGAATCTGTCATCCTAAACCTCGAACAGGGTCACAGTGTGCCGCAGTGGGGCCGGCTGATCTTCCACGTTACGGATGTGGATGCGTTCTGGACAGATCTACGGGCGAAAGGCTTTGACCCTGAAATTCCACGGGACGCGGCTTGGGGTGAGCGCTACTTCCATATGCTCGATCCGGATGGTCACGAGCTGTCCTTCGCTCGGCCGCTACAATGAGTGGGCTGGGAGGACCTCTCCAGACGCGTCGTGCCTGGCTCAGTTGATTGGCGGCGCCTCTCCGGATTGTGCCTGCATCACCGGCAATCCGGAAATAACGTGGCTCGACGCCGCCGCCCGCAAAGACATCTCGTTTGAGAAACCCGGAGATTCCGGCAACAACCATCACTACTGGCGCGCCCTGGCCGCAACCGCCGTCGGTGTCACCGCATCCGACGACAAGCTCTTCCGCTTCGGCATCCAGACTTACAAGCAAGCCATCGGCGAGATCGACTCCAGCGGCGCCTTCCCGAAAGAGATGGCGCGCCACGAGAACGCCACCCACTACCAGGGTTTCGCACTTGAGCCCTTGATCCTCATCGCGGAATTCGCCACGCGCCAAGGTATCGACCTGTACGGCTACCACGACCACGGCCGTACCCTTCGCGACGCGATCGCCTTCTTTGGGCGCGCCGTCGACGATCCGAGCCTCATAAAACCCTACACAACCGATACACAGTCCCGCGTCGGTTCCGGCGAATTCGCGGCATTCGCTTTTTACACCGCGCGGTTCGGCACCGAGGGGTCTGCTAACCGCGATCGTCAATGCGCTCAAGAATCCAACCACAGCCGCGCGCATCGGCGGCAACACCACCATCATGGCAGCCAAGTAGCCGCGACTGCTTGTGCCTGCCATTGGACTGGCCAGCCAATCCGCCGAGTACTCCGTGAGTGCGCGTGAGATGGTACTTCAACCCACCGCGTTCCACCGGCGGTCAGCATAGTCTTGGTCCCATCCCCGCAAACGCCCTACTCTTGATCAAGTGCAAAGGGGAGAGGTTTGTTATGGAGAGGTCTATTCCAAACAGTAACAGCGCTGTGCTAGTTGAAATGATTGGATTTGACGGTCCGCTTTTGGTCCGCCCCGAAGCAAGAACAGCAGAAGTTTTGAACCTCGCTGCTCAACCTAGGTCATTGTTGTTAAATAGCTTGGAGGCGCGGGTGGGATTCGAACCCACGTATAGGGGTTTTGCAGACCTAGAGAAACTAACAAATAACTCTTTTACTTTCAGGGTAGTAGTTTTTTGCTCAGTATCTTTCGTCCGCTTTTGGTCCGCCCTCACTGGGCTTCAGCAGTAAAACGGAGCACCTTCCCGATGACAAATTCACAGTCATTGTGCTGAGCCATCTGAATAGTCCCGCGCCAGGCGAGATTGCTGAGAAATTGCCTGCTGTGGCGGG
>Ga0207057_1050_pt2 | contig 18396 bp, 18 predicted proteins | sample Alteio_BWMinCont_33_FD_153265 | JGI IMG/M metagenome (GOLD analysis project Ga0207057, IMG submission 153265) | Enriched cells from forest soil in Barre Woods Harvard Forest LTER site, Petersham, Massachusetts, United States -... | ecosystem: Environmental > Terrestrial > Soil > Temperate forest >... | reverse complement strand
TCTAAGCTGGAGCTTGGGCCGTGAAATTCGGAACTAACCCGCTGACTACGAATCAATCTTCCACTTGTTTCTGCGACCGATTCTTGCATGCTCTTATGCTATCTATCAGCCGGCTGTGGTGCTGCGCTGACTCAGCGTAACGCATAGTGAGACGCTCGACTTTGTAGAGTCGTTTCGATGTGGTCGAACAAGGGTAGATATGGAGCGCGAATGCAAAACTTGTCCTTCGAAGTGATCCGTCTGTCGTCCGAATCAACAACCACGAAGATCTACGATAACCATCCTATTGCGAAGATTAACGATCATGAGATTCGGATAAGCACGATGACCAAGGCTTATCATTGGCACTGTCATCCCGACTCCGATGAGAGCTTTCTGGCACTGGAAGGCGGCCTATTCATCGATTTCGATGACCGAACTGTCGAGCTTTTGCCAGGGCAGGTGATCACTGTCAACCGCGGCGTTCGTCATCGTACAAGACCAATCGGCGAACGTTCGGTCAATCTTACGTTCGAGCGAATTGATACACGAAGTGAGACGCTCCCCTCACCATGGGAATAAGTGTCATCGAGTCGCAGCCAGGAACGGAAATCCTTACCTTTCTATAAGGAGCGTTCTCATGCGGATCAGAGCCTGGATTTTGACAGGATTTTGTTTTCTCTTGAGCGCGCCTGCGTACTGCCAAGGGAGTGTGTACCAGTTACGCATCTACGAGCTCCATGCAGGGAACGAGCAGCACTTTCATGAACGCTTCAGCGAGGAGTGCATGCCAATCATGCGGCGCTACGGTTTCGACATTGTGTTCACCAGCCAAAGTGGAGAGGCGGGCCATGAGGAGTTCGTCTATCTCCTGCGATGGAAGGATCGCAACACGCAAGTCTCGTCCTGGAAAAACTTCCTTGCAGACCCTGATTGGATCAGGATCAAAAAGACGACCGCGGCAAAGTGGGGCGATCTTGTGGACGATGTTCAGGATCGTTCGCTGGATATGTTGCCGTACACGCCTAAACCCTCGCCAGTGCCCTGAGCCAATCTGGTTCTATGGTCACGCCCTAAAAGTCGGAATTCGATACCGGTTAGGCGCTCCGCTTCGCGCCAAAGACGCTCTGCATCGGCACGGTCTTGCGTTCGGTGTGGAATCACAACACCTGCTTACCTATCGGCTTCGCCGCACACATCCGCTGGGCAAGATCCTAATTAGAAAGATGAGCAATTCTCAGACGAGATTCTCGAGAGCCTTCGGCAGAAGCTCAGCTGTCATTTTTGCGGAGACATATCAGATGCTGCCGATGGAATGACTGGGAGAATGATCTGGGACGAATGCGTCGCGTCCAGATAGATCGTGTTGTCCGCGACCTGCGAACGGCGGTTGTTATTGAGAGGCTCTCCGGTGTTTGGGTTGATATCAAACCGGGGAAAGTTGCTGCTCGAGATGTCGAGACGAATCCGGTGCCCTCGTTTGAAGACAAGCGATGTCGGATACATCTCAATCGTGAATTCGTAAGGTTGCCCGGGCGTGAGCAGCTCGGCCTTGCCGAAGCCGTTGCGATATCGCGCACGCACGATGCTGTCGGCAATGTTGAGATCCACTCCGGCCGGAAAGTCCGCGTTGGGAGGGTACACGTCAACCAGCTTCGCCGTGAAATCGGTATCGAGAGCGTTCGAAGACGCCCAGAGCCTTACGATGAGGCGACCCGTAACCTCGATGTCGTTTGTCAGAGGAGGTGTCTCAAAAACCAACACATCATTTCGAGCCGATAGAGGCTTCGTGTCCGAGCACAGCCAGAAGTCGAGCCGGCACCGCTGATCGGCCGCTCCCTGGAACATCAGCGCTCCTTGCGATGAAACATTCCCTCCCAAGGTTGGTACCGGGTTCCGGGGATCAAATTGATAAGTGATGGGTTTATCTTCCGTCGGTTTGTCGCGCGAGAGGATTCCGTTTGCATGCAGATAATAAGGCATGGATACGGTCCGTGCCAGGGGCCATTCCTGTTCGTCGCGCCAGTGACCTCCCACGAAAATGCGCCCCTCGGGCGTCTTGTGAGCGTCGCCTCCCCCCATCACGTAGATTCGCACTGGAGGTTCGCGATCCACCCCATTGTCAACGCCCTTCAACCAGTGATCGAACCATTTCAGTTGGAATGCCGCCAGATCAAGCGCTGCGTCATCGGTGAACTGCGCTTCGCCAGCATAGCTGAGGTTCTCACTGCTGTGGATCCATGGTCCTATGATCAGCCGCTGGAGGCTTTTCTTTTCCCTTCGCAGCTCGACGAAGTTCAAGTTGGCCACCTGAGTGCTCCATGAGTCGTACCAGCCGGTTGTGTGGTATTCCGGAACATCCTTGTATTCCGCCAGATGGTCGACGACACTGGCGCCCGCATCCTTCCAGAATGCGTCGTAATCGCCATGGCTCATTGCCTCAATTAGCCACGCTTCGTAATCCGGAGCAAACTTGAGTGGGGTTGTTCCGGGCCGCAACGGAAGACTGCGCACATATTCACGAACGTGAGTACCCATGTCCACGAGTGCTTGCGCGGCCTCAGGATTGGAAGCTGCACGTTTGGCGGCCGGGAGAGCGTCGGGAGTTCCGGTGGCATTGCCGAGCGTGAAGACCCAGTTGAAAAAGCGCAGCTCGAAGGCCCCATTGTGCCGGACACCATAGCGGCCGAAGTCTGACATCGCATTGCGGGGAATCATCGCCTTTATATAAGGAGCGTTGGCGATCGCCAGTGCATGTTGAGTCGCACCTGCATAGGACGATCCGATCGTTCCGATACCACCATCGCACCAAGGCTGAGACCCAATCCACTGCGCGGTATCAAAGCCATCGTTCGGATCGTCTACGAGCGGACGCCAGTGTCCCTCGGACCTATAGCGGCCACGCACATCCTGAAGCACAACGACGTATCCATATGGCACGAAGGCATTCGCAGCCTGTGCTGCGTCATCTTTGTTGTACGGCGTGCGCATTAGGATCACGGGAAACTTGCTGTCGACGACCTGACCGTTTTGCGTAGGGCGGTAGATGTCGGTCGCGAGCTTCACTCCGTCCCGCATGGCTATCATCACGTTCTTGGTCTCCGCGATCCCGTAGCTGGCATCGGCAGCGTGGAGCGGCACGCTAACAGCGATCAGTACCAGCAGGCATGCGAAAGTGAAAAAGAGGGTGACGAACCTGTATCTAAGGCTCTGCATCAAATAAGTCTTCCTGGCGATGGTTTCAGCGCTCAATGGAAATGAATCGCCATCGCAGAGTCTGCAATATTAATGGACTCGGGGAGAAATTCAAATCCCAATGATTGTGGCTGGTCGCGGCCAATTGCTTGTAACACGACTCATGCTTGCCCAGCGGACCACTCGGGGCATCGGACTGGACTCCTGCCGAGGCCAGATGCTACGCTCAGCCGATCCCTGCCCTGGCCCTCATGAATAGACGCGCGCTTCTCACCGCCTGTGGCGTGGGCTTTGCGTTTTCCGCCAACTATACCAACCATGCACCAATGTTCGCCGTTCTGCGCGAACACTTCGCACTGAGTCAGGGCGAGGTCGGACTAATCACAACCGCCATCTTTCTTACTCACGCGCTGATGCAAGTGCCCGGTGGCCGCCTTGCGGACCGTTTCGGCTCACTCCGCGTGGTGGTCCTTGCGCTAGCCTGGGTTGCGCTGGCGAATATGGCTCTCGGCCTTTCTGCCAGCTACGGTCAACTGATCTTCTTCAAGGCCATCGCCGGACTTGGAACGGGAACTTGCTTTGCCGCCGGCGCGCGATACACCGTGGCGAGCTTTCGTGGACCCGCGCTGCATCTCGCCCAGGGCGTCTATGGAGGCTCCATACTGCTGGGAGCAGGATTCGTGATCTTCGCCGTCCCGCAGATGCTGGATGTCCTGGGCTGGCGCGGCGCATTCATGGGCTGTGCTGTGATTGCGCTGGCGCTTTGCCTGTATTGCCTGTGGGCCGCTCCCCGGCCTGAGTCTAGTGCAGCTCCGCCGGTTCGTTTCGCTCAGATGCTTGGACATTCCGGGCTTTGGCTTTTCGGTGTCGTACAGATGGCCACTTTTGGTCTCATGATCGTTGTAGCTACCTGGATCACAACACTGCTCCGGCTCACGCTCGGCATGCCGCTGAAGACCGCCGGCCTTCTTGGTTCGCTGGTCCTGCTCCTCGGTATAGTTACGCGCCCTCTTGGCGGCTGGCTGGTGCATCGGATGGGCATGCGCGCGCTCGCGGGCATGTCTCTGGTGCTAAACGCTGCCGCCTGCACAGCGCTTGCCGCGACTCACTCATTCTGGCTCACATTTGCCGCCATCGCTGGCCTTGCACTGGGTTGCGGCTTGCCTTACGCCGTATGCTTCAACCGCGCCGCTGCGCTTTTTCCTGGTAGAGCTGGTGTGGCCATGGGCTTCGTGAATATGATCGGGATCGTCATGATCCTGGCCGGAGCGCCGGCCATTGGCTGGCTCGCAGACGCGACGGGATCTTTCCGATCCAGCTTTCTCGCCCTGAGCGTCTTCAGCTTGCTTACTGCTTTATCGGTACCATTTCTGCCAGAGGAGCCCAACAATCCAGCATGAACCTGAATCACCTCTTCGATCGCTCCTTCCGAGGCCGTTCTCATCAGATTGCGCTTGAGTTTCAGGGACAAACCTTCAGCTTCGCTCAGATTGATGACCGCGCCGATCGCATGGCGGCCCTGCTCACCGCACGCGGCCTGGTTCGGGGCGACCGCCTCTGTGTGTATCTTTCAAACTGCCTTGAATTCATCGATCTCTATCTCGCCTGCGTCCGTCTCGGGGTCATCTTTGTACCTATCAACATCCTCTACCGCGAACGCGAGATTCAGCACATCCTGGCAGACGCCGAGCCAAAAGCTGTCGTTGCGCGCGAGCCAATGCCCTGCGGCCCGGCTTTGTGGCGAGTCGACGAACTGACTATGGCCGAATCGGCCCAGCCCGTCCACACCAGTCTCGATGGAGACTCACCTGCGGCGCTCGTTTACACCTCGGGCACCACGGGCACGTCAAAGGGCGCCATCCTCACACACAATAACTTTGCTGCAAATGCGCTCAGTCTTACAGCCTGCTGGGAAATCAACGCGGAAGACCGTCTCCTTCTCGCCTTGCCGCTCTTTCATGTGCATGCGCTAGGCAATGGCCTCCACTGCTGGCTCGCGAGTGGCTGCCGAATGCGGCTGCTGGAGCGATTCGAACATCAGAAGGCTGCCACCGAGTTCCTCGACTTTCGCCCAACGGTTTTCTTCGGCGTTCCCACCATTTATGTCCGGCTGCTCGACCTCCCCGTCGAACAGGCACGCGAGATCAGATCCTTCATGCGGCTTTTTGTCTCCGGTTCAGCGCCACTACCCACGCAGGTGCTCGAAGAGTTTCGCGAGCGCTTCGACCACACCATCCTCGAGCGCTACGGCATGACGGAGACATTGATGAACATCTCGAACCCCTACCACGGTGAGCGCAGACCCGGCACTGTCGGCTTGCCGCTGCCTGGCGTCTCTGTGCGTCTTGTCGAAGGTGAAGTTCAGTTGCGCGGTTCGAACGTCTTCGCGGGCTACTGGCGCCGCCCGCAAGCCACCGCAGAAGCGTTCGACGATGGCTGGTTCCGTACCGGTGATATGGGACAAGTCTCCGATGACGGCTACTACACGCTGCTCGGCCGCAAGAGCGATCTGATCATCTCCGGCGGATTCAACATTTATCCCCGCGAGGTCGAGGACTTCCTCCTTGAACAGGAAGAGATAGCCGAAGTGGCGATAGCCGGACAGCCGGATGCCATTCGCGGTGAGGTGCCCGTAGCCTATATTGTGGCGCGCAAGCCATTCGATCCTGCGGACCTCGAAGCGCGCTGCCGGCGCGTCTTTGCTTCGTTCAAAGTACCCCGCGCCTTCATCGTCGTCGAAAGCTTACCCCGCACCGCCCTGGGCAAGGTGCAGAAACGTCTGCTGCCTCCATGGAAGCTATGAGCCGTTGTTTGACCATGGGAGAACACGTTCAGCGTCATTCGTATTGATCTTGTTTTACGCAGACGAAAACGGCAGCCGCTTTAACATCGCGGCTGCCGCACCTCAGTTAGATCGCGCGAATGAGACCGAGTTGGGTAAGTGCGGTAACACCGTCATCCAGACCGATCTCCTCGATAATCTTTCCATCTTGATGCGAAGAACGGTGGTTCCTCTAAAGTGCATCTTGCGGCCGCTGTTATCTGGCAAAGACCCGGCGAGGAAATCGCTGAAGGCAGTCCCGGTGTGTGTGCCACCTCCTTCCCAACGCCCAACAACATAGTCTCCCTCGGCGATAAGGTCCGCAGCGCCCCAGAAATTGAGATCCGGGAATGCGTCACGGAATCCAGTCATGAATGCCTTAATGTCTTCATGACCGCGACGCGGTTCGTGGAGAGAATACTGCAACAACATGTCAGGAGCAGCAAGTTCATCAACGATGTTGAGGTTTACTTTGGGTCCCCAAAACTCCGTAAACCAACGCCCCACGAGCGCTTTGTTCTGTTCTTCCTTCGACATACTGATCATCCTTTTCAGCGGAAATTGCAGGAGACATATCATCAACTCTGCAAATCAGAACTTAATCAGGCTGCGTGTCATACGGCACTCCCGATCTTGCCTTCAAATTTGATCAGCACCGAATTCGAAAGCAAAAACCGGAGTGTTCCGAATCATGGACTCCCGTAATGTTGTTCCAGAAAGAGAGGCACATGCATGAAGACGGTGTATGAGAGCAACACCTAGCCTCGCAAGAGGCCAGGCTGCCCCTCCCGGATGCAACACGCGCTGTTGCACAAATCGACGCGCTTGATTGGCGAAACATTGCAGATGGACTAAACGAATCAGGCAATGCTTTGTTGAAGGCCATTCTCACACCACGGGAATGCGAGGCGCTGAAAAGCCTGTACGCTGGAGATGAGGGATTCAGGAGCCGAGTGGTAATGTCGCGCCACGGTTTCGGCCGCGGCGAGTACAAGTATTTCAGCTATCCGCTGCCAGCAATTTTGCAGGGACTGCGCACATCGCTCTACGAAAGGCTAGTCCCGATTGCGAACCAATGGAATCGACAGATGGGCATCGACATTCAATACCCGGCGAAGCACTCAGACTTCATCGAACGTTGCCACAAGGCAGGACAATTGAGGCCAACGCCTTTGCTTCTTCAATATGGAACCGGAGACTACAACTGCCTACATCAGGATCTCTATGGCGAGCATGTCTTTCCGATTTAGGTTGCCTTCCTGCTTTCTGAGCCGGAAAAGAATTTTACTGGCGGCGAATTCGTGCTGACCGAGCAGCGTCCGAGAATGCAAACACGCCCGGAAGTCGTGCCATTGCGGCAGGGTGGACGCGGTTGCCTTCGCTGTCCACCATCGCCCTGTTCAAGGCACACGAGGCAGCTACAGAGTCAACCTTCGGCACGGTGTCAGTCAACTGCGGTCGGGGCAGCGTTATACCGTTGGCATCATATTTCATGATGCCGAATAGCAGAGAGTCATGAACGCGTCGCTTTTTGAAACCGAGTCACCTGCACCGTACCCGAAAGATATTCTCGGTTCTGGTACAGCAGTTCTCTCTGGCTTTGCGCTAGATGTTGAGGAGGAATTGATTTCCTCACTCAAATCTGTTGTCGAGCGATCGCCGTTTCGCAATATGGTGACACCCGGGGGATTCCGTATGTCCGTTGCCATGTCGAACTGTGGCGCGCTCGGATGGATTACGGATCGAACCGGCTATCGATATGACGCGATCGATCCGCAGATGAATCGTCCCTGGCCTTCCATGCCAACGGCATTTCAAAGGCTCGCCACATCCGCCGCAGAAGAAGCAGGTTTCCCAGGCTTCGTTCCGGATGCTTGTCTTATCAACCGCTATGAACCGGGAGTGAGATTATCGTTGCATCAGGACAAGGATGAGCGTGACTTTACGCAACCTATTGTCTCGGTCTCTTTGGGACTGCCTGCGATTTTCCTTTTCGGTGGTTTGGAGCGGAAAGATAACACGCAACGTATTCAGATAATCCATGGAGATGTGCTTGTTTGGGGAGGGCCAGCGAGGCTGCGCTATCACGGTATTGCACCGTTGCGAGAGGGTGTTCATCCACAAGTCGGCCGAGTTCGTTACAATCTCACATTTCGGAACGCCGGCTAAGCGGTGACATTTAGATTTATTCTCGACCTTCTTCTTGCACCTAGGACGGTGCGGTGGGCAGAGGTCGCTGTTTTGAAGACGTGGGCACAATAAGTGCACAATAACGAGCGCCATATGTGCCTAAAAGCGCTAAAAAGGAGCCATCCGCGCGATTTGATTTCTATAAGTTGCCTTAGAACGGTGGACTGTCACGGCAAAGGTCGAAGGTTCTGGCTCATCGTTTCGCCGTAACTCCGGCACGCGTGAACTGGCGCGAACAATGCGCGAACATCGTACTTGCTATTCCAGCCTAAAACGTCCTAAGTGGTCCTAATAGACAGTCGAATTAAGCTCTGTTTTTCCATGACCTTCCGCTGATACCGGGCTAGTTAGCCTAATCGGTAGGTGGCCCTGAAAAGGCCGGCATCGGCGGTTCGAGTTCATGCCGCGTGGGCAAACACTAGATGCGGGACGGAGGGTCCGTCTTTCGTTTTCGTTCTGGAGATGGCCGAGTGTCTGGTGCAGGAAAAGCCGCAGATCACGAAAAATGATGAGTAACGACGCTCAGGACTCTAAGGCCTGACGATCATCTTCCCGACACCGTCGTGATACTGGCTGGCGATTGCGAAGGCGTCATCGATCTGTTCGATCTCTCTGGTATGTGTAAGCAGCGGTGCAAACCACTCGGTGTGTGCGTGGAGCAGTTCGAGAGCCTCCTGCGCTTCGTGGTTTGATCGGCGCACATTGAAGATGGTGAGTTCCTTGCGCCTCATTGCTGAACCATCCATGGGTACGAAGGGTGATGAATGAATACCTGTGAGCACGACACGACCGGCATTGCGGGTTACTTGAACCGCCTGACCGGTGGTATATTCTCCAGCCGCACAGTCAATTGCACAGTCCACACCGCGCTGCCCCGTCCCGCTTAGGATTTCCTCGACGGCTTCTCCGGGTTCGATCACGACGTCTGCGCCAATTCCACGGGCCAACTCGCGGCGATGGGCCAGTGGATCCACTGCCCAGATTCGTGCCGCCTTGACGGTGCGCAATGCGGCGATCGTCAAAAGCCCGATTGGTCCTGCACCAATGACCACTACCGTTTCGCCCGGGTGAAATGAAGCCAGGCGGATCGAGTGCAGCGCAACCGCTAGAGGCTCAACCAGGGTGGCTTCGTCCAACGACATCCCGGCAGGGATGGGACGAAAGTTGACGACCGGTAAGTTGACCAGTTCCCGGAAAAAACCGGGACAGTGAGGGTTGCTCAGAAAGCGAATGTTCGTGCACACGTTGTGGTGACCGCTCAAACAGAATTCGCAGTGATAGCAGTAAAGAGCGGGCTCAAGTGCCCCGCGGTCGCCCACAGCGAGTTCAGCAACACCGGCGCCCGTCCTCACGACCCTTCCTGCAGGCTCGTGCCCGAGCACCATGGGGTAAACATTGGGAGTACTGCCAACAGCACCCTCGGAGTAGGAATGCAGATCAGACCCGCAGATGCCTACGGACTCGATCCGGACCTGCACTTCGCCGGGTCCGGGATCTTCGATCGGCATATTAGTAAGCCGGAATTTCAGGGGAGAGATAAGCTCTGCGGCTCGCATCGAATGCCTTCCTCACGAACGATACCTGCTCAGTAGGTGAGAAGAAAAGGCGAGAGGGTCTTCAGCCAATTGTTCTGAGTGAGCACCTTTTCGACAACCCCACTTTAGCCCCACTGTAAGAATTCCTATCGATTATTTTGCGGGGCTTAGGGCGCCAACCGTTCCCGTTAAGTTGTTGAAGTTACGTACAGAATCAAATTTGGGAGCGGAGGGTCAAATGGCTTGAAACTTGGATGGCCGGATTGGTGGATATGAATGGCCGTAGTGCAATATCGTGCAAGGTGGGAGAGGAAAGCAAGGAAAAATGGCAAAGGTGGCAACCTAGATTCTGTAACTTACAGATTCGCAACGTGTGGCGTGGGTTCGAATCCCACTCACTCCGCCACTCTTGATTTTTCGCCCGCTCTGCAATCAGATCAAATGGCTTACTGTATGAAGGGAAAAGACTTATGCCGTCTGTGGCGCAGTTCGAAAGTGTTATTTTTAACAATTTGCCACGGCCTGCGTGATCCAAAGTAAAGTACATGGAATGAGCGACTTGCGCGAGTTCTAAAACCTTCTGGACACATGTGACTTGGTGCCTAGAGACGGCCCTCGATGTGCACTCTAGCGCTTCTTGAACTTGCATTTCTTCAACCGACCACTGTTCCATATTTGCCCGCCAAAATCCTTCGTCGATGAATCCATCTAGTTTGTCTCGATATGCCTTCTGCTGGCGGCTTTTTAAAACGGCGAGTTGTTGATTGAGGAAAGTGATTTTCTCTTGCCGCATCAACTCGGTTTTCGCTTGATGCTCGCCAACAGAAGCCATGATCGACTGAGCAACATCTGAGGGAATTTCAATCGGTTTCAAAACAGAACCCAGCATCTCGGCAAGCTTCGGCTCCGGGATGTACGGGAAATTGTGCTTACCACGACCGAAACTGCAGCGGTAATACACGTATTTGCTCTTGGCGCACAACCCTGTGATCGTGCACCCATCTTCAGCACAGTTCAAAAGACTGCTGAAAGCAAAGTTGTGCCTGCTTTGCTTCGGCTTGCATCGGCCCGAGATGATGTCCTGGACGCGCTCGAACGTGGTGAAATCGACGAGTGGAGGATGGATGCCTTTGTATTCACGCCCCCTCCATCTGAAAACTCCCAGATAAAAGCGCGATCTGAGCATACGTTGCAAGTTTGACTTGCTAATAGTTGCGCCAGTTTGCTCTTTGAGAGCCGTCCTCAATGCCGCGATAGTGTATTCGCCTGTGGCGCAAAGCTTAAACATCAGCTTCACAACTCGGGCGTTGGTCGGATGCGCCACAATCGTCCGTAATTCTCGATTGTGCGCATAGCCGAAGCGTGCTCGGCCAGGGTACTGGCCCTTCTCCGCCTTGATGATCTGCCCCTTTAGAATCTCCTCCTGCAGGTTCTGGATGTAGTTCCTTGCTAGTAGGGCGAACATCCCTTGCACAAGTTTGTCTTGAGATTTCGAATCAGTTCGAAGAACCTGGCCTTCCTTCACGAGGTGGATTTCCAATCCGAGTTCCTCAACGAGGCTCTCGACAAGAACAAAATCCTTGAGGTTACGGCAGAGGCGGTCTGTCTTTTCAACAAGGACAATGCGCACGTCGGGGTGTTGTCGCAGGTAATTCAGCATCGCATTAAAGTGCTTGCGTCCCTGTTCCTTAGCACTCTCGGCATATCTAAATTCCCGGGCGATACGAACGCCCTTTGAAGTCGCGTAGTCGCTGAGTGTTCTCACTTGCGAGTCGAGCGAATACCCTTGTTCCTGCTCCTTCGAGGAAACTCTCGCATATGAGACCCCGCTTTTCATAGAATCCGCCTCAGCGATTTTGAAATTTTTGCAATGGTAGCACCACAAGATGTGGATGAGGGGTCCATGTAAAGGCGCATCCTTTTCTGGATTCAAGCAGGTCGGTTGCGATGCTCACGATTAACCATGCGTCCGCACGATTTCGAGGAGGCACACAAGTGACCATCCAAGACCGCATTCTGCAATATCTGGCCCAACACCCGGAGGGCGTGGATGACGATGAACTCACGGTCGCGTTGGGCCTCAAGCAGAGACAGCAGGCGAACATGCGGTGCCGTAAATTGCAAAAGTTCGGAATCGTGATCCGACGCCGGGTAGACGGCAAGATACGTAACTTTCTCAACCCGGATGCAGTTCTCGCAGAGACCAAGCGGGTCGAATTGGTTGTCGATAGGCTCCGCCGCTGGCCATCGAGCGCATCTCGAAAACCTGCAGCTTGATCCGCTCGCCGCCTAATGTGGCCCAGGCTTCATACCAGTCCACCTGCGCTTCCACGCCCCAGTCGTAACTCTGCGGCACGAACACCTCGCGTGCGGTCAGTCCTAACTGTTGCCGTCGGCGGTGAACGTAACCGCGCACCGAACGTTCGCTCCCGCTGAAATCCGGCAACTCCGCGCACAGCCGCTCCCAGATGCGGTGCGCCGTGTGCCGTTGCTTCGCTGGCGCCTGCCGGTCCTCAATCAAAATCCGATCGATGAATGCCGTCGCTGCTCCCAGCTTCCGCAATCGACGCTGTTGCGCCTTGCTCTCCGGCGGAACCGCGCTGTTCAATGCCTCGCGCACCATGCGCCGGTGAACGCTCAATTTCCGTGATACTCCGGCAATCGTCCCTACGCCGAACTCATACTCCCGGCGTATCTGCTCAAATAGCTCCACCTTGTCCCTCCTGGTCAGCCAGCTACGCTTCCGTCGCTCCATCCACGAAGCCTAGCCACCTGCTCCCAAGTGGGCCAAACTTAACTGCCGTTGGTGGGCCAAACCAAAATACCGAAATCATCTAAGATGAGACTGGATGAGGCGAGGTCTGTCTCAGTCGGTAGGAGAAGCAATACGTGAAGCTCCCGATGGCACCGTGCCTATGTGGGGCCAGACCGGTAACTACATCATCGACGTAGACGGCACATGCCCAGCGATCCAGCATTCGAAAAAACTGAACGAGCGCCATGAGGCCAGAATCAGCAATAGCGTTTAATTCCGAGTAGCATCCATCTACATGCTGCGATCTTTGCCTCTTCGGAGGTTCGATTTGTACCTTTCTATTCCCCACATCCTTAACCTATGGACTAGGCATCTGATTTGTGGCCTCAGGCGCTACTTTTTGTGCGTGCCAACTAAGTTGATGTTTAACCCGAGGGTCACCTCCGAAGAGTTCCTATGCTTGTGTGTCGTTCCGCACCTAGCTGCGTGAGCATTCGGTATAAAAATCCCGAACTCACAGACATGCCAAATGAAATCACTTGGTCTTACTTATCCGGGCGGAACCGTGTCAATCCCGCCCGAGTAGGTGATTTAAAAATCCGATTAGGTCTTATCGTCGCTCTTCTTTTTACCGAGGGCAGCCTGCACGCGCTCGAACGTTTCCTGACTGACGATCGGCTCATGCGGACCACGTACCACCGGAGTACTCGAGTCACTCGAAAAATCCACCCAACCTCCATAGACTGGATTTGTCAGCAGATTGTGCAAAGACTCTTCTGTAAGCGGCCTGCCATCGTGCCCCGTCAAGCCTTCATCGCTGATGATCCTCAATACATCTGCGATGCTATGACTTCCGCTTGCAACCAATTCAAAAGCACCCCGTACTATCGGAGCGGACTTTTCGTCAGGCACAATGATCGGATTGATGCGGTACCCCACAGGTGCAGTCAGCGCATGCTGGTCAACACTGGATGCGCGACTAGCCACACGTCCCAACTTCTTCTTGGAAGGCGCTTCGGAGTGGTGTTCGCTGAGTTCAGCAAATGTAATTGTTGCCAACTTCAACTTTGCGTCATCGATCTCTCCTCCGACAATAAGCCGCAGGAATACATCGATGTTTTTCAGATAGGCAATCGTTTGAGTCACGATTGAGTGATTACGCGCGATTCGGCTAGAGTCTTCAACAACTACATAGCGAATTTTGTGACTATTTTGGTTGCAAAATGCGAGCATACCATCGAACCCAGGCCTAACACCCTTGTTACTGGACTCACCTGCATCCGCAAACACTGCTTCTACCGGCCACTGCTGTTGATCACAGTAATCACGGCAAAGGTTCTCCTGATTGGTAAGGACTGCTTGGCCCCCCGATTGCAACTGGCTGGCAGTCCTGACATAGATGACTGCCCCCTTATTCTCTTGTTGTTCCTGCTTTTTCATCTTGTATCCCTTCTGGTTATTGGTCCACGGTAGGCAGAGTCTTATCTTGTGCACATCGAGTGACTTACTCATTGAGGAGGTTAACGAATATGCACACGCTAAGATATCCGCAAGTAGTTCCATTTGTAGCTGTCGATGTTGCGCGGATAGATGGGGAGGACCATCCGCCGTTAAGTCCGAGTAGCATTCATCCGCATGCTGCGATCTGTGCCGCTCCTGAGTGTCGATTGTGCCTTTCTGTTCCCCACACGCTTAACCTACCGACCAGAGATCCAATTTGTTGACTCAGGCGATACTTGTTTGCAAATCCAACTAAGTTGGTGTTAGCCGCAAGAGTCCCATATCCGAGGAATGCCCAGTCTTGTTTTGTTGTTCCGCACCCTTAACCTGTTGACCAGACATCCAATTAGTGGACTCAGGCGCTACTGTTTTTGTTGCGTACCACCTAAGTTCATGTTCAGCCCGAGGGTCACATCCGAAGAGTTCCTACCCTTGTTTGTTGGTCCGCACCCTTAACCTACCCATCAGCGCCATAAATCATGAGAAAAACGCGCAATGTGGTGAAACGGGGCGGAGCGACATGAAGGCGACCGAATAAGGACGGGCCGCGGAATGGAGTTTATTGCACAATCACTCTACGTTTCATCTACTTATTTCCAAATAATCACTAATTTGTTGATGGAATCGCTAAATATCTACTTACCTGGGTATGCCAAGTTCGTTCGAACCGTTCGTAGCATTTGCGCGGGTGCTCGAAGGCCGGTTCGTACATTTGGATAACCTGTTCGAAGCCTTGCTCGTACGTTTCGAATTATGTGGTCGTACAAGCAATCCAAAGAGACGTTCCCACATTGTGATAAGGAATCGCTAAATATCTACTTACCTGGGTATGCCAAGTTCGTTCGAACTGTTCGTAGCATTTGCACGGGTGTTCGAAGCCCGATTCGTACATTTGGGATAACCTGTTCGAACGCTTGTTCGTACATTTCGAATAGTGTGCTCGTACAAGCATTCCCAAGATATGTTCCGAGATTGTGATGTGGTGAAAATGGAAAGGAGCCTGGTCAGACGCTTACTCTTTGTAATAGCCTGAGTCGGGCTTGGTGGCGACGAGCCTATACATCCCCTGCGCTTGAAACGCGGAAGGGCTAGATATGTGATGTTTGTTTTTTTTCGGATTGGACTTGTTAGCGAGTCCACTTTCGCGTGTTCGTCGGCCGAGGTTGCGTATATGGACAACTTTTCGGATCCGACAAGTTGGGGTGTCTTACTGCCGCTAGATGATTTACAGGCGTGCCTTCGTAGCGTCAGCCATCACGAACATCAATGGACCGCTTTTCTCGAACAAGAAGCAACGGGGGAGTGGCAGACTCCTTGGCACCGCTGCGTGAGCATTCGGTATAAAAATCCCGAACTCACAGACATGCCAAATGAAATCACTTACCTTTTTCCCGCTTTTGTGGACTCACTGTTTTGGGAGCCCAGTATCCTCATTTGCCTTCACCCGTCATTGGCAGTTCCGGTAGTGAAGGGACTCTACTTTGAGGACGAGGCGCTGAAGTACGATCTCCTGGGCGACTGGGACAAATTCTGGACGCCCTTAAGAGAAGCTTTGAGCTCAGCAGGTACCAACCTCTTCTGATATTTCCGCGGTTGAGTCCACAATTGCGCCCTCCTATCGGTAGGTTGAGGGCATAAAGAGGGTGCGCGATCAGTCAGGCAATCCCTCGAATTCTTAATAAGAGATAGGTCAATGAAAATAAAACAAGAGCGATCCATACATATCTGCCTACTCAGCGACACTCATGAATTGCACAACGAGCTAGATGTCCCTAGTGCCGAAATATTGGTTCATTGCGGGGATTTTTCGATGTTTTCGCGAAATATGCTGGCGATCAAGGACTTCAATAGATGGTTGGGCGAGTTACCCCATCGGCACCGCATTGTGATTCCTGGAAATCATGAGTTCTTTCTTGAGAACGACCCATCCAGGCGCTCAATGCTAAGCAACGCGATCGTGCTCATAAACGAAGGCATTGAGATCGAGGGTTTGCATATTTGGGGATCGCCAGTCACGGGACGTGATGGCGGCGCTTTCGGTATAGGCTCACCGGAAAAGCGTAGGAAACTTTATGCCCAAATCCCAAAGAACACAGACATACTTATCACTCACGGAGCCCCTTACGGTGTGCTCGATTCCGCTCCAGGGTCGGGATTCCACTCCGGATGTCGCGAGCTTTTTGATGCGGTGACCTCTATAAGACCGAAACTCCATGCATTCGGTGATGTTCATGGATCCTATGGCATTTTTCATACGGACCACACGACCTTCGTAAATGCTGCACTACTGGGACCAGATGGCGGGATCGACAAAGCTCCTATCGTTCTTCGGATGGAGCGAAAGTGATCTCCAGTACTACTTTCCGATTCAACAGCATCTCCGGCCTAGTGTTTTGAGTGATCGGACAGAGAGTCATTTTTGTGTTCAGCGTGAAAGGATCAAATGATTACTAGCAAGAAAATTATCCAAGTCAGTGCATCGATCCTCTTTGCAATCTTTGCAGGAGCCAGCATCAATGCAGCTATTTGGGAGACGATTGGCCTTACGATTTCGTTCTCTAACCGTAACAACGGTCATCCGCACATGTGGGACGGACCAACGTCAGACATGTTTGTTTATCTTAAGCTACTGCTCTTCGCAGTGTTTGCGTTTGTAGCCCTGTTCAAAGTCGGCAAGCTCGAAGATGTATACCACCGCTTTCGTTGGATATTTGCAATAGTCTGGGGACTCTGGATACTCATTGTTCTGGGGTTAGACGTTCTGACTAGCGGAAATCCAAAGCAGGCAGCTTTCACACGCCTGATTCCAGACCCGGCCATCATGGGTATGCTCGCGGGCATCATGACTGTCCTGTTGTTCTTCCGAACGTACAGAAAAAGGCTTAATTCGAGTGGAGGCGGGAGGAGAGGGACTGCCTAAACAGTCCCTTGTTTTAGTCCTTAAGGGATCGAATTCATCGGCTCTAGCCATGTGCTTGCCGCGGATACGCCGCCACTGAAATTGGTCAAGACCATCGAGCTTGCGGATATTCACAGCGGGGAACCCGACGTTTCGGCGGATCAACTCGCCAAGAATCTGACCACAACGCGCATGGTCGGCGTTCAGAACCATTTCGACCACCTGACTCCAGACCTGAAAAACAATCGGCTCTTCGTCGTCCCGGAAGATCATAAGACAATCGAAGTCTACGATATTCGCAGTGGCAAATTTGTGCACAGCATCAAGGGAATCGGCGTCGGACATTCGGTGGTATACCGCGCCGACATCGACAGAATTTTCGTGACCGACGGTTCCGCAGGCGATTTAAAAACCTTCAACGGAACCACGTACAAACTGCTGAAAACTGTGAAACTCCTGGCCGATTCGGATGCGACCGGGTACGACCCTGTGACACATAATCTGTACATTGCGGACGGCGGTCTGGATGCGAAACTGAACCACACGTTCCTGGAAATAGTGAACACCGATACAGGCGAGAAGGTAGGTCAAATCAAGATTGATTCCAATCGCCTGGAGGCCATGGTCATCGAGAAATCAGGATCGAGACTATTTCTGAATATGACAGAGAAGAACTCAATCGGCGTGATCGATCGGGAGAGGCAGGCAGTAGCCGCTGTCTGGCCGCTCGCGTGTAAGGTGAATGTGTCCGTTGCGATGGACGAAAAAACCCATCGACTCTTCGCCGCGTGCCGTGATGGAAACATGAATGTGCTGGATTCCGATACCGGAAAGGTGCTGCAAAACCTTCCGATCTCTACCGGAGTCGACGACATGGTATTCGATCCCGCAAGCCAAAGAATTTACGTGGCCGCCGGGGAAGGGTTCGTAAATGTCTTTAAGGAAATCGACGCAGACCACTTTCAGGCCATCGGAAAGATTCCCACTGGGCCGCTGGGCAAAACCGGTCTATTGGTGCCGGAACTGAAAGAGTATTTCGTGGCCGTCCCGCCGCATGGGACAACGTGTGCGAAGGTACTGGTATTCGCGGTGAAATGAATAGCATCCAGGAACGCCATTCGGTCGAAGGTGTGCGGGTCCACACCGAGTCGATTTCCAATGCGCAAATCCAGCTCCGCGACGTTGAATGGATTTAGTGCGCCCCCGCGATTCCTTACGCCAGCGTGGCAGGGCCTTGGAAGCCATTACATTTGCTCGTAAGCAGGGACGACGTTTCCTTGAGAGAAGCCTACTGCGAACGAGAACGAGGAGGTTACCGAAAAGGCGACTTTGCGGGAATTACCAATCGTCCCGCCGCAGTCGGCCCCGTAATGTCGGAGATTAATAGATCGATCACTTGTTGTCAGCCTCAGCCATGTTTTGCATGCGTCGAACTCACGATAAATCATCGAGCGCCTTGGAAACGGGGTTATAGGTAAGTTCGAATCGGAACCCGGGCTGCCGACGCTGCTCTTTGGCTCGC
>Ga0207057_1133_pt1 | contig 18548 bp, 21 predicted proteins | sample Alteio_BWMinCont_33_FD_153265 | JGI IMG/M metagenome (GOLD analysis project Ga0207057, IMG submission 153265) | Enriched cells from forest soil in Barre Woods Harvard Forest LTER site, Petersham, Massachusetts, United States -... | ecosystem: Environmental > Terrestrial > Soil > Temperate forest >... | reverse complement strand
AATAAATCTTTTAAAAAAAGAAGCTGACAGCTTTAAGCCTTTATCAAAAGAAACGGAAGAAAGAATTCTTCAGAAATTTAGGTTAGACTGGAACTATCACTCAAATGCGATTGAAGGAAATAAACTGACTTACGGCGAAACTGTTGCTTTTTTGATGGAGGGAATTACTGCAAAAGCGAAACCATTAAAAGATCATTTGGATATCAAAGGTCACGATGAAGCAGTGAGGTATCTTATTTCTTTGGTTAAAGAAAAAGATTATTTATTGACTGAGTCAGATATAAGAAACTTGCACAAAATTATTTTAAAAGAACCTTATTGGGTTGATGCTAAAACTGCTGATGGCTTATTTACAAAAAAGGAAATAAAAATCGGCCAATATAAATCTTCATCCAATCATGTAGAAACACCAACTGGTGAAATTCATTATTATGCAACGCCAGAGCAAACACCGATAATGATGGGCGAATTGATGGAATGGTATAGAGAAGCAAAAACGGATAAATTAATCCATCCATTAATCCTTGCTTCTCTTTTTCATCATCAGTTTGTTGCCATTCACCCATTTGATGATGGCAATGGAAGGATGGCAAGATTATTAATGAATCTTTTATTAATGCAGGAAGATTACCCTCCGATTGTTATTAAGCAAGATGACAGGCAAAACTATTATCAGGTTTTGCGGCAAGCTGATGCAGGCGAGCTGATTCCTATTTGCGAATACATGAGCAATTTGCTGAAACATTCGCTCAACATTTTTATTAAAGGAGCAAAAGGAGAAAGCATTGCTGAAGAAGATGATGTTGATAAGGAGATAAAGCTTTTTGTGAAATCAAAGATTAGTGATGAAAGATTAGGTAAAAAGTATTCAATAGAATATCAGGATGGTATTATTCAGGAATCAATAATTCCTTTAGTAAAAACTCTATTTAAGAAAATAAAACATTTTGATGAATTATTTGCAGGAATCGGAGTCAGCCTTTTAGTATTTACGAATAATAACTTGAATAGAGCATCGTTCAATGAAACTAATTTTCAAAATATTAATCAATCCATCAAATCGTTAAAAGAAATCGGATTTAGGAGATTAGGGATTGAGTGTTATTTTTTAGATTATAAATTTCTCACAACTCCATTTACAGTATCTGTTTATTTAGGAATAAAGTTTGATTATTCTTATTACTTTGTTGATAAAGTGAAAAAATTTTCGAAAGAATATGACGATGATATAGAAGATACTCTGATATCAAAATTTTATGGCGAGCAATTGACAAATGAAGAAATTGATTTTATAGTGAAAGAAGTTGTTGATGAAATAAAAAGACTGATTAATGCTAATGTGGATAATAAATGAGCAAGAAAAATAAACCCGACAATCACGGTTTCGTTTTCAGTACTGATCCAAATTTTCAATTTGAAGAACAAAATGAAAACATAGAAACGCTTTTGCCGAAGCAACAAAAGCTAAGGATTAGGTTAGATACGAAACATCGTGCTGGCAAAGCTGTGACATTAGTTGAAAATTTTATTGGCAAGAATGAAGATCTGGAAGAGCTCGGGAAAAAATTAAAATCATTCTGCGGCACTGGCGGTTCAGCAAAAGACGGAGAGATTATTGTTCAAGGCGATCAGCGCGATAAAGTTTTGCAATGGCTGATCAAGAATGGTTATTCATCAAGCAAAAAAAGTTGAAATGTTGATAGGTTGAAAAGTTGGAAGCAAAATAACTTATACTCGCGGACAAACCATTCAACTTTTCAACCTAACAACTTCATTACTGCCCCTGCGCCAGCGAATACGCTTTCTTATCTCCCCACAAATTCAATAGCTCCAAAGAGCATATTTTAAAATCGCCGCTTAGGCTCACGTACAGGCCAATCACATCTTGTTGATTTAATTCTCCATCAATACTTTCAAAGCGCACATTATATTCGTTCACCAAATTCGTATATACGGAACCGGTAGGCCAAACCTGCGTGCCGCGATTGCTGATGCTAACCAAATTAAATTTCACTCCCGCATGGCGCTGGCATTTTTTTGCAATGAATTCGGGTTGCTCGCCACTTGCAATAAACATATCAACACCATTGATTTTTTCATTTTGCATTTCTTCGGAAACCATCATCGCATTATGATCCAGCTTAAATAGGGTTGGCGTTACAGGCATATTTGGCAACAATGGTTTCGCGCCATGTTCCGGAGTTTTTCCAAAATTATTAATGATGGCATCAGCGAATTCTGTTGTGTTTGCAGCAGGAATTTTTTTGTCGCCAAAGTCACCAGTATGCACGCCGCTTTCCAAAGTAAATAATAATGCGTTCTCAATGACCGCTGCATTTTCCATGAATCCCAAATGGCGGAGCATTGCAATGCCGCTTAATAATAATGCAGTTGGGTTTGCAATATTTTTTCCAGCAATATCTGGCGCAGTTCCATGTACTGCTTCAAAAATAGAAATGTGATCGCCGATGTTTGCAGATGGCGCAAATCCAAGCCCACCAACGAGCCCCGCACATAAGTCGGAAACAATATCACCTTGCAAATTCGTGAGCACAACCACATCAAATGTATCAGGGCGCGTTACTAATTTCATGCAAAGATCATCCACAATAACATCATCTGATTTTATTTCCGGATATTCTTTTGCCACTTCATTAAAACATTCTAAAAACAAACCATCGGTGAGTTTCATAATGTTTGCTTTATGACCGCAGGTAATTCTTTTTGTGCCTTTTTTCTTCGCCATTTCAAATGCATATTTTATCACCTGCAAACTCCCCGGGCGTGTAATAAATCTTCTGCTCAATGCCACATCATGTGTTGGCATGTGCTCAATGCCACCATAAGTATCTTCGATATTTTCACGCACAATTGTTATGTCAATCGGTATTCCTGCTTTTGAAAAAACAGTATCAACCCCATGCAAAGTCTGGAACACTCTTTTGTTTGCATATGTGTTCCATGTTTTGCGTGCAGTCACGTTTATGCTTTTCACGCCTTTGCCCTTAGGCGTTTCCATCGGGCCTTTAAATAATAAACCAAGTTCTTCAATGGTGTGCTGCGCTTCCGGAGTCATGCCGTTTGAAAAACCTTTGTCGAAAACCCATTTGCCCATATCAACAAACTCATATTCGAGCGGCACTTTGTTGGCATCAAAAATTTTTAGCACAGCGGCCATAATTTCCGGGCCGATCCCATCTCCTTTTGCTACAGCTATTTTCATTTCAATAAAATTTATTCAATAAAAAATTCATAAAATAAAATCTGCGTAAAAATAGGGCAGAAACGGATTGCTAACATTAAATATCCAATAATCCTTTTAACAACGCGGCATTTTGATTAATTTTAGTGAAATTTGTTTCCATGGCAAATAAAATTTCAGAAGGTGTTGAAGTGAGCGTGGAAACATTTTATCAGCCCGATTACAGCAACCCCATGTCGGGCGAATATATGTTCGCATACCGCATCACGCTGGAGAACCATAACAATTTTCCCGTAAAATTGCACCGCCGCCACTGGCACATTTTCGACAGCAACGGCACTTACCGCGAAGTGGAAGGCGAAGGCGTGGTAGGCGTTCAGCCAACATTGAATCCCGAAGAGCGCTATCAATATGTGAGCGGCTGCAACCTGCGCACCGAAATGGGCAAAATGCATGGCACCTACATTATGGAAAACCTGAACAGCAAGAAAACCTTCGAAGTCAACATCCCCACATTCGAAATGATTGTTCCTTTCAAAATGAGCTGATCATTTTTTATAACCTTGCACTAGTTTGGGGGACAGCTATATTATTTTCTTTTTTTTAGATGGTTTTGCCACCTCATTATATTCCAATGCAAGATTGATCCAGTAAGACAATTTCTTTTTTGTATTTAATGCTTCCACATCCACAAATGCAAAACCCTTCATCACTTTATTGGTAAAGTCCATTGGCCTGCATCCTTCTTTTTCCATAACCTCATCTGTTTTTGCAGGATCAAAGCGAACCATAAGACGGGATTTTTCGACACCGACACACATTTTGTTGTTTACCATAAAACACAAGCCACCAAACATTCTTTTCTCTTCCACATTTTTTTGTGTGAGAAAAATAATTTCACGAACCCTGTCTGCTAATTTTTCATTTAAGGCCATAAATTTTATTTTAAATTATTGAGACAATAGCGCAGGCGTTGCAGTGAACCTGATAAACTAAAACACGCCCGTTGCTCAATAAAAGTACAAACCTTCATTGAAAAAATGATTGCAGGTATTGCAAGATGAAGCTTGTGCGGCACAAGCGGACGCTTGCACCAGCTTCTTGAATTTATTATAACCTTGCGATAGTTGGGTAAGGTCTAACTCCTTTTGAGTTTTTTTCAAAATGAATAAAATGTTTAGGATTGTCTTCACACCAAACATAACTGTCCCAGGCAATTTTATCAGGTTCAATAAAGTCTGTTCTTTTTTTAAATATGCTTATATATAAAATTGGTTTTGAAAGGAGTTGAAGTTTTTTGCTGATTTCCTTTTTCAAACGCTGAGTAATCAAACCAACGATTTCAGTATTTACGAGAACATAAATCGTATCGCAATATTCATAGCATTGGATGCCTTTCGCAAAACCAAAATCACGAAAATTTGCATCGGGAATAAAAGAATCAATGAAAGTGCGTTCCATCATTTGTAATATTTTCAAGTTTGGGAAGTTAAAGTCTCTATTTTGGAACAAGACTAGTCTGCGATTAATCTGCAGTGAGTTAGGATTATTTCATTTCACTAATGAGTTTGTTCCATCTTTCTTTATGTTCAAATTTTAAAGCCTTGTCTGCTTCTAAAAGATTTACATAATTGTCTATAAACTCAAATGTGTTTGTAAGAAGACGTAGATAATATTTCAAGGTTGGCATAATTCCGTTAACGATTAACTGGCAACCGTGTACATTTTTTATTCGTTGAATTTCTTCGTCAATTAATAAAAGTTCGCCTTCGTCTGGGTAAGCTGTTGACAGAATATAATAACGAGTAACAGGTGTTGTTTGGAATTTAGCATAAGCATCTTGGACAAGGCCTAATGTTATTTATATACCGTGCTTTACTTCAACTGCTTCAAATTCCCGTTTCTTTTCGTCTATGATGTCGATGTCGCCTATTCTGCCACTACTTTTATCGGAAGAAGTATGGCTTTCGATTGGCAAAAGTTCTTTCTTCTCAAAACGCTTTGCTTCTTTTATTAAACATTCATAGGCTGCATAAATTGCTAAAACGGGAAGTCGGGATGCACCTTCTGCTTTGTAAGAGCTATTGAAATGATCATCAAGTAAGTTAGAAATTTGATTGCATGCAAAAGCATAAGGTCTTATCAGCAGTATTTCATTTTCGATTTGAATCATAGCGGTCATCTATTAAATTCTTGATTCACTAAGGTTGAAAATAAGCAAAGGATTGAGGCGGTACCAAGTTAAAGTCAGCTCTTAAACATTTTGGTTGTCTATACTTTTTTGTTTTTTTAATTTGAATTGCATACCCATTTTCTCTTTCGGCAAAATAATGATAAAAATATTCTTCAGAAATTCCTGAAAATTTTTTTGTTAACAACCATAATTTATCGAGGTCGTGATTGATTATTTTTTCAATCTCAAATTCTCCAATGACCTGTTGAACAGGAGAAGAAGCATATACAATTATTGTCTTTATTTTATCATTTTTAAATATTGCTTTTCGAAACTCGAATTTTTTTGAGCCATCAAATATTTTATTGGCAAATTCTGGTTTTATTGATAAGACTACTTTCATTTTCCGATTGAATAATTTGCAATTTTAATAAAATTATCTCTGCCTATTTCCCTAAACCCTCTTGGCATATCTAATATGTTAGGAATAATTCCATTTTCATTTAACCATTTTAGATTTGGTCGTTTCCTAAACGAATATGCATAAATGAAGTTTACAATAAAAGGTTTATCATTTTTTCTATAATTCCAATGTGCCTTGAGTTGTTCATCAGTGAACACACTTCTTTTTCTACAAGATTGTATGAAGATACCTTCATTCGGTATATTGTCAATTACTGATTCAACGATATCGTAAGTAGTTGCTACACCTTGATATACACCTCCTGTTCTATAAAAAACAATAACGTCTCCTGAATTTAAATTTCTAACATGAGAACGTGAAATATAAACTTTGCTTAAAGCATTTCTGTGAGGTTCATTTTCCGTAAAATTCATCGGTGATTCAGTTCGTAAAATTGAATCAGGGAAAAGCTCGGTATGATATTCTGGATATATTGGAACTATATAAACTTTGCTATCAGAAGATATAAAAGGAAATGTTTTTTTTGGTTGCCCAAGATTTATTTGCTGTGCCCTATCAAAATCTTTTGTATATACCCCTTCATCCCCTGTTTCTGTTTTTTTAATTCCATGATAATTAAAACCCCATTCTTCAAGCAATGCTATTAGTCTTGATTGTTCTGGACGCTTATCAAAAATAGTAACATAGATTTCTTTAACGCCATATTGTAATGCATTATCAAAAATTATTTTTAAAAATCTTTCGCCAATTTTAAATCCATTGCTCGTTACTTTAAATGTTCCAATTTTAAGGCGTTTTTTCTTTTTAAATCCCGGCTCTATATCCGAATAGTTTTCATTGTCATCTTCAACTTTAATATATAAGAATGCCGAAAGAATATTGTTGCTATAACATATATAAGCAATTTCGTCTGCCTTTCTATTAAACCATTTGTCAAAGTCAATATAATCTTCTCGAAAGCTGTCAAAAAAAGAATCTCGCAAATTGACCTGTGCAAAATCCACTTTTTTTACAGCCAAAACTTTATAGTCAACTAAGTCGGGATTTTCAATTGTTACTTTTTCAAGGAATTGATCAATTTTAAAAACTTTGTCGGCAATTCCCAGCAATTGAGCTTTGATATGAATTTTTTTGTCCTCTGAAATTAATATATCAACTCTATCGCAAAATACTTCATTCAGTATTTGAGTATCGCTTAAATCATTTGGTGTAGTGTCAACTTTTTTGCTAACTGCTTCTAATGGAATACTTGTTGGAGCAAGATTTCTGATTAAGTTGTAGCTGCCAATTTTGATATTCATAGTCTCAACCGTTTTGGAGTCCCGATTGCGATTAAGCTCTTCAATAGTTATGGGGTGTATGTATTTTGAATATTTAAGTTTGTCAATCCAATTAAATAATACGCCAATATCTTGGTTAACAACTTTTGACGCTTCTCTATGAATGATTATGTTGGTGTCGAGTAGTACTTTCATTTGGTCTAAGGTTTATGTTGACGCAGTACATGACATAAATATATGCAACTTTTTATGTGCCGGTAATTCACATTTTATTTTTGATAAATAAAATCTTAAAAAAGCCACCACGCTCCTCGCGCAATGGCTTTTTAAAAATCAGCAACCAACCAAATCTAACCACCAACAGTAATGCTCACCACGTCGCTCCATGATCCAACTTGTTCATCGGCCAGGCGATAGATCGCTTTGAACTTCCACAACTGCGCGGTGCCGCTTGGCAATGCAGAAGTGTCGGTGTAGTTGGGCACCGTGTCGATAGCTAAAAAAGCAAACGCGCCAGTGCCGTGGTCGGCCCAGATCTCAATGCCATCCATTCCATGCTTTGTCCACACAATTTCCGGATGGCCACCACTGACGAGCCGCAGCCTGAGCGTTGGCTGCATCGTCTGCGGATCGGTGCTGTCTTCAGCGCCCTCAATGCCCAGGTCCTGGCCATCGGCCACAGTGTAGTTGGGCTTGGTCTTGATGATGCTGCCGAGCGCAGATGCCCGTGCAAAAATGCCGGGAGCAACGGCCGTTGGTGCAGCAGCCATCGCCGGCACAACAGGCGCAACGCTGGCGGATGCACCGGAAGGCACACCATCGCGCACCTCATTTTTGAATTCCGTGAGCTTGCGGAAATACACTTCAAACTGGTTGCGGTAATTCATCCAGTAATTGAAATACGCGCTGCCGTTCTGCATGTCGGTAATGTCGGCAGCAGCAAGTGTGTACTTGGCCTGATAAGTGCCAAGCTTCGATGCAAAATTTTGCAGCCATTGCTGCTTCTCAAGATCTGCTTTAGGCATAAAAGATTTCTTTGCCATAGTTAGAAGATTTAATAGTTAAGAAATAAAAAAACCGAGTTTATAATAAAGTTGCTGCAAGACTGATCTGGCTTCACGATGATGCCGGGTATGATCATGCAGAAAAACATTTACCAGATTTGCTTAACCGTTGAGATTGTTGTGGGGCGATGGCCCGTTTGCAGAGATAGTAAAAATGGCCAGCCGCGAAGTTTTGCGGCTACCGCCGGGAATGAGCTTTTTCTTTGACATGGGATAAAATTTAAGTTAGAAATATAAGGCTTAAAAAATATAAAATACTGATAATCAACTAATCATCATCATTCCTGAGCCATTCTTCATTGCTCCTGAAGCGTTCAGGAATGTTCCCGGATCATTCTTCACCTTTCCCCAATCGTTCAGGAACGCTGCCGAATGGTTTTTCACTGCTCCTCATTCATTCAGGAATACTCCTGAATGGTTTTTCATCTTTCCCGATCCATTGAGGAAAGCTCCCGAAACGTTTTGCACTGCTGCAAATTCATTGAGGAATGTTCCTGAAACATTTTTCACTGCTCCTCAGTCGTTCAGCATTGTTGCAAGATCATTGAGGAGCACCGGAAAAAAACGCATAACGAATGTAAAATAATTCTGAATGATTATTGAAGAAGAGTTTTAGTTGTAATAATATTATGTAACCGGCCAAGGAATTCTGTTGAGCGGTGGTTTATTAGCGGCAAAATGTCGAATCATTCAATAATGTGTTTCACGTCTACTAAATGTTTGCTTACAAAAGCTAAGTCGGGGAACTTTTCTGCATTTTTTGACTTCTCAATTCTAATAGGGATTTCTTCTAAATAATATTCGCGAAGTTGTTCTAATGTGTCAAAGTAAGAATAGCTTGCTTTTATCACAGATGGATTCAAATTTATATTTCCTACTTTTTCAACTTCAGTACTAGCATCAATATATTTACATTTAATCATCCGCTTGTCTACTGCATAAGTCAGATCTTTCCACGAACCAAAACGTGTTCCAAAAAATTTTCCATTTATAAAATTTGCCAAAGTAGGCTTATGATCATTATAAAATTCTATAAGCGTCAAATCATAGAATTTATTAAACTTTTCAGAGATTAAAACTCCTAAGTGCTTCCCGTCTTTACAGTTAATGCTTAAGCAGTCACCTTGTCTGTACTTAACAAGTTTCCCATTTATTTTGTCTTGTGAATTTTTTTTGATTTTGTTCATAAGCAAGTGTTGCCAAAAACTACTCATAAATTTATGACTCATTTAAATACAAAAATAGCTTTAGAAATATCCCTCAATGAAACCTCTCTCCCTTAGCAAGCATTTCAAGAATCGTAGTCATTCTTTTTTCTCTTGTCTCAGGTTTTTTGGCAGTTTGCAATCGCCAAGCAATGGCATATTTATTTGCACGGTTCAACGATTCAAAAAAAGTTTTTGCTTTTTTATTTTTAGAAAGCTCTTTCATAAAATCATCAGGTATTTTCATTTCTGCGGGAGAGTCATAAGCCTTTGCCCATCTTCCATCGGCTTTTGCTTTTTCAATTTCTGCCAGACCGGAAGGTTTCATTTTTCCAAGCGTGATCAGGCGTTCAGTATGATCTGTATTTCTTTTTGACCAAATGCTTTTTGCACCACGCGGAGAAAATTTATGAAGCCAAGATATGTCATCATGTTTATTAAGCTGCCCATCTATCCAGCCATAGCAAAGTGCTTCGTCTAAAGCTTCATCGTGTGTTATCGTTTTTTCTCCCGAATCTTTCTTAAAAAATTTTAACCAAATGCCAGGAGAATCATGATGGTTTTTTGCAAGCCATTTCTCAAACTCCTTTGCTGTTTTAAAAGAGAGTATTATCAATTCAGTTTTATCAGGAGTTTTCATTAAGATTTTTTTGTTGCAGCATTACACATTGTGCTCAGCTTATCTTCGAGAATTTTTATGGCAGTATTGCTTTTATCAGTTAATTCATGCCGTTCTTTAATCCACGACATTTCATTATAAGCGAGCCAGACTTTTTCTGATTCATCCTGCCATGCCAATGCTTTCAAAGGCAGATCAATGCCGCTGGTTTGTTTGTCCTGCATTAATGGCGTGCCGCCTTTTGCATTCCCGAAAATGATTAACTCAGTTGGTCGCAATTGAAGTTGTTGCTGTGTTGCATTTGCTGCATGATTAATGCGCGCAAAAACTATTAACCCGTTTGATTGCGCAATGGAAGCGAGCCGGTCAATAGTTTCTTTTACTGAAAAATTGCTTGGTATGGTTTTTAATCCGGTCATATCATAAGTTTGTTTTGCTTACAGACATTCCTTAAAATTACAACACCGCTCGTATTTTTATTATTAGTGTTAAATCGCAACAGCTGTGCACGGTGTTTTGATTTGCACAAGAAATAAATTTCTTTGGCGTAAAGCGGTTTTAGTATAACTTTAAAAAGAATAGAGAAAAAAATAATTAATACCCTTTGCAGCTAAATTTAATAAGCCCAAATATGCTGTAATGATTTCAGGAAAATTTTTTCTTGCTATTATTGTAATAACCATCGCAATTACTTTTATTCAATGGTTCTTCATTGGTTTTTTGTTTCATAAGTATCAGGCTTTAACACCTTCTGTCTGGCGCAAAGAAAGCAGCCGTTCTTATGCGGCCAGTACGATTGTTTCTCTATTCTTCGCGTTTATGTTCACCACTATTTTTTATTTATGGAAAACGAAATACGGCGTTATAAATTTCCCTGATGGGATTAAATTCAGCGTTATTTGCTGGCTTGGTTTTTCTGTTACAACTGAGATAGGGAATGCTATTTATGTAAATTATTCACCAATTTTTGTAGCAGGCAAATGCTTAAGCTCATTAGTGGAATATATTGTTGCTGGAATAATAATTGTCGCGCTGCTATAAAATTATTTCTTTTTTGCCTTTTGTAAATTTTCTTCAACCCTGAATTTTACAATTTTTGTTATCAGCCTTACTGGAAGCGGTTTATCGAGCGGGAACTGAACAGAGCCTTTTGCACCTTTATAAATTGATAACTCTTTTTCAAATACTTTTATTGCAGATGCTCTGGGATAAAAGCCGATGTGATTTGTGTGAGCAGCAAACCAAACCAACATGCCGTTTAATTTGAATGCAGGGATTCCGTAACTGATTGCTTCGGTTGCTTGCGGGGCAACTTTTTTAATGGTTGCTCTGAATTGTTCCAGAAGTTTTTGAATTTCGATTGGAAAGCTTGTTATATACTCGTCAATGTTTACTGGCTTTTTCATTATTTAATTTTTTCTCAAAACAAACACTGTTCTCAACGTTTTCATATTGCCCAAAGTTGGGAATTATTTCATAATGATTTTTTTTGTAAAGCGCAATCGCTTCAGGTTGTCTTTTGCCTGTTTCCAAAACACATTTATCGTAATTTAATTCTGCAGCCCATTTTTCTAATTCCGTTAAAATAATCGAAGCAATTCCTTGCCCTCTTTTGTTTATCGGCACATACATTCGTTTGACTTCAACCGCATTTTCCGAATATTTTTTTATTGCGCCGCAGCCAACAGGGATTCCGTTTTCATAAGCAACAACTGCGTATTTTATTTTATCAATTTTATTGAATTGAGAATAGAACGAATGTTCATTGCCATCCCTTTCGCCTAAATCAGCGTCTAGATGTTTTACGAGATCAATGAAATCCTGATTGCTTGAATTTGTTCTTACTACCTTAATCATTTGCAGTTTATTTAATCCTATTAATGTTCGAGACGAATTTGAAAACAAAAGTAGGGAGCCAGCACTTGATAAATGTACAAATGTCTTTAGATTTCATTGAGCACAGATGATATTCACAAACTGATTTAAAAAGTGGAAAAATTGTGAAATGGCTTGACTGTAAATTATTTTAAATTACAGTAACCATGAAACCTAACGGAAATAAAATCGCTGATCACCTCCTTATAACAATACTCCTTTTTGCGACTCTTTTATTTTTTATTGCTTTGATTTTGATGGATAGGTATGATATATTTTAAAAACCGACAAGATTTATTTTTTATCTGATGATGAATGATATTCTTTCGCGCTTTTAATTAATCATATTTATTTCAATATCGTATTTGTCTAAAAGACCTGCAATGCCTGTCAGGGAAAATTTGGCTTTTTTTATGCAGTTGGTTTCCGGATCAATTGAATAATTGAATGAAGTCCGAAAGTCAGCTTTTTCAATTATGGTGTTTTCAAATTTTGCATTTTTAAAATCACAGCCATCAAAAATTGCATTTGTTAAATCGCAATCAGTAAAGTCAACTTCCTGCAATTGGGATTTTTTGAAAAGTGTTTTTTTAATTTTTGTGTGATAAAATGAAGAATGATTCAGATTGCAATTTTCAAAACTAAATGACAAGCCAAATTCATTACAGTTCTCAAAGTGCAATCCGAGCATTTTGCAATCTTTAAATTTAGCATCTCTTAAAGATGTTTTTGAGAATTTAGCCAAACTCATATTGCAATCAAAAAACTCGCAATCAAAAAATTTTATTTCTGCAAGATCTGAATTTGAAAAATCGCAATTATTAAAAATGCAATTTTCATATTCGCCTTTTGTTAGCGGCTCTGCTATGAAGTTCTTCTTGTCAAATGTTTTTTCCGTAAATATTTGATCCACGATATTATGAATTAATTTTTTGCTCGTCAGATGTTATTATATGACGATCAGAATTATTATTTAGAACTTAAAAATTCTTTCTTGATCAAAAATGAAAATTTCCCAAACTCAAATAACATGGTTCCATCTCCATTTTCTTTTCCTTTTTTTGTGCCGTTTTTTATTTCAATAAATGCTTTATGAGTTTCAACCAACTCGCGCGGATCGGCAATAGGTATGTTATGCGATGGGAAAACCTTTTGCAGTTTAGGAGCGATCGTTGCCAATGTTTCAATACTTTTTTCGTAGGCCGCAAGATCTGTCCCATCTGCAAAAAGCCAAATAGCCCCTTCGTAAAAAGTATCCCCCGTCCATAAATAACCAGATTGATTATCAAGCAACGCAATCGCGTCCGGAGCATGGCCAGGAACGGCAATTACTTTTATTTCTCTGCCACCCAGATCCAGCGTGTATCTATCACCGATAAATTGAGTAATTTTAAATGGTTTTATTCTGTAATTGGCGGTGTCAGTTTGCGGCAAACGTTTTAGGCAAAAAGCATCAGGAGCCACTTCTTGTTTCACCACTTCGTGACCCCACCCATTCGCAGCAGATCTTCGGGTGTAATCTGTGTTCATCGCTAAAATATTATCGAACTCATAGTTGCCTCCGATGTGATCATAATGTGTGTGCGAGTTGAGCACGGTCACGGGAAGCGATGTGAGTTCTTTAATCAATGGCGATATGGAATCCAGCCCCATTCCTGTATCAAATAGCAGCGCTTTTTCTTTTCCTAAAATGAGATAGGAAATTACTTCCTGAAAATTGTACGGTTCGATGATTGCATAAACATTTTTACCTACGAGATAAACTTTAAACCATTCTCTTTTGGTTTTTGTCTCCGTCAGTTTTTTTAATTCTGGCCTGATTTCTTTGTCGCACCAATTTGAAGAAGCCTGCATAGTTTTATTATTATTTGAACAACCGCAAACAAAAGCAATAAGCGCAATTACTATTATATATTTCAGAAATGAAATCCTTTTGTATTGATAATTCATTATTCAAGTTAAATAAAAATGAGTTTGGTTTTAGCAGAATAATTATAAGATGCGAAAACAGCGTTGATACAGAAAGGAAAAAATTGCTGATTCTTTTCTGTTGCGCACAACTATATTTGCAGTTGAAATCCTCATAAATAATCAGGCACAAATCTTATCTTCTAAAAAAAATTTCAATCAACATTTTTATCTGAACATCGTTCACAGCATCTGCTCAATGCAGGAAACAATTATATTATGTTGAAATGGACATAACTATCACATCAAAAACTGAAAGAGATTATTTTCTCATCGAATCAAAAGGTGTCTTAAAATCTAAAGAAGATTTGTGTGAGCACGCAGAAATAATTTATAAAGAAATCAGTGATCATGGTGCTAAAAAAATTCTCATCTACGAACCCGAAACACAATTTCCATTAGGGCTGTTTACTTATTTTGATGTAGTTCATTTTTATCTGGACAGCTTGCCTTTTGAAATCCGGTTTTTAAAAATTGCAATTGTTATAGCGAAGGAATACAAAGAAATCGCTGATTTCTGGGAAACCGTATGCGTGAACAGAGGCCTGAAATATTATGCCTTCACTTCATTTCAGGAAGCACATAATTGGCTCATAAATTAAAGCACTGTGCAATCTTTGCCATTTTTGCCTACTCCGCCTGCATCATCTTCTGCAATTTCTTGGTCACTAAAAATAATATCAGCGATGCGGTGCCTGCCATGAAAACAAAAAGCATAAAAAAATCGTAGAGGTTGTTGATGTGATAACCTAAAAAAGATTTGAACTCATAAGGTATTTCCAGTTTCTTAAATTGCGCTATCTGATCAGCGGTAGGGATCGCTTTATTATAAAGAATATTGCCGAGATCGATTCCATGGTCTTTTGCTTTTTTTATCTCTGCTATTCCCGGAGGGTACATGCTGCTCAGCACGCCGGCCACTTTATTACCAAAAGAATTTGCTGTGAACCAGATTGCCATTAGCAGCGACAGAAATTTTACAGGAGATAATTTATTCACAAGCGACATGCCGATAGGAGACAGGCACAGCTCGCCCGATGTATGCAAAGCATACATGCCAGTGAGCCATATCATGCTTACTTTAACGCCCGGTTTGATATTATCTACACCATGCGCGATCCAAAGATAGCCGAGCGCAAGCAATAATAAACCCAACGCCATTTTGGTTGGAGAAGAAGGCTCTCGTTTGCCAATCGCCAACCAGAACCATGCAAAAAAAGGAGCGAATAAAACAACAAACGCTGAGTTAAGAGATTGAAACCAACTTGCAGGAACATCCTCTAAACTAATTGAATGCCGGCCTGAAGATAATAAGTAAATGATTGCAGCAATCACTGCAATAGAAAGTAATGACAACAATCCAAAAACTGTTACACGTAAATTTTTATCAAATGCAGAAGCCAGATTTTTTGCAGCTTTTTTAAAAAGCGTGAACACATAAAATAAAAGAGCAACTGAAATAATTATAATTGGCCAGATAGGAATTTGCAATCCAACATGTCTTTGGGTTTGCTCATCGGCAAAAAAAGTTAATGATGCACCAGCCTGTTCGAATGCGCCCCAGAAAAAAATCACAAAAAAGCACACAACAAAAATCACGGCCACCTTTTTTTTCTCGGCGGCCGTTAATGATTTATCAACAAAAATAATTGCAGGGATTATCACGATGCACGCAGTGAGCAAATAAAAAAGATAATTGAATTTAGAATCGAGATAAAAAAGCCCGATCATTACTGCAGCAAGCACAATCAAGCCCGATATGATAAGTGCTGTTGAGCTAAAAGCTTTCGGGCTATTCTTAGGCACAAGGCCTAAAACATTGTTGTTTGGATCTACCACATATTTATGCTGAAATAATTTTTGCACGATCACGCTGATGCACATGCCAATGCCGCCTGCTAAAAAAGCCCATCTGAAATCTGCCGGGTTTCCTGTGTCGCCAACAAGCCCGCAAACAAAAGGCCCCAACGCGCCGCCCACATTAATGCCCATATAAAAAATTGTGTAAGCAGCATCTTTGCGGTGATCAGTTTTTGGATATAGCTGGCCCACTAATGAAGATATATTCGGTTTGAAAAAACCATTTCCCGTGATCATCAATCCCAGGCCCGAGAAAAAAAGAAATGTAGAAAGACCAGGCGCTGACTGATAAACGGTGCCGCAGCAGAAAAGCACCAACTCACCAATGGCCATCACAATACCGCCTACAATAATAGATCGCCTGTTGCCCCAATATCTATCTGCGATATAACCACCCAGCAATGGAGTGAGATAAACCAAGCTTAAATAACTGCCATATAAATTGGAAGCGAATGCATGATCAAACAACAAAGCTTTGGTCATGAAGAGTATCAAAATCGCTCTCATGCCATAGAAGTTGAACCGTTCCCACATTTCTGTAGCAAACAAAATGTACAAACCTTTTGGGTGGCCTTTGCTTTCAGTTTGCCCGTTCATAACAAATGCAGTTTTAGTGTTGAGGTTAAAAACAATTACGTAAAGTACAGAATAAATCAAAATGAAAAACCGCAAAAGTTTTTTTGTTGCCATTTATAAAATTCTTTTTTGATTGTGCGCACGAATGTGGAATTTCGGCCTTGAATAACTCTCGAATAACTGTTTATGAATATATTGTTGTTAGGCTCGGGTGGCAGAGAACATGCGCTTGCATGGAAACTCAATCAAAGTGTATGGACGAATCCTCTCTATATCGCTCCGGGAAACGCAGGCACAACCCAATGCGGAATAAATGTTGATCTTGATCTGAATGATTTTGATGCGATTGGTAAATTTTGTGAAGAAAAGAAAATTGAAATGGTGGTGGTTGGCCCGGAAGAGCCGCTGGTAAAGGGTTTGTGCGATTACTTTCAATCGAAGCCTTCGCTTGAAAAAATTTATTTTATCGGGCCATCGCAAAAAGGCGCACAGCTTGAAGGAAGCAAAGCATTCGCAAAAGCTTTCATGGAAAAACATAAAATCCCAACTGCAGGTTATAAAGAATTCACAATCGATAATTATGATGAAGGTGTGAAATTTTTGAAAGAGCATTCATTGCCGATTGTATTAAAGGCAGATGGCCTTGCTGCTGGCAAAGGAGTTGTTATTTGCCAGAACCATGTGGAAGCGATCGCTGAATTTGAATTGATGCTGCACCAATCAAAATTTGGCGATGCGGGCAAAAAAGTGGTTGTGGAAGAATTTTTGGATGGAATTGAAATGAGCGTGTTCGTTCTTACGGATGGAAGAAATTATGTGGTATTGCCAGAAGCAAAAGATTACAAACGCATTGGTGAAAATGATAAAGGCCTGAACACAGGCGGTATGGGCGCTGTAAGTCCCGTGCCTTTTGCAACGCCATCGTTCATGAGTAAAATTGAAGAGCGCATTATCAAACCAACTATTAATGGTTTGCATGAAGATCAGATCGACTATAAAGGATTTGTTTTTATAGGGATAATAAGTGTGAACGATGAGCCTTTTGTAATTGAATATAATTGCCGCCTTGGTGATCCGGAAACTGAAGTGATCATTCCGAGATTGGAAAATGATCTGGTTGGTTTGTTTGTGAGCACATGCAATCAGGAATTAGATACAGTGAAGATTAGTGTAGATGAGCGCATTGCTATCACGATTGTTGCTGTGAGCCGCGGCTATCCTGGTGCTTACGAAAAAGGATATGTGATTGATGGATTGGAAAATAAACATTCAAAAGACAGTTTGATTTTTCACGCAGGAACAAAATCTGATAAAGATAAAATCGTGACAAATGGAGGACGCGTTCTCAGTGTCACTTCATTTGCAGAAACAGTTTATGAAGCTGTTGAAAAATCAAGAGATGTGCTTGAGAATATTGATTACGATGGAATTTATTATAGAAGAGATATCGGCTACGAATTTTTGTAAAGGCTGTCGACTAACAGTGAAGCATACCTGATTTTATTTTCTTGCTATTTATAACTCCTGTTTCTTATTTCAAATACTTATTAAAAAAGTCAATAGTCCTTTGCCATGCAAGCGTTGCCGCATCCTTATCATAACGCGGCGTAGTATCATTATTAAAACCATGGTTCACGTTTGGATAGATATATGCTGTGTAAATTTTATTATTCGCTTTCAACGCTGCTTCATAAGCAGGCCAGCCCTCGTTCACATGAGTATCAAGACCTGCATAATGCAACATCAACGGCGCTTGTATTTTAGGAACATCTTCAGCATCGGGCTGTGAGCCATAAAAAGGAACTGCTGCAGAAAGTGTAGGAATGCGTACTGCCATCATGTTAGTGATCCATCCACCAAAGCAAAAACCAACAACGCCCACTTTGCCATTACAATCTTTGTGGTTTTTCAGATAATCATAAGCCGCAATGAAATCTTCCAGCATATTATTTTTGTCGAGTTTGCTTTGCAGCTCACGTCCTTTATCATCATTGCCGGGATAACCACCCAGAGGCGTTAATGCATCCGGCGCGATAGAAATGAAACCTGCAAGCGCTGCTCTTCTTGCCACATCTTCAATATGAGGATTAAGCCCACGGTTTTCATGAACCACTACGATTCCACCAAGTTTTCCCTTTGCATCAGCAGGCATCGAAAGCAATGCCTTAATGTTGCCGCCACCTTTCGGAGAATTATAATTGACATACTCTGATTTCAAATTTGGATCATTATGCTGTGTCTGGATCGCTCCTTTATAATCAGGCATCATAAAACTCATGAGCGATGCTACAGTCATTCCGCC
>Ga0207057_1131_pt1 | contig 18635 bp, 12 predicted proteins | sample Alteio_BWMinCont_33_FD_153265 | JGI IMG/M metagenome (GOLD analysis project Ga0207057, IMG submission 153265) | Enriched cells from forest soil in Barre Woods Harvard Forest LTER site, Petersham, Massachusetts, United States -... | ecosystem: Environmental > Terrestrial > Soil > Temperate forest >... | reverse complement strand
ATAATAGCAGGCCCGTTTTTATAATGGTAGCGGGTTAAGTCAAAATTCAGTCTGTTTTTAAGCATGCGGATATCAGCACCCAATTCATATGCCTTTCTATCCGCTGTTTCAATATTATTGCTTACCTGAGTATTTGTGTAGCTTGCTCCAACTTGATTGTTATAATATTGGTTTGTTGCATATACTTGCCCAAAGTCGTAATATGGCCCCCCATAAGGAGAACTCCATGTGAAGCCTGAACCACCACCTGGCAGTACGTTAGCAGGAGTAAACTGATCATAAGTGCCTCCGTTCTTACTCTCCGCATAAGAAGCTCTGATTTTAAAGAAAGAAATTACCGTTGGAAGATTTATATATTCTGAAACTACCGTTGCTAAGTTGATGGAAGGATAAAAATATGTGTTGTTATTTAGCGGTAGCACAGATGATTTGTCAAATCTGCCAGTGATGTTCGCTGTAATGTATGATTTATATCCAAGGTCTAATGATCCATAAGCACTCAGCACTTTCATATTGGCGGTATAATTTGCTGCTTGTACCGGATTCTCGGAATTGTTGAAATTAAAGATGCCAGGAACACTAAGATAGTTTGTGCTCGTAAACCCCGAGGTGAAATTCCAGTTTCTTGCATTTGCACCAAGCAGTCCTTGCACATCTAAAAATCCTAATATCGAATTTTTATGATAGCGTCCCTGAAGTTCAACATTCGATTCAAATAAAGACCTTCTATCCTCATTATAATCGCCATGTTTTTCGCGCCTGCCATATTCATCTGCCGACCACGGCATTTTTTGTGTATTCAATAAATCATATGTGTTCACGGTAGGCCGAAACAACAAATCAATGTCATTTGTGATCTTATAGTTCACCGTCATATAGCCGTTGATCTGATTCGTGTAATGACCCCTCAGCCATTCATAAGCCAGGAACCATGGGTTGTTATATTGATAATATTCTTCGTACATCTGCTGCACGTTTATTTTACCGGGCTGCCAGATATTTCTTATCTCCGGTGATTTTATATCCCAATCAGCACCTGACCATAATATTAAATTATAGATAGTGCTATTCGGGCCATAGTTCACATCCGGCAAATTGGGCGTTGCCTGTCTGGTATAATTGATATTAGTCGATAAACTAAGTTTCTTTGAAAACCTGAAAGTGATATTTGCTGCAAAATTTGATGTATTAAGCGTTGTGTTTGGCACATTTCCTTTTTGATAAGTGTTCCCCGCAGAAAACCGTATATCCGCCTTTTCAGTAGAAGATGCTACAGCAATGCTGTTTGTAGACAAAGCAGGGGTTTGCAAAAAATTCTGCAGATTATTTTTTCCTCTTGCCAACCATGGTGTAGGTTCGATGTTTCCTGTAACAGTATTTCCATCAGGATAAGTAGTGGTATAAGTTTGAGTAGGGCTTACTTTCCCATCAAACTGAGGTATAAGCTGCCCTTTGAATTGAGGTCCCCATATATCATAATCAGCATCATTTAACCCAGAACCCATGCCATCTACGAATCCATAATCTCCATATTCACCAGGACCGTATTGATTCTGTACTTTCGGGAAAGTCAAATAGCCCTTGTTGATCTGGGTAGTTGAATTAAAATCTATTTGAAACCCCCTTTTATTTTTGCTTCCTTTTTTTGTAGTGATTATTATCGCGCCCTCCCTACCTTGAAATCCATATAAAGCTGCTGCATTCGGGCCTTTTAAAATAGTGAAGGTTTCAATATCATCCGGATTGATATTATAAGTATCCGAGCTCATCGGGACACCGTCTATTACATACATTGGTGATCCCTCTCCACGCATATACACTCCAGGTGACCGTCCTATCTCCGTATTAACATCTATAACCAGACCTGCTACATTTCCTTTTAGTGAATTGATCACATTCGGTTCACGGGCTTTAGTTAAATCAGCAGCTTTAACTTCCTGCACCGCATATCCCAAACGTTTAGTTTCTTTTTTAATACCCGTGGCTGTTACTACAACTTCATTTAAATTTTTCGAATCTGTCGTCACTGCAATAGTGATATTTTGATCTGCACCAACAGCAACTTCCTGTTTTGTAATACCTATACCTGTTATCACTAGAATATCACCATCTTTTGTTTTAATAGAAAAATGACCATCAATGTTTGTCGAGGTTCCGTTTTTTGAGCCTTTGACAATAACAGTTGCGCCTGCAATTGGCGACTGATCTGATTTAGAAATTACCTGCCCTGTAATTATTTTTTGCGCATAGCAGATATGCATTGCCGTTAACATAAGCAGGGCAAATAACATTAAGCGCAATCGATGAAAAATACATTTCATAAGCTAAAGTTTTTGTTTTGATTTTTTAGGTTATTAGAGAAATGGATGCCGAATAAATTCTTGTCCATGTCTCTATAATGCATCCAAATTAATAGTTTCTCCAATCCAAAAATGAGGGTGTAGCTCAATGCAAACTCATGCCTGTTCACACAAACGTTTGAAAAAGGTGTTTCAATCGTTTGTGTGATTTTTAATTTTTTTTAAACCTCTAAGGTGTGGGTTACCGAAAAATAGTACGCAAACGTTTGATTGGAAATAAACGCAATCAGCAGAGTGTATTACAATGCAGTAAAGGGTTTCATCGAAATGATAATTTTTTAAAATTAACGGAGAAAGAAAAATTTTCAAGTTGCCTGGAAATAGATTATTTCTGTTTACTAACGTTAATGAGTAACCGAAATGAAGTTAGCCGGTAACTTGACTAACACTTCGAGTGAAGAATAAAGATTTCTATCAATCTTTTAACCGCAAGTTTGTTGATATGCACAGAAATAACACAAACGTTTGCATCAGATGACAAATGCAGATAAAAACGATGAATGGATATCAATACCCATCACCCGTGAAAATTGTTTAGATGGAAAATTGGTGATTGACATAAATACTACTTCCAACTCTAATCTGATGATTACAGATTTGGTATTAGCACCTAAAAATTAATATACTCAAAATAACGTTGATGCATAATCGCAAATTATTTCACAATTGTTGAAATGATTTCTGCTGTCCCATGATCAGGGATAAATGTAAAGCCAAGCAACGCCGCAAGAGTTGGCGCTATTTGTTTTTGATAAAGCGTTGCAGGTGTTTTCACTTCGCCTAGTGGTTTAGTATCTGGCCCGATTGCTGCAATCCAGATGTGCCCTGCATCTTCTACTTTTTCCCCGTGATCTCTCCACTGATCTTTTATTTTATCACCACGGCCATGATCACACGTAACAATCAGCGTCGTTTTGTTTTTATACTCAGGCATTGATTGAACAAGATTCCAGATATCAGCGATCATTCCATCCTCCGCATGTGCAGCACCAAGATAATGATTGTAATTTCCCTGATGTGCATATTCATCCGTCTCATCAAAAGAGATGTATAATACTTTAGGCTTGTGTTCTTTTAGATATTCTCTTGCTGCAACATAGGTAACCACATCAAGCCTTTCTCCGTTTGGTCTCATAGAAAGTTTTTGAATGTCATCTAACAATTTTGCAGTGTATGATCCGAATGAAATAGAATCCTGATCTGAATTCACATACAAACCATTTCTCCATTTATTCAAAAAATAAGGAGGCACATCCCAGGTGCTGAATGCCGCCACTTTTCCTTCGTAACCTTTTTGTTTGTTTATAAATTCAAGAACGTTGGTATTCTTGTTTTTTATTTTATCGTTTGAGTTCACTGCAGTGTCAGGATAGCCAGTGAATATTTCATTATATCCAGGATAAGAAAATTTATAAGGGTTTGCATTATTTACATTGCTCCCGATATTTCTATTTCCATACATCTGTCCTTTGATAGCAACAGTTGACCACACAAATGGAAATAACTTTTTTCTTCTTTCGCTTGCATCATCGTTCCATAACATTTGTTTTATTTCCTTTTGCTCATGTGTGTAACGCGAATTATTTAGAATAGCAGAGTCAACTCCGCCAAACACTTCCTGCCAGCGCATTCCATCTAGCGTCACGATAATTATATTTTCTGTTTTGTGCGGTTGGGAAAATGCGATAACAGAATGCAAAGCAAGAATAAGAACGAAAAATTTTTTCATTATTGAAGATTAAAAAGTGTTTGCAAAAACGGCGAAACTTATTAATGTTTCGCCGTTGTTAAAATATTATATGATTATAAAAAGACTATTTAAGCAACCACATAGTTTGATTAAGATCATCTGCAGTAAAACCCTGATTAGCTAATGCTGCAGTGTAATTGGTTTTATTTTGTGTTTGTTCAGTTATCGGATAAGCCCATCTCTTAGGGATCACACCATTATTTCCTACACCCGGGCCTCCTTCAAAGGCTGGGATTCCCGTCCTGCGATAATTATAATATCCTTCGTAACCTGAGTTTTCAAACATTGCAATATATTTCTGCAGCACTATCTGATTGATAGCAGTTGAAGCGATAGAAGAAAGTTGAACAGAAGGTTGTGTGTAATAGTTTGAAAAAGTAAAACTAAATGGATATGGCGCAACCTGTGTCACGGCATTCGCAGTAGGTGGTAGAAAGTATGCAGTAAAACTTGTTTGAGTTGTGTCAATACCATAGAATTTCATGGACTCATTGATGCCTGTCTTATAAAAAGTCTCTGCGTTACCTGAAATCCATCCCCGCTCTATCGCTTCCGCAATATTGAAAAGCATTTCTTTGTACCCTACCAACACATCTGGATCCCCGGTGAAATTTGAATAATACCTGTAACGACCAATGAATGAATAATCACCTGCACTGGCATTGGCGTACATCGTGCCAAGATCGAGGCCTGTGCTTGCACCTACAAAATATTTATACTGTGCAGGAACCGGATCATTTCCGACCAGCGCCCAAGCCGGATCACAAGTAATGAAAACACGGGGGTCACTAATAGAAGTCAAAGCGCTCACATAGGTGTCTGCCATATTGAAACGAGCCGCTATAGAACCAAAATTGCTGGGATTGAATGGGTATGTTGTATAAGTGTCTGCGCCCCCGGGGTTGTACACTAACTCCAAATCATCAGCCTGGCTTTGAAAGGTTGGGTATTTTGTCGGATTATTGAAAATATTTGCGAATTGAGCAGGAACATTCAAAGTTGCGTCCGAAGCTTTATTGCTGAGCTCTATCAATACTCTAAGCTTAAATGAATTCACCAGCTTTTGCCAGGCTGAAAGATTGCCCGCATAATAAATATCCTGTGAAGCTGATAAAGAGTTATCGTTATTAGCGATCAATGCGGTCAGGTCTGTATTCGCACTGTCTAATTCATTCAGCACATAAAGGAATACCTGTTCCTGGGGAGTATATGTCGGCGTGGAGTTCTGGGGAGCATCGAGGGCTTCTGTTTCAGGTACATCCCCAAAAAGTGAAGTGAGGTTGTAAAAATAATAGGCCTTTATAAATCTCCCCACCGCTTCATAAGGATTTACTGGTGCACTTCCACGGGAAAGAGCTTCCTTATTCATTTGTACTACATTTTTCAAAACGAGATAAGGGTCATAAGATCCATTGGACCATGAATAAATATTATTGCCATAGTAATTATAGTTCTGGCAGTGATATTGATTCCAGTCATGTACATTACTCCAGGAATTAATCCCACCCAAACTACCCTGACTTCCGGTTCCTGAGATATCAGTCAACACAGTCCCAAGAATCAGCTGTGGAGGAACGCTGGTTGGATTATTGGGGTTGGCCTGCAAGCTTTCAATTTTTTTGCTACAAGACGATGCAATAAAAGCAAGCAAACTTAAATAGCTTATATATTTTATCAGTTTCATATTATTTGCTTTAGCGATTTAGAAAGTAAAATTTAAGTTGAACCCGAAACTTCTTGTTGTAGGTGTTTGTAACCCTGATCCACTAGCTTGAGTGTATTGATCCACGTCCAGATCTTTATATCTGCTGGGAAAAAAGTAAAGTAAATTTCTACCTACAAATGAGAGGGTTGTTTTTTGTATAAATGAGCGTTTGCCAAAAATATTCTGAGAAAAATCATAAGTGAGCGTAACTTCTCTTAGCTTAACATATGTCTTGTTAATCATATTAAGATCAGGAATGGATGCCGCATTATAAACAAATGGCTGTACCAGGCTCTTGGTTGTGTTTTGTGACACTGTCAAATCTTTGTAGTTTGTAATCACACCAGTTATAGGATCTAACTGGATGGGCGCACCTGTCAGATTCACTCCTACTCCAGTATAAGCAGGGATATTTGCTTCGTCGGAAGGCCTGGCTGCCCCCAAAGCACCTGTTGCTGCTTCAATATGGCGACCTCCCTGGAGTGTCTTAAGTCTTACATAATCTTCTATAACACCACCAACGATTCCATCGAATTGAAAGCGCAGCGAAATACTCTTGTAACTGACGGTGTTTATTACACCCCATTGCCAGTCAGGGTCCGAATGCCCATATATTTTGTTTGCGCTTGTGCCGCCTTCCTCCTGTATACGATTATAAAGCCCTGAGGTAGGATCTATAACAAATTTTCCATCAGGAGTTCTTTCAAAGGCATCACCATAAACTAAGTCGTATCTGGTACCATTATGCTGCCATGAATCAGGATTAGCATCGTTCACCCATTTCCTTATATAAGTTGAGAAGTTAGCAATAACGCTCCAACTAAACCCCTTGGGGTTAGAAATTGGATGGGCTGTTAACACCGCTTCCCAGCCATCATTTGTGTAAATATTACCATTTGTTTCATATGAAGAATAGCCGGATGAGGAAGATGTGCCTTGATATGCAATTCCCGTGTTCTTATAATGATAGTGTGTGACGTCAAGCCCTATCTTGTTTGCAAGGAACCTAAGGTCAATTCCAAATTCAGTGGCTTTTCTGTCTGCAGTGAAAATCTTCGGGCTAATAGTTTGATCTGAATATTGAGCGCTTGTCTGACTGCTGTAAGTAGGAGCCAAATTATAAGTTGGTGAGAACTGGTATGTTGGCCCTCCATATGGAGATGTCCAGTCAAAACCGTAATTATTAGCAGCTGGTATGTTGCTCAGATTCGGTGTAAAAAGTGCCGTAGTTCCGCCATCCTTGCTCGTTGCATAAGAGGCTTTCAGTTTCAAGAAAGATATTGCTTTTGGCAGGTTTACATAATCCGAAACAACTGTTGCCAGATTGAAAGAAGGATAAAAATAGCTGTTCGTATTTTCCGGAAGCGCGGATGATTTATCTACACGTCCAGTGATATTAGCAGTAATATAGGACTTGTAACCCAGATCAACTGAGTAATAAGCACTGAGCACTAGCATACTCGAACGAAAGCCTGTGCCCTGAACCGGATTAAGTGAATTTGTAAACGCATAAATGCCCGGCACATTCAAGTAATTGGTAGATAAATAATCTGAAGAGAAGTTGAAATTTCTTGCCGTTGCACCACCCAATACTTGCAAGTCAAGGAATCCTGCTATTTGATTGCGATGATATCTCGCCTGGAGATCTTCGTTTGATTCAAACAGTGATCTATGGTCTTCTCTGTAATCGCCTTGCCTCAATGGTCTCCCATAAACTCCAGCCGAATAAGGCATTTTTTCTGAATTGAACATGTCATAAGTATTGATGCTCGGCCTGAACTGAAAATCGAGATCAGAATTGACTTTATAATTCAAGGATGCATATCCGTATTCATTATTTTGATAATGGCTTCTTAACCACTCGTAAGACATGAACCAGGGGTTATTATACCGATAGTATTCTTCATAGTTTTGTTGAACGCCCACATGCCCAGGCTGCCAGTAGTTGCGGATATTTGGAGATTTCACACTCCAATCCGCTCCACCCCAAATGATGATATTATAGATAATACTGTTAGGGCCATATTGTACATCCGGAACATTCGGACTAGATTGTCTGGCATAATTAATATAAGCAGTTACACTCAATTTGTTGTTGAACCGGTGAACCAAGCTTGCCGTAAAATTTCCATTATTAAGTTGCGTATTGGGAACTATTCCTTTTTGATAAGTATCTCCGAGAGATAGCCTGAAATCAGTTTTTTCAGTAGATGAACTCACTGAGAGGCTCGTTGTTGTGAGCAACCCTGCTTGTATAAATTTTTTCAAGTTATCCTTCCCTCTTGCAGTAAAGGGTGTAGGCTGTACATGACCCGTGTAAGTGCTTCCATCAGCATAAGTAGTAGTATAATTTTGAGTTGGGTCATACGCACCATCATATTGAGGTAATAACTGTCCTCTGAATTGTGGTCCCCATACATCGTAGTCATAATCGTTAATCCCAACACCTACTGCACCATTACCAAAATAGGATGCAGCACTGGAGCCACCGCCACCAAAAGCATATTTTCCATTATCGCCTGGACCGTATAGGTCGTTATATTTAGGCAATGCAATAAACCCTTTATTGAACTGTGTGCTCGTATTTAAATTTATGGAGATCCCCCTTTTGTCCCTTGTACCTTTTTTGGTGTTGATGATAATGGCACCGTCCTTGCCCTGAAATCCATAAAGCGCCGCAGCATTAGGGCCTTTTAATACAGTAAATGTTTCAATATCATCGGGGTTGACATTATAAGTATCGTAATTTACAGCCACACCGTCGATCACGAAAATAGGTGAGCCCTCCCCACGCATGATAACATTAGGCGCATGGCCTATTTCATTGGTTATATCGATTGCAAGACCTGCTGCATTTCCCTTCAAAGAATTAATGGGGTTAGCCTCACGTGCCTGAGTTAAGCTAGCCGCATCGACCGTCTGGATGGCATAAGCCAATTTTTTTGATTCTTTCTTGATACCCGTTGCGGTAACAACAACTTCATTTAAATTTCTTGAATCTGTAATGGCGTTGATCATTATATTATCACCGCTACCTACTGTGATTTCCTGCTTCGCAATTCCGATACCTGTAAGAATCAAAACATCTCCTTCTTTGACCTTGATAAAAAACCTTCCGTCGGGGCCTGATGAAGTTCCGATTTTGGTGCCCTTAACTAACACAGTAGCTCCAGCAATCGGAGACTGGTCTGATTTTGAGACCACCTGGCCAGTAATTAGTTTTTGTGCGTAACAAATGTTCACTGCTGAGAGCAAAAGCATAAGCAGCAACATTCGCATAAAATGTACGATGCGTGTCATAAACAGTAGTTTTTGGTGTGTTTAATAAAAAATAAACAGTTCTGGTGTTACTTGCGACAAATTAGTGATTTTTTGAAAGCAATGCGCAAACGTTTGATAAAATATTACGCAAACGTTTGACTATCCATAAAAGAGGCGATTTTCCAAGATTCAAGCCCTTCATTTCAAGCCATTTTTCCAAAAAACCTAAGCGAAAGTATTTGCACAATGTAAACTCAGGATTATTGCAACATGATGGAATAGTTACCGAATTATGAACACATTATTACCTAACTAACGTATATGCATATACGTATAATAATTTGTTCACCATAAACTCACAATTTCTTAACGCCTGCTTAAAGATGAAGTAACACTAAGTTGCGAGCTTTGAAAAACCTCCCGTAATGGATAAACGCCCGCTCGATGTTGTTGTGCTTTCCGATATTCATCTTGGCTCTTATGGCTGTCGCGCAAAAGAATTGGTGAACTACCTGAAGAGCATCTCCCCTAATATCCTAATCCTGAATGGTGATATTATTGACGGCTGGCAATTCAGCAAGCGATATTTTCCCGTGTCGCACATTCAGGTAATAAAGGAAGTGATGCAGATGATCACTAAAGGCACCAGGGTTTTTTACATCACAGGCAATCATGATGAAATGATGCGCAAGTACAGCGACATTCAGATTGGCAATTTCACGCTCACGGATAAATTAGTGCTGGAGATTGATAATAAAATGGTGTGGGTTTTTCATGGAGATGTGTTTGACAACACAACAAAAAGCAGCGCAAAATTTCTCGCCAAATTAGGAAGCAAGGGATACAATCTCCTGATACGCTTCAATCGCTTCATCAATTTTATTTTAAAATTATTCGGGCAGGAAAGAGTTTCCATTTCAAAAAGAGTAATGGCTGGTGTAAATAAAGCCGTGAGCAAGATTAATGATTTTGAAATGATAGCTGCTGAGCTTGCTATTGAAAAAAAATATGATTATGTGGTTTGCGGCCACATTCATCAACCTCAAAAAAGAATTATTAAGACAACCGAAGGCAAAGTGACCTACCTCAATTCCGGTGATTGGGTTGAGCATTGCACCGCATTGGAATATCAACAAAGCGAATGGAGCATTTTTGAATATGATGAAAAGAAATTCCCATTGCAAGCTAACGTTGATGAGCAACCGAAATTGAGTGTGGTGACAGATGAAATAAGTTTTTATATAAACTCACTAGCAATCTAAAACATATACCATGAAAATATTTTATGCAGTACAGGCAACAGGCAACGGTCACATAAGCCGTGCAATGGAAATACTTCCTTGCCTGCAGCAATATGGAGAAGTAGACATTTTTTTGAGCGGCGCTAACAGCACGCTTCAGCTAAATGCTCCAGTAAAATATAGAAGCAAAGGCGTTTCGTTTTTTTATTCAAATAGTGGTGGGTTGAATTATTTTGACACTATCCGCAAGTTCACTCCACTGCGCGTTTTGCAAGAAGTAAAAGATTTGCCCGTTGAAAAATATGATCTGATAATAAACGATTTTGATTGCATTACTTCCTTAGCATGCGCTCATAAAAAAATCCCCTCTGTTAATTTTGGGCATCAGGCAAGTTTTCAATCAAACAAAGTACCGCGGCCTTTGAAAAAAGATTTTATTGGCGAATGGGTGCTGCACAATTTTGCAAGAGCATCTCAATACATTGGCCTCCATTTTAATTGTTATGATCATTTTATTTTACCCCCAGTTATTAAAAAAGATATCGTGCGCGCAGAACCAACGGATAAAGGCCACATCTCAGTTTATCTGCCATCTTACAGCGATGCAGTTGTGTGCGGATATTTTTCGCAACTGAAAGATTTTCGTTTCGAAATTTTTTCAAAAGAAATCAAACAACCGGTTCTTCAAAAAAATATTTTATTAACGCCTGTTAATAAAGATGATTTTAATAAAAGCATGATCAACTGCACGGGAATTATTACGAGCGCAGGTTTTGAGACTCCCGCGGAAGCATTATTTCTTGGTAAAAAATTATTAGCCATTCCAATCAAAGGGCAATATGAACAATTATGCAATGCTGCTGCATTAGAGAAAATGGGAGTTACATGCATTAATGCAGTGGATAAAAATTTCATTCCCGTCTTTAATAGCTGGATAAATGATAAAAAGATAATCAGCCTTTCTGCAAGTCATTCCACAGAATCCATTATCAGCTTTTTGATGAACAATGCAACAAAGAGAAAGAAATACGAAGAGGATTTGGTTTATCCGGAGCTTTCATTTAATTGATGAGGTATCTAAACCCATAAGGTTTTTAAAAAAATTCTTGCCAAAAAAGAATCCGTAAAAAACCTTACAGGTTTTGTTGAAATAAAAAAGCCACCATCATAAAAATGAAGTGGCTGCTTGCTTGCATGAGAAAATCCTAACTTTTGCTTTATATAACCATTATTAACGACTAATAAATTGAGTGCAAGATATAAGCAGGATATTATCCCGTTCTTACTAAAAGATTACGATAATGTTATCAATGAGAATGCTTGTGCTTAAGCACTTTTGCCTCGAGATAGAAAATAATTTCTTCAGAAATATTTTTAGATTGGTCGCCTACACGCTCCAGTTTGCGGATAATTGATAAAATATATAATCCCTGGTCAATATCTCCCGGATGATTTTTCAGATAAGCTTCAATCAACTCGTTTGCTTTGATATTTATATCATCCAAAAATTCGTCCTTCTTAAAAACTTTTCGCGCAAGCTGTGTGTCCTCAGTCTCAAAAGCTGCTAAAGTATCTTCAAGTATCACAATGGCTTCATCATACATTTCCGTAACATGCGCAATTTCCAGGAATTCTTTATTGAACGGAGCTTCCATATTTAAAATGTACTTGGCGATGCCCTCTGCAATATCTCCAATCCTTTCAAGGTTTGAATTGATTTTAAGTACAGCCAGCACAAAGCGAAGATCGACCGCAACCGGTGTTAATAAAGCAAAAATATTTTCGCAATCACGATCAATTTTTAATTCGGAGCCGTTTACTCTTCTTTCTTTAAGCACCACTTCACGCGCAAGGTCTTTATCAAAATTGAGCATGGAAGTTTTTGCTTTCACTAATTGTGAACGCACGAGATCCCACATGTTGATGACCTCACTTTTCAAAAACTGCAATTCTGTTTCTAACTGTGTCATTTTAATATTTTCTATTTACAATGTTATCTTAATTACTCAATTTGACAATGGCCAATTTCTCAATTGAGACATTAAGCTATTTTCAAATTTTCTCATTATCAACTAAACCTTCCAGTAATATAATTTTGTGTGCGGATGTCTTTCGGGTTTGTGAACATTTTTTTTGTGTCGTCATATTCCACTAATTCACCAACATAAAAAAATGCAGTGCGGTCGCTCACTCTTGCTGCCTGTTGCATATTATGCGTTACGATAATCAGTGTGTAATTTTTTTTCAGCTCATGAAATAATTCTTCAACAGTTGAAGTTGAAATAGGATCAAGCGCTGAAGTTGGTTCATCAAACAATAATACTTCCGGTTGCATTGCTACGGCTCGTGCAATGCAAAGTCTTTGCTGCTGACCGCCTGAAAGGAAAGATCCTTTTTTTGTGAGTGAATCTTTTACTTCTTTCCACAAGGCAACTTTAGTCAAAGATTCTTCTACAATTTTATCTCTGTCTTCTTTTGGCAATTTGATGCCATTCAATTTATATCCTGCTATCACGTTGTCGTATATACTAAGATTAGGGAACGGATTAGGGCGCTGAAAAACCATCCCGATTTTCAGGCGAACAAAAATTGGATGCATCTGCATCACATCTTCATTGTTCAATAATATTTGCCCCTTTGCTGTTGCATTTGGTATCAACTCGTGCATGCGATTGATGCCGCGAAGAAAAGTTGTTTTGCCACAACCCGATGGCCCCATCACAGCAATAACATGATTTTTCGGTATCTCAATGTTAACATTCTTCACCACATGATTATCGCCAAAATATGCATTGTAATCAACCGACTTTACAATTGTACTTTCCATTTTCTTGTTATCAGCTTTGTAAAAATATTTAATACCAATACGAATACGAGCAATATCAATGAAGCGCCCCAGGCAAGATCATGCCAATCATTATAAGGGCTGGTAGCATAGTTGAAAATCAACAGTGGCAAGCTTTGCATGGGTTTTGTAATATTTGCAGAAAGATATGGATTGCCAAACGCCGTGAATAAAAGCGGCGCTGTTTCACCAGCAACTCTTGCAACAGAAAGCATCACACCGGAAAGTATTCCACTGATCCCGCAAGGGATTATCACTTTCAATATCACACGATGAAATGGCATGCCCAATGCAAATGCTGCTTCCTTTAATGAATCGGGCAACAGCTTTAATGTTTCTTCTGTTGAGCGGATAACAATCGGCAACATCATGATGGCTAATGCAACAGATCCTGATAATGCAGAAAAACCTTTGAGCGGTTTCACCAACCAGAAATAAGCAACAATACCAACTACGATAGATGGCACGCCCTGCAAAATATCAACACATAAACGACTCCAATATGCAAGCTTGCTTTTTTTATTTTCACTGAGATAAACGCCGCAAAGAATTCCAATTGGTATTGCGATTGCTGCGGCAACAAGAATAATTATTAATGTTCCAAGCAATGCGTTTGCAATACCGCCGCCAGTTTCACCAACAGGTTTTGGGATGTTTACTAAAAAATGCCAATTTATTTTTGTGATGCCCGCTTTGATAATATAAAGAAGAATTGCGATCAGAGGAATCACACATGCAAAAGCGAGTGTGACTGTGAGCACCTGAAAGGATTTACTCTTTCCAATTCTGTATTTAATATTGCTCATATATTATTCGTTTGTGAAACGGCTGATCACGCGCCTGCCAATCAGATTAATAACAACAGTTACAAGAAACAGCACTAAACCAAGTTCTATTAATGCAGATAAATAAACCGGTTTGTCTGCTTCGGTAAATTCATTTGCAATCACGCTTGCCATGGTGTTGCCAGGCGCAAAAATATTTTTAGGTATGATGCTTGTGTTGCCAATCACCATCGTTACAGCCATTGTTTCACCAAGTGCGCGGCCGAGTGATAAAAGTATGCCGGCAAATAAACCAGATTTTGTGTAAGGGATAATTACATTTTTTATCACTTCCCATCTTGTTGCGCCAAGTGAGTATGCTGCTTCTTTTAAATTTGATGGCACCATTTGAATCACTGATCTTCCAAGCGATGCAGCATAAGGAATGATCATCACGGCTAATATTAATGCAGAGCTGAAAATGCCTACGCCAAAGGGTTCTACACCAATCTTTGTTTCAAAGCTGCGCACAATCGGCACTAATACTGCCAAGCCCCAAAAACCATAAATCACAGATGGAACTGCAGCAATTAATTCAACTGTGTTTTTCAACAAATCAGGCAGCCAGCCTTTAGGATAATATTCACCCAAAAAAATAGCTACCGCAATTGAAAAAGGAATAGAAATAATTAATGCAAGAAAAGATGTGAGAAGTGTTCCTAACAGGAATGGATATGCGCCGTAAATATCCTGTACAGGATCCCAGGTTTTTCCCCAGAGATATTTTAAGCCCAATGCTTTTATTGAAGGAATTGATTGAACAATCAATGTGAGCAATATTCCGATAACAAGAACAATCATCACCAAACCCATCAACACCAACAAGCGCTTAAAAACATTTTCTGTGCGGATTTGCCGATAGAGCCTTTTCACTCTCTGCCCAACTTTTATTGGTTTGCTTGTTGAACCAATTACCCCCAGCGAAACTTCGCTGAGGGCAAGAGAATTATTTTCCATTGTTGTTGGTTCTATCATAAACAATACTTCTTTTGTTCAGATATTTATAAGATGATGTCGAACATCCATCATCGCTCATCGAACATCTTCTTATTGCAAAATCGCTTTGCCATCATACGTTGCAGATTTCAATATCGCATCGCCGGTTGTTACTGCTGCTGGTGAAAGAGGCGCGTAAGTTAAAGCAGCGCCATACTGTTGTCCATCATGTATAACCCACGATAATAATTTCAATAATTTGGTAGCTTTTTCTAAAGAGCGATCGCCGTATTTCTGTTCTTTATAAATCAATACCCACGAAAAACCAGAGATTGGATAACCATCAGCGGCATCCGTGTTTGTGAGAGAAACTTTTGAATCCGGAGGTATAGTGATGTTGGCAGCAGCAGTTACACTTGCAATACTTGGTGCAATAAAATTGCCTGCTTTGTTCTGCACTTTTGCATAAGCCATATTGTTTTGAATAGCATATGCTAATTCAATATAACCAATAGCACCAGGCGTTTGCTTGATCATGCCTGCAACACCTTCTGTTCCTTTTCCACCAAGACCAACAGGCCAGTTAACTGAAGATCCTTTGCCAACTTTCGAGCTCCATTCTTCGCTCACTTTAGAAAGATAAGTAGTGAAAATGTTTGTTGTGCCACTGCCATCAGAACGATGAGCGATCACAATTGTAGTTGAAGGAAGTTTCACGCCTTTATTAATTGACGTAATTTTTGCATCGTCCCATTTTGTGATCTTGCCAAGAAAAATTTCCGCAAGCACTGATGGAGTTAATTTCAATGTGTCTTTTACATCTGCCAAATTGTAGCTTAATGCAACTGCTCCTGCAGTAACAGGTATATGAAGAACGGGAGCAGAAAGTGCCGAATCCTGCTTGCCATTCATCGGCGCATCAGATGCACCAAAGTCAACAGTTTTATTTGTTAATTGAGAAATGCCTGCGCCAGATCCAACGGATTGATAATTTACTCTCAAACCATTTGCTTTGTTGTACTCAGAAAAAAGTTTTGAGAACAATGGGTTGTCAAAAGAACTGCCAGCGCCAATCAATGTATTTTCTTCGCTGTTGCCGGATGAAGCAGTGCTATCTGTTTTTTTATCTGAAGAAGCACCACCATCGCCGCATGATGTAAGACTTATCATGGCGACTATAGCAACTGCTACTGCGTTCCTGAAGTTTAAGAAATTCATATTCATAAAGTCAATTTTTTGTTAGGAGTTAGAACTGATTATAGGTATTCTTGTAAACTTTGCCAAAAACATAAAAGAATGTCAATCTCCAAACCATATCGTGGTTTGCATTATTTGCGCCCGCCATCATACCAGGAACGGTAGTCAATTGCGAATTATAATGATTGTACCAGATATTAGGTTCGAAGTGAACATTTTTATATGGTGTGAAATCCAAACCGGCTGTAACAAAAGTTTCTTTTGAAGTGATATCGCCTAAAGCTGTTGCGCTTGAAACACCACCGGTGTTGTTCTGAGTAATTTTATATGAGCCCGTATTGTATCCACTTGGAGAGGAGAGCGCAGAATAAGCAGAATCCTGAGAGTTAGCACCAACATTTTTATTCGGGTTGTACAAATCGCACCTTACAAAAAAACGAAGTTTTTCTTTGATGATATCACCATGAATGAAAAAAGAAATTCCTCTAGCTGCGGTATTAATTGTATCAGCGGGGCCTTGACCAGCATACACTAATGCTTTTGTATCATTCCTGATATTGTTTACGAAACCTTCAACACCTATTGTGATTGGTGATGTGTTGTAAGCGATAAAGCCTTTCAACATCTGGCGGTCGTGATGCCATGTCGGCTGCCAGTTGAGTCGCTGGTAATCTGCATACAAATCAATCACCAATCTTTTATCTAAAAAGTAATGATAGATATCTCCATAAAACCATTTGAAACTGGAAGCTGCCGGCTTATCGCTGTTACCTGTAGCAACTAATAAATTATAGCCGAAATTTTTGGTCTTAGGATCAAAGGCTCCCTGCAAGCCTGCCCCCATATCATAAGATGGAGTACGGCGAATATCTGTTATAGTTCTTTCTATAGAGCGGTAATTCCATATTCTTTCTGACATATAAACAAACGCAGGTGTTGGCTGCTCTCCAACGACTAAGTCTGTCCCTTTCCATATATTTTTCCAGCGGATGTTAGCTAACTTAATAAAAAAAGTCTCTTTGCTGTTGGATAACTCATCGCCGCTTGCGGCCGTTGATGATGGTGGATTAAAAGCAGGAAAATTATCTTCTGCTGCCAATAGCAATTCTGAGGAAAATTTCTCGGAGATATTAAAATCATAACCAAGATAGATACGGCGGAACTGGAATGCGTTCCTATTTTGCGGGATGCCGGTATATTGGTTTGCTCCGCCACGGTTCAAAGAATCCGAATGAGCCTTGTAATAAAAATCACCGAAAACATATCCCCAAAGCCTGCCAGACTTTGCGGCGCCAGCCTTATAAGCTGAGTCATTATCCAATAAATATTGTGCATTTACTGTTGCGGAAAAAACTGATAAAACAACCATTGTTGTAAATAATGATTTTGTTGAGCCAATTCTTCTTCTCATAAAATGTAATCGTTTGTTTGGACTGCAAAAGAAGAATTAAGCTATGACCACAATGTTACCGCAGTATTACCTTAATGTTACCAACAAAATGTTTTGTGCAAGAGAATATTATTAAATATCGTAACTATTCGTAAGCATATAGAATCACAAATTTTATTTTTTTATTAGATTCAATTTCCAGAATGCTTCTGAACCTGCTTTGCGTTCGTCAGTTGCCCGCGCGATTAGCGTATCATTGATAGAAAGATTCCCGAATATTTCTATTCCATCATCCAACGTAATGCCTTGCCGCACATCAATCCATTCTGCTTTGTTATTTTTAACCCGAATAACAAATTTTTTTTCCTGTGTTGTAGCAATCGAAGAAGATGGAACAACAAAAGATTTCGTTTGTCTCGTTATATTAAATTGGACATAAGCAAAGGCTCCGGCTTTTAATATTTTATTACTGTTGTTGAAATCATATTCCCAAAGTTCTGTTCTTGTGTTTGGGTCAATGGTTTCTGTTTTTCGTGTGAGCTTAGCCTTAAATAATTTTTCCGGAAAAGCATCCATTTTGAACTGAATGGTATCCGATGAGGAACGAGATGCAATATAGCTTTCCGGCACAGCAACACGCAAGCGAAGTATCTTATTATTTTGAACAGCGACAATAGATGTATTTATTCCTGCCAGATTTCCCGGATCTGTTTTTCGTGAAGTAATCACTCCGTCAAAAGGTGCTTTCAAAATAAGGTAACCTGAAACTTCTTTGTACGACTGCGCCAATTTTTCTGAAGCATAATATGAAGCACTGTCCGCAAGCATTTGTTGCTTGTTTCGTTCAAGGTCAACAGGCGCAACAATGCCAGGAGTATTTGCTTGCGAAGCTTTGTATAAACGTTGATAATTATCTAAGCTCGCATTATACTTTGCTTTGGCGGCTAGTAACGATGTTTGAAATTCTGCATATTTGGTATTCACTTCCGGCGCTTCGATGATTGCAAGTGTTTGCCCTTTCCGAACGTTATCTCCGATATCTACTTTCACGTCTTTCACATAACCCTGCACTTTTGCAAATAATTCTGTTTGCTCATAAGGTAATAATTCTGCTGGCAAATCAATC
>Ga0207057_1130_pt1 | contig 18801 bp, 18 predicted proteins | sample Alteio_BWMinCont_33_FD_153265 | JGI IMG/M metagenome (GOLD analysis project Ga0207057, IMG submission 153265) | Enriched cells from forest soil in Barre Woods Harvard Forest LTER site, Petersham, Massachusetts, United States -... | ecosystem: Environmental > Terrestrial > Soil > Temperate forest >... | reverse complement strand
CGACCAGCCGGCACTCACGCGTCGCGAGCGCGCTGAAAACGCCCGTAAACGAGATATCTTCACCAAGTACGGCCCTCAAGCCCGTGCCGTGCTTGAGGCATTGTTGCAAAAATACCAGGATCAGGGTGTCATCGATCTTGGCGACCCGCGAATTCTGCAGGTACCGCCCCTCGATAAAATGGGAACACCCTTCCAACTCATGAAAGAGTTCGGGACGCGCGCGAATTTCATGTTCGCCGTGCAGGAACTCCAATCCGCCATCTACCAGAGGGAAGCTTAAGGAATGTCAGTCCGCAATTCCGTCAAATCCATACAAGACATCATGCGCCAGGATTCGGGCGTCGATGGCGATGCCCAGCGCATCTCGCAGCTCTGCTGGATGTTCTTCCTGAAAATCATCGACGACCAGGATCAGCAGCTGGAGCTTATGCAGGATGGCTACCATTCGCCCATTCCAGAGAGCCTTCGGTGGCGCGCCTGGGCCTCTGACCCCGAGGGCATCACGGGCGAGGCACTCCTTACTTTCATTAACACCCAGCTATTCCCCCAGCTCAAGGAACTCTCCGTTGCTGGTAAGCAAAGCGATCGCCGACGCGTCATCCGCGACGTCTTTGAGGACGCATACAACTATATGAAGTCCGGCCAGCTGATGCGTCAGGTGGTTAACAAAATTAACGAAGTGGATTTCAATAATCTCGCCGAGCGGCAGCATTTTGGGGATATCTATGAGCAGATTCTCAATGACCTGCAGAGCGCCGGCAATGCCGGTGAGTATTACACGCCACGCGCCGTTACGGCTTTCATGGCGGATCGTATCGATCCCCATCCGGGAGAGGTCCTCTTAGATCCCGCCTGCGGTACGGGCGGATTCCTCACTTGCGCCCTTCGCCACATGCGCGAGCATTACGTGAAAACGGTCGAAGACGAGCAGAAAATGCAGGAAGCCCTGCGAGCCGTCGAGAAAAAGCAGCTGCCTCACATGCTCTGTGTAACCAACATGCTGTTGCATGGGATTGAGAATCCCAGCTTCGTTCGCCATGACAACACACTGGCGCGGCCCTATATCAGCTATACGCAGTCGGATCGCGTGGACATCGTCCTCACCAATCCGCCTTTCGGCGGTCGCGAGGAAGACGGCATCGAGAGCAACTTCCCCAAGCATTTCCAGACGCGTGAAACTGCAGACCTGTTCCTTGCGCTCATTATCCGGATGCTTAAGGTGGGGGGCCGCGCCGCCGTTGTTCTGCCGGACGGCTCTCTATTCGGGGAGGGCGTAAAGACGCGCCTCAAAGAACATCTCATGGAAGAGTGCAACCTACACACCATCGTCCGCCTACCCAATAGCGTGTTTAAGCCCTATGCCAGCATCGGCACCAATCTGTTGTTCTTCGAGAAAGGGAAACGGACCAAGGAAATTTGGTTTTATGAGCACCGCGTGCCCGGGGGGCAGAAAGCCTACTCGATGACCAAGCCCATCCGAGTGGAGCACCTCAAGCCCTGCATCGATTGGTGGGGAGGTGCAGAGCGCGAGGGCAGGGTGGAAACCGAAGTCGCATGGAAAGTGACCGCCGACGAGGTGAAGGCGCGCGGCTATAATCTCGACTTCAAAAACCCACACACCGTCGCCGATGACCACGGCAACCCGGCAGAACTTCTGCTCAAGCTTGATGAGGCGGAGACTCAGGCTGCTGCGCTACGCGACCAGCTTAAGGGCATTCTGACAGAGGCGTTGCTGCGATGAACCCCGAGTTGCTCCTTGCTCATTTCAACCGCATCAGCGATGCACCGGATGCTATCCCGCGCCTGCGCAGGTTCATCCTTAGCCTTGCTGTGCGGGGAAAACTAGTGGAACAACACCCCACAGACGAGCCAGTCTCAGAGCTGCTTAAAAGCCTTCATGCAGAGAGGGACCGACTGGTTAAAGAGAAACAGATCAAAGCATATAGGGAATTGCCTCCAATCAAGAGGAAGGATGCGCCATTCTCAATTCCCTCAGGGTGGCAATGGAGACGTTTTATTGAGGTTGCTGCAATTCAGTCGAATCTGGTTAACCCGAGTAAATACGAAGCGTTGCCGCACATTGCTCCCGATAACATCGAGAGCGAAACCGGAAGACTGCTTCCCTACACCACTGTGGGAGCTTCGGCTGTTTTCAGCGCGAAGCACTTGTTCTTTGCTGGCTGCATACTTTATTCGAAGATTCGTCCTGCATTGGCAAAGGCGACCATGGTGGACTTTGATGGTCTCTGCAGTGCGGACATGTATCCAATTCTGCCTTTCATAAATCGCGAATATCTTCACAAGTACATGCTTTCCGAGGCATTTGTGCACCAGTCGGTCAGCGAAGACAATCGAGTCGCGATGCCCAAGATTAACCAAGTTTCACTGTCCAAAATCGTTGTTCCGGTCCCGCCGCTCGCGGAACAACACCGCATCGGGACTAAGGTCGATGAATTGATGGCACTGTGTGACCGGCTGGGACTGGCACGAATCGAACGGGAGAGCCGACTAGATCGGCTGACAGCGGCATCCCATCATCACCTCAACAACGGCGCGGATGGCGACGCCCTCAGGAAACATGCTCGTTTCTTTATTGGGCATCTCCCACCTTTGACCACCCGCCCTGACCAGATCAAGCAACTCCGCCAGACCATTCTCAACCTCGCAATCCGTGGCAAGCTCGTCCCCCAACAACCCCATGACGAACCCGCATCCGAGCTGCTTCGACGTATTCGACTAGAAGAACAGCGATTGGTAGAAGAAGGCGCGATCAAAAGGCAGAAGACTCATGGGCCGCTCTCTAGGGATGACACACCATTTGGTTTGCCGCCTCAGTGGGAGTGGGTAAGACTTAGCACCATTACAGATGTTCAAGATCCAAACCCGTCGCATCGGATGCCCCACTACGTGCATTCCGGAGGTGTACCGTTTATTTCCTCCGAGAATTTTGTAGAAGGAGATCAAATCAATTTTCAAATCGGCAAGCGTGTAGCTCAGCAAACTCTTAACGAGCAAATCGCCCGATTTTCGATACTCAGTGGGGCTTTGGCCTTTTCCCGAATAGGAACGATCGGAAAGTCGCGATTCCTACCAATGCCAAGAACTTATGCAATCTCGCACGCAGTATGCGTGATCAATCCCATAGATCAATCGTCGCTCAGTATGCAGTTCCTTCGAGCGACCCTGGCAGTCGAGGCTATCCTTGCATTAGCCCACCGGGGAACCCGGAGCATTGGCGTTCCCGATCTAGGCATGGCGGTAATTCGCAGTATGGCCATTCCATTACCGCCTCTCGCCGAGCAATATCGTATCGTCGCGAAGGTCGATGAGCTAATAAGACTCTGCGACCAGCTGGAAGCGCAGCTTACCTCTGCCCAGACCGACACCAGCCGCCTGCTCGAAGCCGTTCTTCACGACGCTCTCAGTGCTGGCTCTGCTCATCTTGATCCCGTATCAGTTGCATAGTTGAGGAAACAAGTCCGCGGCTGGATTGGGCATTCTGACGGTTGGCATTTCGTCATAGGTTCGGGCCGCGCCGCGCTCATTGGCCGCAGCGAAGCAAAGTGAATAAAGCGGACTGGATTTTGAGTTTCGCAACACCAGGCCGTCGGCCACCTTTGCAAAACAGATGGCTAGGCGCTCTTGAATAAGCCCTTGAATGTTCTCCACGGTATGCCGAGCTGACAGGCAAGACCATTACGACGCAAGCCTAACCCTTTTCGCGGGAAGCGTGGGCCGAAGTCTTAGGTTTAGGGCCGCGCTTTGGCTACCCGCTCTCGATTGCCTATCTGCTTCGATTCGGCTGTTCAACTCAGTCTTGGACACCTTCATCACCTGGTGCAGAGCATCGTTGAAGCGTGCCATCTCTGGCGTCTGAGACTTCATGGGGATATGATACTTCCGTCTTAAGTATGGCCGACAAAATTGCTGCATATGCCCTGTCACATGTTCCATCGGCGTGCCGTGCCAAAACCTTAGCCTTAGCACGCATGTGAAAAAAGATAGAGTAGAAGAATATGGCTTCATCTTCGGAAGCGTTCGAAAAATTTTCCACATGGAAAAATGCCAAGACCTCGCTCAAGGTTACCGTCATCATCAAGGGAAAGACTGATGATGTGCTAGTCGGGTGGAAAATATTTGGAGTTGATTCCGACGCTTCGCAGATTGGCTTCTTTAATCCCTCTGTGATGCATAGTTCCGTAGTCTTCGACGTGGAGGACTCAACATTTTCGATTGAACCATCTCGGTTGGTAGCAACACGAAATGAGTCAGACTGGATAATTTTTGAGGAGTCAGAGGATTGATCTTTCATACAGACACACCCCATGCGATGATTTGAGTGAGCCGATATGTTTTGCCGGACCCCGCCCCTCGAAAGGCGGGGTTTTCATTTCTCGTCTAGTTTCTTACACAATTCCTTTAGCTGATCCTTGATTCCATGAACTGTCCACGCGATCCCAATAAGCAGGACAATCACAGCGGCCTCAAAATCGATTCGATCCATGCGTCCCATCTTATCCGGCGCGATGTCACTGTCATTATGAATATACTTACCTGATGTTTGCAGACGCGCGATTAAAACTCGAAAGGGCCAACGAGCACATCGAGGATTTTCACTCGCGCTGCACTGAATTCTTTAAGAGTAGTAGTGGCGTAATCACCATCAAACCGGATGGCGAAACCGGAGATGATTTCGTTGAGATCACGGCGCAGGCCATGCCGAACAGCTTCGCGCTCATCCTTGGAGATGCCCTTCACAACCTTAAGAGCGCTCTTGATTTCGCTTGGTGGGAGATTGTCAGTGGTGACACTCGAAAGGGATTCAAAGAGAACTTCCCGATCTATGTTGACCGTGACCATCTTATAACGTTTCTCAATCAGCGAAAACAGCAGCAATCCGTCGTCCGAATCGCTGACACTCTTTTGAACGTGATACAGCCGTACCTTGGAGGGGATGGAGAAAGTCTGTCCCATCTTCACAACCTCGACATTATGGACAAACACAAACTTCTGATTCCGCGAGTCCAAGCCATGAAGCTCTACACCTTCTTTGTGGAAGACGAGCATGGGGAAAGGCACGGAATCAACGAAAGACTGTTCAGCACCAAACGGCCCCTGATTCTCAAGCATCGAGGAAGCGGAAAACTCAAGGTGATAAAAGAGGGCTATTGCCATGCGACTGTAGTCTTCGGCAAAGGAACGGCGGTAGCGGGCCGACTCGTCACGCCAACGCTGCGCAGCTTCGCGGTAGCCGTCAATCGCGTCCTGACGATCTTGGAATGATTTAGTTTTCAGTTCATGCCCTGTCACGGTGATTCCAATTAAACCAGTTGCGCTGGGTTACGCAAGTATATTATTGCCAATCTGACGCGTTAGGAGCTGAAATTGCCTGGCGATCTGGTAGGAATTCTGTGGAGACCGGGCTGATGAGCAGTCCAAGGTACACCATGAAAGACACGATGGAAGATAGGGACGAATCCCTGAAAATTGCAGAACGATGGTGTCAGGGCAAGGGAGAAGGGTGGTCTGTTGCCGCTGCTCTTGGAAAAGGAGGTACTGCTCCTGTTTTTGAAGTCATTTCCCCCGAGGGGTCGAAGGCGTTGAAAATATATGACGCCAAATTTTCGGCCCGATCCGTGAGCTTTAAGTTGGGAATAAGTTCTTCACTGGAATCAGTTGCTTTTGGACTCAGGAAACATATCGCGAATCCTTGTTATCAGATATGCTGCACGCCTTTCACTGTCCGATATACCTCGGGAGCGGGCGAGCGGCTTCGCCACCTCTACCACCCAGTCTCGCATTTTGAGAGGGTTTGTCGTCATCGATACGATGAAAGTCGCGACCTCCTTGTACCAATCATCACCGCTGAGGAAGGATCGTACGACGCGGCGCTCCTCTTGGCGTGCTGGATCTATCGCATCCTTTGCTGCGAGGTATTCTTGGAAAGAAAGATGGGGAAATGTGTAAGTTGACCTTCCCGTCGGAAGTAGGAGACCATCTTCAACCAGTTCACCGAGGAGCGACTGCAAGTCGGGAGCAAGACCAGGTGCGGACTGTTTAAGCGCCGTCTTTAAGTCAGACACTTCACATTCCTTTTTCTTTCGAGCATGCATGATGCCCGCAAGTCTGGTCAATACAAGCAGTTTCGCAGTTGAGGAGTAGTGTGACGAGCGCTGAAGACCTTTTGCGAGATTCCATCCTCCCAGGAGAAGGTCTATGAACATTTGGTACAAGCGTAGCCTGTTCTCGGGGAGCCTGTGCAGATTCTTGAATACGAGTACAGTTAACGTCGCAAGTAAAGGTACACCCAGCACAGGAAGTAATGACTCAGACCCACTTAACTCGGAATAAAACGAGGAAATCAGTCCCGTGTCGCCATCGAGCCAAGCAGAGACGAGATCTCGCAGATGTCCCTCGGACATCGGACTTAGATTCAAACGGACTAGCCAACTTGTAGAATGGCCGCCGACGTGATCTCGCGCGGTCGCGATACAGCGAAAGCGGCTGTTCGCCGCAAGACATGCGTCCTTAACTATTTCGAGAATACGATCACGCAGTTCCGTTGATCTGATCTCATCGAGACCGTCCAGATAAATGCGAACGGCTAATGCCGGATCGCCGCTCGCGAGCCTACCTGCCACCTCGGGACGAATAAACACATCATTGAATGTCTGACCATCGGTTAAGGCGATGGAATGGGCCGCGAAATAAAGCGGGAGGATTTTGGAATTGCTGGATCTATATTTATCAAGATCGGTCAAGAAGTGATTTCTGCAAAATGAACTCTTTCCGTACCCGGGAGCAGCAGTTATTAACAGGTTGCGGTTAGCTGCGAGTACTTCGTCTGGGTGCCACTCAATCTGGTCACCGCCTTCAAACTGCACTGTGGGAAAACAGTCGCTAGTGGAATGGACCAGAGATCCGTAACTCGCAAACGAAAGGGAATCTAATAAGCCCATTCTGTCAGAGCAGGGAAGCATGCTGCTGTTGGCTTTCGCGATTTCCTCATCGAGTTCGGCATACACTCTTCCCACGAACCTGTACTCGTCGGATTCCAGGAATGCTCTTATGACCGCTTTCGGTAGCGGGACACTTCTTGGAGTTGGCTCCTTGCGTGCATGCGCTTCGTTTCTAGCCTTATTGAAGGCGTCGGACCATTGCTTGCTAAACTTCGTTGGCCAGGAGCAAAGGTCCCTCATGGCTTTGTCTCGGCCCGATTGGTAACGCTTTGGTAGGTAGTCCACTATCTGCAATGAAGCCTTAAGTTCCTCGATCGCAGTTTCTATCTTCTGGACACCTCTAATTTGGTCCAGGTACGATAAGAACGATTGTTTGATGAGGTCGGATCCACGAGACAGCTTACCTCGGGCTTGACGGAGCTGGGGCTCAACATAGATGTTTCTATTCTGTGCAATTGCGTTTAAACCATGAAAGCCGGCTAGCCTATTTATATTAGTGTCAGATTGCAATTCTTTTCCAAGGCTCTCCAAGTGAGCGGATAGCAAGTCCGGCTGAAAGAATATGAAATCAGGCCACATCTCCCTGAATATCTGAAGAAAGTCTTGCCCGCAAATAAACTCGATTTGGCTTGGCTTTCCCTTGAATCGCCCCAGCACCGATTGCATTGCCGTGGCGGATAACTCATTCGGTGACATTACATATACCTGATTTACCCACTCCTCTTTTCCTTGAGTGTTCAGCACCGGCGTGTCGAGTGCTTGATCACATTGGATCAGCACATTGCGTGCACCACTCCTTGGATCCGATGCCGACCCGGTAATCTTGGCAAGCTTCACTACGCATGCGTTGAGGCTCAGGCGTCCAAGGCCTGCAGGTGCGTAGAATATTAGATCTTTGCCGGCCTCGTCTTTTCCATGAAGATTCCTTATCCCACTGCACTCTTCGCGTTTGGAAAGCAGCCCTTCTATGGCGGACCTGAGTTCTTCTTCGTCCGCAAAGTAGTCGATAAACGCTTGCAGCTCTGAGGTCATATCTTGTTTGACCGCTCCTAATGCAGGTCCGATTGTACAAGCTCGTAAATGCTACAACCCGCTTAGCGATTAAAAGCGGCGCAACACAATTTTGACCGTCGTCCATTTGCTGATCTTTACACCTCCCTAAGCTCACAGTTACTCATTAGGTTGTTGAGGAATCGCCGACGAGTGATTCCAGTGAGGCCGCGTTGGAGCGTGCCAAGCCACTGACGGCTTCGGGAGATAAATATAAAGGCTGCTGAAAGATGCGCAGGATTTGAGTCGCGGCGTGTCACCGACATGCGCCCAAGTTCGATGCTAATCCGCTAAGACGCATACCTCGCGGTTGGCGATCCGTCGTAACTGAATAGAAGCCCAAAGGTATGGGTTCAGCTAGCGGAGGATGAAACGGAAAACAGGTGACACTAGCCAGTCTCACTGACCCTGTTGAGCGTTTCAATTCGAGTCTCAATTCTCTGAGCAATGATGCCAAACGCTTGCGCCGGGGTAATCTCACGTTTAGATTCCACGACCAGCCCTCCGTGACCATGCTTCGAAGTCAAAGGACAGTCTGCCATTGAATATCTCCGCTGGCAAATACCGACGTCGTTCACCGCACTTAGGGGCAAGTGTGGATTAATCCAACTGTCCGGCATCGTTGGGAATCTACGGGACTACTCCACTTGTAACTCCCAGAAGATTAGTTTGGGACACTAGAATCCGCTGCTAGCATACGTACCTGTGGAGGTCACATCGAGTGACCAAGAGCCCGCGCGAAAAAACGACGCCAGCATCGTTATCGAGTTCGGTGTGGGGCTTTCTGATCGTCATTCTTGGGGCTCTCTTTGTTCTCTGGGTCATGGTGTGGGTCAGTTGGACATCGAAATGAGAAGGCGGACGTTGCTGAGTCTGTGCGAGTAACCAACTGCACGAACTCGTGTAAGCAGCCCTTCAGTGGGATGAACACGCGAGCGAGAATGAGCTCACCTGTAGGAGTGGAAACCGGGAACCCAATCACCAGCCTCGTTGAGGTAGAACCCCACAGGTTGGTTGCAAACTCCACACTTGCCCTCTCCGGTCTTACACCAAAGCGCACACCGGTATTTATCGTGTAGTGGCCTGACATACTGTCGTGCCACCACAGCACTCAGCAGTAAAGAGGAAACGCGATTGGACGACTAGGGAAGTCGGAGGCGCTTGAGGCGTGTTGTTCTCCTGTCGAATGTGAAGGTCGAATTGCACCACAGCCCACTCGCCTAACGCCGCGATGAGCGCATTCCATACTTCGGTTGACAAAAAAGGTGCGCAGGAAGAAATTCATGTGCATGAAACGACGATCATTTCTCTGGTCGTCCGCCGCGCTCGTGGGAGTGGGTGTGTTTGGCCAGGGCGATAGCCACGCCGACTGTCTCCATTCTCACAGCGTTCCTACGGCTTCGCTCATGACCGAGTGCGCCAATCGGTTTCTCGCTACACTTGATGCCCAACACCGTGTCAAAGCGGCCTTTCCGTTCGATACCGACGAGCGCCTGAATTGGCACTTCATCCCGAGGGAGCGCAAGGGGGTGCCGCTTCGTGAGATGGCACCGTATCAGAAGCATCTTGCCAGCGCTCTTCTTGCGGCGGGATTGAGCCAGAAAGGGTACATCAAGGCCGTAACGATAATGAGCCTGGAAGAGGTGCTCAAGATCATAGAGAACGATAGCGGCGAGGTCCGCAATCCGGAGAATTATTACTTTTCCGTGTTCGGCACTCCCTCCGACACTGGTACATGGGGCTACCGCGTCGAAGGCCATCATCTCAGCCAGAACTACACGGTGGTGAATGGCGACGTTATTGACGGCCCAAGCTTCTTCGGTGCGAACCCCGCACAGATTCGGGAAGGGCCGCGCAAGGGTATGCGCACCCTGGCCGGAGAGGATGACCTTGGATTCGACCTGATCCATGCTCTGGACGAACATCAGCAGAAGGTCGCCATCGTAGCCCCGATCGCCTTCCCGGAAATCCTAACCGGTGCCAGCCGCAAGGCGGCTCTGAAGGGTCAGCCATCCGGTTTGTCTGGTTCCACGATGAATGTCCGGCAGTTCGATGCCCTTATGGCGCTGATGAAAGAATATGCCCGCAACGTCCCTGACGAACTCGCTGAGAAGCGGATAGCCCAGATCAATAAGGCTGGACGGAATATCTATTTCGCATGGTCAGGGGGAATCAACCGGGACGACCCGCACTATTACCGCATTCAGACGCCTTCCTTCTTGATTGAACTGGATGACACCCAAGATGAGGCCAACCACATCCATTCAGTTTGGCGCGACCTGACCGGCGACTTCGGCCAAGACATTCTCAAGCAGCACTACGAGACCAGTCATCGATAGAAGTAGAACAGCCGTCCCAATTCCTTCCCGGCCACAGTTTCTGCAAATGGAGATGCGGTAACATCCTGCGCAGCGCCTTGCTTTTGTACCAACTTGCCTTCATTCCCCGAAGTGTTACCGACGGACTCTTCTCAAATCTTTACACTTTGTCGCCAATGAACGAACCGCTCGACGACATACAGATTGGTGCCACCTGATGGCCGGAACCAATTTGCTGTGGCGGCACACCCGTTACGACACCACAGGGAAACAGTTTTTAGTGCGCGAGTGCCGGACCTGCGCCAACAAGCGCTACCGGATCAAACGCAGCGCTGCTCGACGCAACCGGGAACTGGAAGAAGAGCGTCGCACGGCATAAGTGGCAGGGGTGGTGGGATTTGAACCCACAGGTGGCGGCTTTGGAGACCGCTGTGCCGAACCGGGTTGCACGTCACCCTACTAAGGGAGATGGCCGGATCATTTGATGTACTGGGTTTTGATGGCTTCGCGGTTCGCTTCCCAACTCTGGCCTCCGTCGAACTCAGCATCCGCAAAGTAAAAGACGACCATCTTCGCGCCCTCTACTTCTTTGTTGGGGAAATGCAGAGCAGGAACTTTGAACCGCTCTTTCGGCGCGGCGTCAGCGTTCATCCAGTCCAGCTCTTTTGTTGTCGGCTCCTTGTTCGGGTCATGGAAGATGACAAGATACCCGATCCGGTAGCGGACGAGCTTGGTGTCCACGTTATTAAAGCCCGTCGCGCCAGCGAAGTAATCCTCTATGCTGTGAGTCGTTGACAGCAGCAGAAGAGGATCGTTTTTCTTGTCCATGTACATGGTGAAACTAGTATTGTGTGGATTATCCTCAGCTTGAAGCATGGTGCGCAGATTGGGTTGAGTACACTTGGCGAGTATCAACCTTCCCCCTGTTAGCTTCGCATCGTCATCAAGCGCGGCGACGGAAAAGGGGTTCTGTCCAATTGCGGTTGGCACCACTACGAGAAAAGCTACTGCCAAAGCTAGACGTTTCATTGGCTCATCCTTTCTTGGCCTAGCATTTCTTGGCCTTGCATTGTACACCAAGGTGAAGCTGGCAGGGGTGGTGGGATTTGAACCAGAAAAAACCTCGCGCCGTCAAAGAGAATTCCGGCGGATCAAGCATAAGAAAAGCTTAAGGTCATTTCTCCCGCTCACTAAGTAATGGTAAGGCTAACTGCGCCTACGCTGCGCCTTGCTTCGTGCGGTCTGCGAAATTAGAAATTTTACTAATTTGAAAATCAGGCAATTTGCCCAGATTTTGAAATCGGAGAAATTCTCGGATTGGGGAGCAGCGTGCAGCGCTGGCGCGTGAGTTCTGCATCAGCCGCGAAACGTAGTACGAGTACGTTCGGGCGACGGCGTGACTGGTCGTAACTCGCGATGACGCGTCGTTCGCGATCAGCGCCCGTTTCAACAGCGGGCGCTTTCTTATACCCGGCACAAGGCGCAAGTCCAGCTTGCCGCATGCTGCGTCAGGGCTGCTCACGAAACCCACTGTGGTCGGTCACCACGCGAAAAGTGTCGAATGCCAATCCCGCCTTTTTAAACTCGACCTCGGTTGCCGAACCTGACGCGTCGCAAAGGTCTTGCTTTGTAACCGCGCACAGTGGACCTGCAATCACTTCACGCAATACAAGCTGCTCACCGAAGTCGGCGAAGTACAAGCCAGTTTTGGGGTCGGCATCTTTCAACGTTGTGTAGATTCTGGCTTCCTGTTCGTAGCGCCAATCTTCGTACTTCGTGAACAAGAGCCGATGAGCAGTTTCGATGTTAATCTTCTCCAGAACCGGTCTGTCTTTCACATAGGAAACTTGCTTCAGCATCTGCTCGTTGACATCGAAGCCCAAGGCCAGCCCGCGATGCCGATCAGCGTAGTGGCTCCAAAGCAGTGGGTTCTGCCAATCCAAGCTGAAGCATAACAACCCGTATTGCTCGGCCATTTGCTGTTTTGTTGCGCTGATAGCCTGTTGAAGATGCTGGTCAGGTTGCGCGATTGCCCAGAGTTCGAAAGGGTCATTTAGTTCGTCTAGTTGTGCAATTTTCAAATGCCGATGACGCAGGTCATCGAGTCCATGACAGAGAGAGACGAAGTGGTAGACACGTTGCATTGGCTTTCGTTCCAATTGGCGACTACTTCAACCATCATATCGACGACGCCCCTGATCACCCCGGCACAGGCCGCACAGCTGCGCTGGAGGCGCGTCAGGAGAAAGCGGCGAAGTACCGGGGGGACATCCTGCCGCTGAATCAGGAACACCAGAAGAGAGGCGTGGTCACGTTCACCGCGCTTGCCGCTGCCACTGAACTTCGAAGAAATCTGGACAGCTTGCAGAGCCTGAGTCGATAATCGGGTTTTCACCCCCAATCGAACTGAATGCGGCTCTACGTCGCCATTACCGACTCGGACTGGTTTGACTACTTGGCGGAGCTACGTCCGGTTGAGGCCAATTTTTGGAGGCCGAGCGGTGCCGACTCATTTCATTTCCTGCGTTCCGGCGAACCGCTGCTGTTCAAACTGCACAGCCCTAACAACTTCATCGTTGGCGGCGGATTCTTCAGTCACTACACCGTTCTTCCGGCAACTTTCACATGGTCCGCTTTCGCGGAAAAGAATGGCGCGAAGAGTGAGTCCGAAATGCGCCGACGAATCGAGAAATACCGGCGCGTCCAATCGGGATCGGCTCCTGATTACAACGTGAGTTCGGCGGTCCGGCAATCGGTCATTCTATGTAGGTAATCTGGTGGCAGTACCTGTACGAGGTGAGGTTACTGTAATGGTGCTTGGCGCAAAAAATCCCTTCTCGAATTCAGAGAAATCCGAATTAGCGGACAGACTCGCGCTTCTGCTTTCAGTTCAGTTGCTGCCTTCACCAACTCCGCCGAGTGAGGGTACCAAAATCGAGGTCAAAAAAGGCCGCATCAATCGAAAGGCCATTGGGTATATCTATGGCTTTGTTGACTCCGGCCTTCAATGCAGAGAGCAGAACATCACCGACATTGACGTCGGCCTTCCAATTCTGTTCCATGTACTGCGAACGCTGTTCCCCGGTCGCGAGCAGGCATATGTAGACTTCCTAATGCATCACATGGAAGATGAGATTGTGGTGCTTGGCATGATGGTAGGGGGTCAGGAGTACTACGACTTCTTGCACTCAAACGGTTCACCGATGGGATTAGCCCGCCTCATTCTTGAGTATCAAGAAGACTGAATCAGTTATGTTGTCGTATCCGGACATATCAGGTAACGGGATATCGTGAATTTTAAAATTCATTGGCCGCGTTGTGCGTGTCGTAGATGATGTGGTCGATCACACTGGTGAACTGCGGTGGGCGTTATCGATTCTCCAGTGCTTCGACCTGTTCCATGAGGTCGTATAGTTTCAGTGTTTTCTCTACCTCAAAGGCCACCCTTCGCCAACTGCGAAGAAACTGACCTCCGCCTATCATGACTACGCGAGCGAACGCTTCCTGCTGGTCATCAAACGTCTTCTCGAAAGCTGCTTGGAAGTAGGCTCCGGCGATGTGCGGGATAGCACCTTCATACGTTCCCGCTTGCATACGACCGTCCGAGTAGAGGCAGATGAACTTACCCTTCTCGCCACCCAAGTAGAAAAGCATCTCGTCGTTGTTGTGCCAGCGGAACTGATCCATCGTCCACTTCATGCGAGGTTCTGTTACCTTCGTCCACTCCCTGAATTCATTTGTGGTCATACGTCATTGCCGTAAATTAAAATTTCTTCCTCTCCTGCAAATTGGTTTTACCGTGATCAGAATCCCCGGATCACTGTGCCCACAGATCAAGTGATTCTGCCCCAGTGGGTGCATCTTGATTGCGCTGGTCGGCCCGCGCAGCAGATACATTCTCTCGGGCCGGGAAGTGGTGTCCTGTTCGGGTATTCCCCTCGGTCGTTGCCGCGATAGCTGGGCTTCGTCTTATTCAGGAACGGGCAGAGACGGATCGACAGTTCCGCGCATTCCTTGTGCATGGGGCCGTCCGGCGCAAAGGTTCTGGCACTGCACCTTCGCTCTGAAGAAATCGCTGAAGGTTGCAAGCGGATCTGGACACTAATTGTGGCACGCATGAGGACGAGGCACGCGACTCTCATATGGAATCGCGGCGCATTTCGATTCCGCTACTGCCCGGATTTTTGTTCCAGTTCTGCGTTCAGATGAACACTTCCACCCGTGACGCTCATCTTGCGAGTCCAATCAGCGAAGCCTTTCTTCTTTACTGAGATGTTATGGCCTCCGGGTGCGAGTGAGACAGTCGACGGAGTATTGCCGACGAACGCGCCGTCAACCTCTATGTCTGCACCCTGAGGTGTCGAGTCAACGCTCATTGAGACTTCCGAAGAAGCCGAATCCTGAATTGGAATGACGGGTGCCGCCTGAGTTGCTGCACTCGGTTGTGCGGGCGATGCGGCGGGCTTATCAGCACCCTGATCTGGTTCGGATTTGTTTACGGAAACCTGATTCGGGTTCGCACCGGCCATTCCCTTGCATTCTTCTCTTGCCGCGTTCAGGTCTTGCACGGTGTAGTGAGCCTCCAATATCGAGACCTTTGCGCCCCGCCCCTGCAACTCGCGAACATCATGGTCGGTGAGCCGACCATGAAAAGAGACGCCCTCCGGAAGCTTTCCTTCAACATATTGAAACTGCTTCCCGCGAATACCGAACGCATACAAATGGCTAGTTACCTCATCCGCTGGACCCATTCGCTTCAGAATCACGCAACTCACTTGGTTCGCAGGGCCAGCGGCACCTTGAGGGATTGCAGCTCCGGATTGGGCCAAAGCAACCGCCCCGGAAATGAATGAATACGCAACAACCGCGAGAGTCATTGACCAAACCTTCTTACACATAAAACGCTCCTTCTCGATTTGACCAGAATTTGGGGTGGTTTAAGTACTTCCATACTGCGAGAGGTGCCATGGCCTGCCCTCCTCTGGCACTCATGTTTAAATTCAACGCTGACTCAGTGGTTGCATAATTGAGGTTATGTACTTGCTCTGGAGCAAGGGATCACTGAGCGCAAGCAAACCTGCGAGCGCAAAAGCAGTAACGGAGCGAATCATTATTGCAGTCCTTCAAAGATAACTTGGGAAGGCTAGCTGATCAGAGTGCAATTCACAGACCACCTGATGTGGTCGTAAGTCTTTGGAAAATGCCGCTCCGAATCCAAGCGCGTGTCTCCGCGTTTACATCTGCGTTTCGCGTCGTAAACACGTGTACACAAGAGTTTGTGAGCTAATGGGCATCTCTGGCATTAATCAGGATGTTGGAATCTCTGATCGGGCCGCTGGTGAGGGCGCTCGGATCTTGCGAGGTTGTATAAAAAAAAGGTCTGCGTTTTTGTTGTCGGGCGGATCGTATCTTCGAACATCCAGATGGCGATGGGTCTTACCGCCCAGTTGTTGACTTTGATTCCGCGCTCAGTCGTTGCTTTGGAGTAAGCAGGTATTTGCTCGCGGACAACTAGCAGCGCATCGCCACGCCCAAGTCGGCCTGACCGCTTATTACGCATTGCGGAAATGCGGCCCGCAGGCTACGGCGGCGGGTCACAGACGCCAGCGGCAAACTGATCGCTGTGCGCAGGGACAAATAATTGTGCTGCGGAACGCATGAAGTGCTAGCACAACAGATCAGGCGTTCCGCACAGTGAAGGTGGCCAATCCGGTAAACTCATCGGTTCAGAGCCATGCGCATTTTCGTCGCAGTAACCGACAGGGACTGGTTCACGCTCCACGCTTCCAAATCGAAGGTGGACGAGGTCAATTTCTGGCGTCCATCACCCACCGCGACATTCAAGGCGCTTCAGCCCGGTGAGTTGTTGCTTTTTAAACTTCATTCGCCAGAGAATTTTGTCGTTGGCGGTGGCTTCTTCACTCGCTTTCTTCAACTCCCAATCGATTTGGCTTGGGACACGTTTCAGGATGCAAACGGAGTCCAGTCGCTGACGGAGATGCGAGCAAGGATTGCGGAGTACCGCCGAATGCCGATGGGAGTTGGCGAGAATCCCGTCATCGGCTGCATCATGGTGGCCGAACCGTTCTTCTGGCATGAAGACCTATGGATACCGGCCCCAACGGATTTCAAGCTCAACACGGTTCAGGGCAAAGGGTACGACTCCGATTCCGGCACCGGACGCGCACTCTGGGAAGCGGTATCGGAACGTTTGCGGCTATCACAACCCGACAGGCTGGAGCCGGACACGGCGACAGTGGCCGCAATAACGTCCAACGGCTTCGGTAAACCTCAAATTGTGCTGCCCCGATTAGGCCAAGGACTGTTCAGGATGCTGGTGACGGATGTTTATGAGCGCCGATGCTCGATTACCGGCGAGCGTACTCTTCCGGTGCTTGATGCAGCGCATATCAAGCCGTATTCGGTCGTGCAGAGGCATGAAGTGTGGAACGGCCTGCTCATGAGAAATGATCTGCATCGGCTCTTCGACAAGGGGTACCTGTCAGTTGACCCGCCAGATCGGCGCGTACTGGTTAGCAAGCGGATCAAAGAAGAATTTGAGAATGGACGAGAATACTACCGGTTGGAGGGAACTCCAATCCGGGAACCAAAAGTGTCGGCTTTCCGCCCCAATCTAGAGAATCTCGAATATCATGCATCTAACATTTTTCGTTAGCGGCAAGCCTGCGCATAGCCGGGTGAATCTTGACATGATGTGAGGAACCGTCGCGCCTGCGTTTCATTTGACCCTTCACTCGCTATCTTTGTCTGCATAATCGTTCGCCAGAATCAATTGAGTTCATCGAATTTTTGTGGGGATGTCATTGCAATTTTTGGAAGTCAATCCAACGCGTGAGGACTACTGGCGTTCGGTCATCTTGTTCGGACTCAACGTAGCTTCGTACAAGTTCGCTCTGGCGAAATCACTGCTGGAGATCGCGACAAAAGAGCAGAATTTCGTGCGTCTTGATGACTTGGCTGGACCGTTCGCCAAACATATTTCTGACCACCTGAAGATCGCCGACAAGCAGGCTACGTCATCTTCGAGCCGTTTCCTCGATGCGGTACGAAAATTCAACTCAGGCGACATTGACCGGAACATGTTAATCACAACCACCGTTTCGCTTGGATTCAACAACGTTATCGACGCCTTCCACGTAGTCAATCGCGAATCGATTCCTGTTCGCTTTTTCAATGACGAGAGAAAGCAGCGCGGCGGGATCGTAATTACAGATGAGCTTTTTGCGTTGAAGGAATCAGTCCAGTTCGCCAACCTTTCCCCGGAAACCGAAGGACGATGGCCGCTTGTCTAAACCGCTTGGGAGCTTGGCCTTAAACCCGCGCTGCTGACAATACGCTACGACCCACAATCGTCAGTCTTATTTGCGAGAAACGAAATGCGAGATCGCATCGACGTAACCTCTTCGCGAGAGGCACTCGATGGGTATCAAAAAGGCAAATGCTTCTACTGCTTCGGAGACATCTGCATTGCGCCGGGCAGCGACAATCTCGCCGATGTTGACCATTTCATTCCTCACACGCTCATCGCACGCGGCGACACCACCGAAAACCTCAATGGTGTCTGGAATCTTGTCTTAGCATGCCGGGAGTGCAACCGAGGTGCGAGAGGAAAGTCAGCGCGTGTACCTCAACTCAAATACTTGGAGCGACTACATAAGCGCAACAACTTCCTAATCGACAGTCATCATCCGCTTCGGGAAACACTCGTGTCACAGACTGGAGCCATGGAGGCATTGCGACAGCGATTCTTACAAGAGCAGTACGCGAATGCGAAGCTTCTACTGATTCACGACTGGGCTGCGACGGAGGAACTGGAGGCTGCGTTCTGACCGACACTATTGCCTATTATGACGCGAACGCTGAACAGTTCTATAGGGAAACAGTCGCCGTCGATATGTCGGCTCTCTATAAGCCCTTCTTAGAACTCGTACCAGAGAATGGGAGAATCCTAGACGCGGGGTGCGGGTCTGGACGGGACAGCCTGTACTTCAAACAGCGCGGCTATCAGATGGAAGCGTTCGACGGTTCATCGGAGATGTGCCGCCTCGCTTCTGCCCTGCTCGGACAATCGGTCCACCGCAAGGAGTTCGGCGAGGTGGAATGGGTTTCGGAATTTGACGGCCTATGGGCGTGTGCCTCTCTTCTGCACGTTCGGCGACAGAACATCGACTCCGTCATCGAGCGCCTCAGCCGTTCGCTTCAACCCGATGGAGTTATGTACATATCTTTCAAGAATCGAGATGGAGAGTGGGAGCAGAACGCAAGATTCTTCAATGGCTACACGGAAGAGAGTTTCGACGATCTTTTACGGAACCACGCAGGCTTAGTACCGATTTCAATTTGGACAACCGATGATGCTCGACCGAATCGCGGCGGCGAAAAGTGGCTAAATGCATTGTTACGGAAGCATATTAGGTGAAACCGAAGATTAGTTTTTCACCAACACTCCGAAG